>ERZ773187.1512-NODE-1512-length-17391-cov-11.672473_pt1 | contig 17391 bp, 16 predicted proteins | sample MGYA00511242_ERZ773187 | MGnify/ENA primary metagenome ERZ773187 (study PRJEB29015, sample SAMEA2737744) | human gut metagenome | biome: human gut; feature: human-associated habitat; material: faeces | place: China | collected 2012 ... | reverse complement strand
AGAGAAGTTCTACCAGCGGATCGCTGAAGCTCTGCCACAGGCTGTTTTGCACAAAAGTTCCGCCGCCCTGGCGACGAAGCAGCAGGCCCTTGGCTTCGAGACGTTGGATCGCCTCACGCAGCGAGGGGCGGGAAACGTCGAACTGTTTTGCCAGCTCGCGTTCAGGCGGGAGTTTTTCGCCGGGGCGCAGTGTCCCCTCGAGGATTAAAAACTCCAGCTGCTGCTCTATCACATCAGAAAGTTTAGGTTGGCGAATTTTGCTGTAGGCCATATTCCCTGTCTTACGCCTTTTGCCCGGAGTAAATTGGTCTTACCAATTTCATGTTCGTATCGCTAAAGTAACAAAGTATTCACCTTGTGTCCATATTGGTTTTGATTGAAATCATTAAACCCGGCACATTTTAACAACCTTACAGAAATAACGTTTCAGAAATGTAACTTTGCCCAAATGAAATCATTACCCATAAAGAGGCAGTTTTAACTTTAATGAAACGCAAAATACTCAATCTGAACCGATTCACCTCGCCAAATTATGAAATATGCGCCACTTAGAGAGCATTTTTATTCTATACACAGATAAAAGGGGTTAAACGAGTCGATTAACAACTGGTTTCTTTTTATTCAACTCGTCATCTTCCTTTCATAAAGCAGGTGCATTCGCGGGCGCTTAACACTATTCTGGCGTTAACGGAAGTCATGGCCTGTATTTTAGGCCAATTCCACCGTAAAGAAATAAATACATGAAATGGAATTTCATAATTACACACGCCTGAGCGTGAACATAACAAACACACACGAGGTTTCATGATGGAAGGTCAACAGCACAGCGATCAGCTAAAGCGCGGCCTTAAAAACCGCCATATTCAGCTTATCGCGCTGGGCGGCGCTATTGGCACGGGTCTGTTCCTGGGCAGCGCGTCCGTTATTCAGTCTGCGGGTCCTGGCATTATTCTGGGTTATGCCATTGCCGGCTTTATTGCATTTCTGATTATGCGCCAGCTGGGGGAAATGGTCGTGGAGGAGCCTGTAGCGGGTTCATTCAGCCACTTCGCCTATAAATACTGGGGAAGCTTCGCCGGGTTTGCATCTGGCTGGAACTACTGGGTGCTGTACGTCCTGGTGGCGATGGCTGAGCTGACCGCGGTGGGTAAATACATTCAGTTCTGGTACCCGGAAGTCCCGACCTGGATCTCTGCTGCAGCCTTCTTTGTCATTATTAACGCCATCAACCTGACCAACGTAAAAGTGTTTGGCGAGATGGAGTTCTGGTTTGCCATTATTAAAGTCATTGCCGTCGTCGCCATGATCCTGTTCGGCGGCTGGCTCCTGTTCAGCGGTAACGGTGGTCCACAAGCCACCGTGCGTAACCTCTGGGAGCAGGGCGGGTTCCTGCCGCACGGCATGACCGGTCTGGTGATGATGATGGCGATAATTATGTTCTCCTTCGGCGGTCTGGAACTGGTGGGCATTACCGCCGCCGAAGCCGACAACCCGGAGCAGAGCATCCCGAAAGCAACCAATCAGGTTATCTACCGTATTCTGATCTTCTATGTGGGTTCACTGGCCGTGCTGCTCTCGCTGCTGCCGTGGACGCGCGTTACCGCTGACACCAGCCCGTTCGTACTGATCTTCCACGAGCTGGGTGACACCTTTGTGGCAAACGCGCTGAACGTTGTTGTCTTGACCGCTGCGCTCTCCGTTTACAACAGCTGCGTTTACTGCAACAGCCGTATGCTGTTCGGCCTCGCCCAGCAGGGCAATGCCCCGAAAGCGTTGCTTAACGTCGACAAGCGTGGCGTACCGGTGAACACCATTATTGTTTCAGCCGTGGTCACTGCATTGTGCGTGCTGATCAACTACCTGGCACCGGAATCGGCCTTTGGCCTGCTGATGGCGCTGGTGGTTTCTGCCCTGGTCATCAACTGGGCCATGATCAGCCTGGCGCACATCAAGTTCCGCCGTGCCAAGCAGCTGCAGGGCGTCAAAACGCGCTTCCCTGCCCTGTTCTATCCGCTGGGTAACTATGTCTGTCTGCTGTTTATGGCAGCGGTGCTGGTGATTATGCTGATGACGCCGGGTATGGCTATCTCTGTGTATCTCATCCCGGTCTGGATCGTGATCCTCGGCGTGGGCTACCTGTTTAAGCAAAAGAACGCCAAAACGGTAAAAGTACAGTAATCCTGCCTCTCTCTGTGCCCCTCTGCGGGCACAGAGCCTGTTACCTTCCTCACACTTTCTCATCCATAGCACATTCTTCCATATCAGCGCCTTTATACTGCAACGCATAAATTGCTTTGGCAGCAAATAATTCTCTCCATATCGTAACGCGGAGAAATGTCGATGGATAACAATAAACTTTCAGTGAAAGAAAAGATCGGCTATGGGATGGGTGACGCGGGATGTAACATCATCTTCGGCGCCATAATGTTGTTTGTTAACTATTTTTATACGGATATTTTCGGGCTGGCGCCTGCGCTGGTCGGCGTATTACTGCTGTCGGTGCGCGTCATCGATGCAATAACCGATCCGATCATGGGGGCTATCGCCGACCGAACCCGCAGCAAATATGGTCGTTTTCGTCCATGGTTGTTGTGGATTGCCTTCCCTTACGCGCTGTTTAGCATTCTGATGTTCACCACCCCGGAGTGGAGCTATAACAGCAAAGTTATCTATGCGTTTGTCACCTATTTCCTGCTGTCACTGACCTATACGGCCATCAATATTCCGTACTGCTCCCTCGGGGGCGTGATCACCAATGATCCTAAAGAGCGCGTGGCCTGCCAGTCTTACCGTTTTGTCATGGTCGGTATTGCCACGCTACTGCTGTCGCTGACATTGCTGCCGATGGCTGACTGGTTCGGCGGAGAAAACAAAGCGAAAGGCTACCAGATGGCAATGACGGTGCTGGCGCTCATTGGTACCTGTATGTTCCTGTTCAGCTTCTCTACCGTGCGCGAACGAGTACGCCCTGCGGTACAGACCAACGATGAACTCAAAAACGACCTTAAAGACGTATGGAAAAACGACCAGTGGGTGCGCATCCTGCTGTTGACTATCTGCAACGTCTGCCCGGGCTTTATCCGCATGGCCGCCACCATGTATTACGTCACCTGGGTTATGGGTGAAAGCACTCATTTCGCCACCCTGTTTATCAGCCTGGGCGTGGTGGGCATGATGATCGGCAGCATGCTGGCGAAAGTGCTGACTGACCGCTGGTGTAAACTGAAAGTCTTCTTCTGGACCAATATCGTGCTGGCGATTTTCTCTTGCGCCTTCTACTTCTTCGACCCTAAAGCCACGATGACCATTATCGTGCTCTACTTCCTGCTGAACATCCTGCACCAGATTCCGTCTCCACTGCACTGGTCGCTGATGGCGGATGTGGATGATTACGGCGAGTGGAAAACCGGCAAACGTATTACCGGTATCAGCTTCTCCGGCAACATCTTCTTCCTGAAGCTGGGTCTGGCGATTGCCGGGGCGATGGTTGGTTTCCTGCTCTCCTGGTATGGCTACGATGCGGGTGCCAAAGCGCAAAGCGCTGACGCCATCAACGGGATCGTCCTGCTCTTTACCGTCATTCCGGGCGTAGGGTATCTGATTACCGCAGGTGTGGTTCGTCTGCTGAAAGTCGACCGTGAAACCATGAAGCAGATTCAGGCGGACCTGGAAAAACGCCGTACCAACTATCGAGAGCTGAGCGACTATCAGGATTTGAAAGCCGCAGAGACTAAATAAGGAGCGCGAAATGCGTCACTGGCCAAACCCGTTTATTGAGCAACGTGCCGATCCCTATATTCTCCGGCATGAGGGACAGTATTACTTTATCGCCTCGGTGCCGGAGTACAACCGGCTGGCAATTCGCCGCGCCGATACCCTGGAAGGCCTGCGTGATGCGCAAGAGGTGGTGGTCTGGCATAAACCGGACAGCGGCCCGATGGGTAATCTCATCTGGGCGCCCGAGCTGCATGCGATAGACGGCAAGTGGTATATCTACTTTGCCGCCGCCCATACTCAAGCGCTGGATGAGCTCGGGATGTTCCAGCATCGAATGTACGCGCTGGAGTGTAGCGACAGCGACCCGCTCACCGGTACGTGGGTAGAGAAAGGGCAGATTAAGACGCAGTACGATACGTTTGCCCTGGATGCCACCACCTTTATTCATCAGGGCAAACGCTGGTATTTATGGGCGCAGAAAGCGCCGGATATTGCCGGAAACTCCAATCTTTATCTGTGCGAAATGGAGAATCCCTGGACGCTGAAAGGCGAACCCGTTCTGCTAAGCAAACCGGAATTTAACTGGGAGTGCCGGGGCTTTTTGGTGAACGAAGGGCCGGCTATCTTAAGCCATGGTAATCGTCTGTTTATCAGTTATTCCGCCAGCGCGACCGATGAAAATTACTGTATGGGCCTGCTGTGGATCGAGAAAGATGCCGACCCGCGTAATCCGGCGAACTGGCACAAATCACCGCAGCCGGTCTTCACCACCAGCTATGAAAACCGTCAGTACGGCCCGGGGCATAATAGCTTCACGCAGACGGCTGATGGGGAAGATGTGCTGGTCTATCATGCGCGCAACTATACCGAGATAGAAGGCGACCCGCTTTACGATCCCAACCGCCATACCCGCCTGAAGTTAGTTCACTGGAACGAAAACGGGATGCCAGATTTCGGCATCCCGCCTGCAGATAGCGAGTAACTGTTACGGCACGCGGATTTAGATCAGCGTGCCGTAAATCGTTAGCAGCGCCACAATCACCACGATAACAAACGAGGTTTTTTTGGCCATCGACACGGCAGCTTTTGGCGTGGCGATTTTGTCGGTATGCGGCTCGCGCGCCAGCGAGAACTGCGCAAGACGGGTCAGAACCTGATATTGCGAGGTGCGGCGATCCCCGAGCGACGCAAACCAGGCAGGTAACGCTTTTTCGCCATGACCAATCAAGGCATAGACTACACCGACCAGGCGCACCGGCAGCCAGTCCAGCACATGCAGAATGGCATCAATGCCTGATTGCAGTCGTTCGTGTGGTGTCAGGTAGCGCGCCAGCCAGCTCTGCCAGGCGCGTAAAAACGCATAGCCCATCAGCAGCACCGGGCCCCACGGGCCGCCAACCACAAACCAGAACAGCGGCGCCAGATAGAAACGGTAGTTAATCCACAGCAAGGCATTTTGCAGCTCGCGCAGAAACTCCCGCTCGTCACAGTCAGGCGGCACACCGTGAATAAGAGTTAACTCGCTGGCCATGGCACCCCGGGCGTGGCTGTCGTTGCGCGCAGCCGCTTTCAGGTAAGCGTGGTAGTGCAAACGCACTTTCCCGGCACCAATACAGAGCACGCCGAGCAAAATCCAGACCACCAGCAAAGGGACGTTAAAAAAGAGGCCGTGTAAGGCGCGTAACAGCAAGAAGACCACCAACATGACGCCGGCGGTCATTATTAACGTACGCAGTAACGAGAAATGCTTAATCCGACGGAAAAAGATCTCCGACCGGTGATCCAGTTGCCAGTGTTCGCCCAGCTTAAATAAGCGCTCAGCGATCATAACCAGCAGTATGGTGAACAACGTCATGTCATCTCCTTGTCTGACGAAGCGTTAAGCATGGCGTGGAATCGGCTCCAGTCAAAGGCCGGGCCGGGATCGGTTTTTCTTACCGGTGCGATATCACTATGCCCGGTAATGTGGTTAGCCATTTCCGGATAGCACGCGATCAGCAGGCGGGTTATCGCAACCAGCGCATGATATTGCGCATCGGTATAGGGCAGCACATCTGTGCCTTCCAGCTCTATTCCGATGGAGAAATCATTACAGCGTTCTCGCCCTTGATAAGTCGATACGCCCGCATGCCAGGCTCGCTTGTCAAAAGGAACATACTGGACGATTTCGCCATCACGGCGAATCAGGCAGTGGGCAGAAACCCGCAAATGCGCGATTTCCGCAAAGAAGGGGTGCGCGTTGGGATCTATCGTTCCGGTAAAGAGCGCGTCAATCCATGGGCCCCCGAACTCCCCCGGTGGCAGACTGATGTTATGCACCACCAGCAGCGAGGGGGTGACCTCTTCAGGGCGGCAATCGTGGTGTGGCGAGGGCACACGCCGTGCATCCACCAGCCATCCATGTTCCAACTGCATGCGGGCTCTCCTTATTTATGGTGCTGATACCCGGTTCAGAGTAGCATGTTTCAATCTTATGATTCGTTACCAATTTGGAGTTTTATCATGCCGCCTCGCCGCTACAACCCCGACCAGAGACGTGACGCACTTCTGGAATGTATTAATCTGGATATACCGGCAAGTGTCGCGCACGCCCTGCGCGAAGATCTGGGAGGCGATGTTAACGCCGACAACGACATCACTGCTCTGCTTTTGCCAAAAGAAGCGCACTCTCACGCGGTGGTGATCACCCGTGAAGCGGGGATCTTCTGTGGTAAACGCTGGGTAGAAGAGGTCTTTACCCAGTTGGCGGGAGATGAGGTGCAGGTTACCTGGCATGTTGCGGATGGCGATAGCGTGACCGAAAATCAGCCGCTGTTTGAACTCAATGGCCCTTCCCGCGTATTGCTGACGGGTGAACGCACCGCACTCAATTTTGTGCAAACCCTGTCAGGCGTGGCCAGCGAAGTACACCGTTACGTGGCCTTACTGGAAGGTACGCATACCCAGCTGCTGGACACCCGTAAAACTCTACCAGGCCTGCGCACGGCGCTGAAATACGCCGTCATCTGCGGTGGTGGAGCGAACCATCGCTTAGGGTTATCCGATGCGTTTCTGATTAAAGAAAACCACATTATCGCCTCTGGCTCCGTACGCCAGGCGGTAGAGAAAGCCTTCTGGCTGCATCCGGATGTGCCGGTAGAAGTGGAGGTAGAAAGCCTGGATGAACTGGAAGAGGCGCTGAAAGCCGGGGCCGATATCATCATGCTGGATAACTTCACGACCGATCAGATGCGTGAAGCGGTGAAGCGTACCCAGGGCCAGGCTCGCCTGGAGGTCTCTGGCAACGTCACGCATGAAACAATCCGTGAGTTCGCCCAGACAGGCGTTGACTATATCTCCGTCGGAGCGCTGACCAAGCACGTGCGCGCGCTCGACCTGTCGATGCGTTTTAAATAGTTCCCGCTCACCCGGCCGGCGCTCCGGTCGGGCTTTTCTCCGCCCCCTTTTACGATCCTTCTCGCAGCGTTGTTTCTCCTCTCTGCAAGCGCGTCATAACCTTCTGAAGCCGCCTCCACGAAACCATTTTTGTCGCTCGCCCTGACGATAACAGGCTGACACAGTGTCGCCAGTTAACCACAGGAGCGACACATGAATAGACAACAAGGATTTACGCTAATTGAACTGATGGTGGTCATAGGGATCATCGCGATACTGAGCGCCATTGGCATACCCGCTTATCAAAACTATCTGCGAAAAGCGGCCCTCACCGACATGCTACAAACCTTTATTCCTTACCGCACCGCAGTCGAACTCTGCGCGCTGGATCATGGCGGAACGGATAGCTGCGACGCGGGTGCGAATGGTATCCCCTCTCCGGCGACGTCCCGCTACGTCTCTGCGATGTCTGTCGCCAATGGTGCTGTGACCCTGACGGGTCAGGAGAGTCTGAATGGCCTGAGCGTAGCCCTGACCCCAGTCTGGGATAATGGCAACGGCATTACGGGCTGGACTCGCACCTGCACGATCAGCGATGACAGCGCCCTGAAGCAGGCCTGCGAAGATGTGTTCCGCTTTACGGATCCAGCAGGAGAGGCAGATGAATCCTGAGAAACTGATGGCGCTGTGTCAGCGCCATAACGCGCTACTCCTCAACAGCACCGAGGCACGGTTGAGCATTGCCGTGCTGGGCCAGCCGGCGCCAGAGATGCTGGATGCACTGCGCTTCGCAACGCAAAAAAACGTCGATATTGAATGCTGGAGTGCCGAACGCATGGAGAAATACCGGCAGGCGGCCTCGCAATCCCATCTTCCCGTCCAGGCCGATACCGGCCGTACGGCGGTGGAGATCCTCAACCGTACGCTGAGTCACGCCCTTGAACAGCGTGCTTCGGATATTCATATCGAACCTGCAGATGTGAGCTGGCAAATTCGGCTACGCATTGATGGCGTGCTCTATTCCCAGCAACCCCTCTCCGTGGCGCTGGGTACTAGCCTGACGGCACGACTTAAGGTGCTTGGCAATCTCGATATCGCCGAACGTCGGCTGCCGCAGGATGGGCAATTCACGGTTGAACTCTCGGGCGCACCGGTGTCGTTTCGCATCGCCACCCTGCCCTGCCGTCGCGGCGAAAAAATCGTACTCCGCCTGCTTCAACAGGTGCAACAAGCCCATCAGCTTGACCAGTTGGGGATGACCTCTTCTCAATTGCACTGTTTTCGTGAGGCGTTGATGAAACCGCAAGGGCTAATCCTGGTGACTGGCCCCACCGGCAGTGGGAAAACAGTCTCCCTATACAGTGCCCTTCAGGCGCGCAATGCGCCTGAAGTGAACATCTGCAGCGTTGAGGATCCCATCGAAATCCCCCTGGAGGGGCTGAATCAGACGCAGATCAATCCCCGGGCAGGATTGACGTTCCAGAGCGTACTGCGCGCTTTTCTTAGGCAAGACCCGGATATCATTATGGTGGGCGAAATCCGTGACGGTGAAACAGCGGAAATTGCTATGAATGCGGCACAAACCGGACATCTGGTGCTTTCCACCCTGCACACCAACTCAACGGCGGAGACGCTGGTGCGTTTGCAGCAGATGGGGGTGGCGCGCTGGATGATCTCATCGGCGTTATCGCTGGTTATCGCGCAACGCCTGGTACGCCGACTCTGCCCTCATTGCCGCCAACAAACAGAACGCGAGGTGCCGCTGCCCGGCACATTGTGGCCAGGGCCGCTGCCGCACTGGCTGCCCGCTGGCTGTGACCGTTGTTATCATGGTTTTTATGGCCGGGTGGCGATATTTGAAGTGATGGCGATCAGTAGCGATCTTCGCCTGGCCATTGCGCGCGGTGCGCCAGTTGAAGAGATTGAAGCGCATGCACGTCAGGCAGGCATGATGACGCTGTTCGAACATGGCTGTATGGCCGTGGAAGAAGGGAAAACCACGCTGGAGGAGCTGGTGCGCGTGTTAGGAATGCCACATGGCCAGTGAACAGCTGTGGCGGTGGCGCGCCCTCAATGAGCAGGGCGTAAGCATAGAGGGGGCCATCCTGGCCCCTGACCGTGAAAGTGCATGGCAAAAGCTGCAAGATAAGGCGCTTTTCCCGCTGTCACTGCGTCGCGGCACGCTGCGTCAGGCGCACTGGCAGCCCCAGGATCGTTATGAGGTCATCCATCAGTTGGCTACGTTGCTGCAGGCAGGTTTAACGTTATCGGCCTCTCTGGAGCTACTTGCACAGCAGCATCCGCTTAAACACTGGCAGGCGCTATTGCAGAGCGTCGCCGAGGATCTCAGCGCGGGTAGCCCCTTTTCCGATACGCTCAAGAAATGGCCTGGCGTGTTCCCGCCGCTCTACATCTCAATGATGAAAACCGGAGAACTGACCGGTAAGCTCGATGAGTGTTGCCGTCAGCTCGCTATTCAGCAAAAAACGCAACAGCAGCTCAGCGCAAAGGTTAAAAAGGCACTCCGCTACCCGATTATCATCCTTTCGCTGGCCATCGCCGTCGTACTGGCGATGGTGACGATGGTCTTACCCGAATTTGCTACTATCTACAAAACCTTTAATACACCTTTACCCGCACTCACGCAGGGCGTGATGGCCGCAGCCGCGTTTTTACAACGCTGGGGTTGGGTCTTTTTGGTTCTGCTGGTTGCTGCTGGTTTAGGCCTGATGGGCCTGCGTCGCCACTCGCCATGGCAAAGCGTGACGATGCGCCTGCTCCTTAGGTGCCCCCTGATCGGTACGCTTGTGCGGGGTCAAAAGCTTAGCCAAATATTTACCGTGCTGTCACTCACCCAACAGGCAGGCATCACCTTTCTGCAGGGGCTGGAGAGCACCGAAGAGACGATGGAGTGCCCATTCTGGCGCGACAAACTGCAGACGATTCGCCAGCGCGTGATGCAGGGCTCGCCCATCTGGTCAGCATTCAACACTGCCGGCCTGTTTACGCCACTCTGCATTCAACTGGTTCGCACCGGCGAAGTTTCTGGCGCACTGGATACCATGCTCTATAACCTGGCGCAGCATCATAATGCGAAGACCTTTCAACACGCGGATGACCTCGCGTCTCTGCTGGAACCGCTCCTGTTGATTGTGACGGGCGTCATTATTGGCACGCTGGTGGTGGCGATGTACTTGCCTATATTTCATTTGGGGGATGCGATGAGCGGGGGATAACGCTGGCGCGCTGAGGCGCCAGCGAGAAGGATTACAGGCTATTGAAAACGCGGTTTTCCTGTTCCTGAACGCGGATAAAGGTCGTGCGCTTAGTCAGCTCTTTCAGGCGAGATGCACCCACGTAGGTACAAGCTGAACGCAGGCCGCCCAGAATGTCGCGTGCGGTGTGATCCACCGGGCCACGCAGAGGCAGCTTCACGGTTTTTCCTTCAGCGGCGCGGTATTTCGCCACACCGCCGACGTGTCGGGTCATGGCGGATTCGGAACTCATGCCGTAGAAGAGCATGAATTTCTCGCCATTCTCTTCAACGATGTTGCCGCCGCTCTCTTCATGCCCTGCCAGCATCCCACCCAGCATCACGAAATCTGCGCCGCCGCCGAACGCTTTAGCCACGTCACCGGGTGTGGTGCAACCGCCATCGCTGATGATTTGCCCGCCCAGGCCATGCGCCGCATCGGCACACTCAATGACTGCAGAGAGTTGGGGATAGCCGACACCGGTTTTGACGCGAGTGGTGCAGACGGAGCCCGGACCGATACCAACTTTTACGATATCAGCGCCAGAAAGAATCAGCTCTTCACACATTTCGCCGGTTACCACGTTGCCCGCGATAATGGTCTTCGTTGGCCAGGCTTCGCGCGCCTTGCTAACGAACTGTACGAAGTGTTCGGAGTAACCGTTAGCCACATCGATACAGACAAAGTTCAGGGCCGGGTTAGCGGTAAGGATCTGTTTAGTTTTCTCGAAATCGGCATCAGAGGTGCCGGTAGAAACCATGACGTGCTTCAGCACGTTCTCGGAAGCGGCGCTGGCGAACGCACTCCACTCTTCCACGCTGTAATGCTTATGCACCGCGGTCAGAATGTCGAAGCTTGCCAGTGCAGTCGCCATTGCAAAAGTACCCACGGTATCCATGTTGGCGGCGATAATTGGCACACCAGACCAGGTCTGACCGGAATGTTTGAAGGTGAATTGACGTTCGAGTTCAACGTCTGAGCGGCTCTTGAGGGTAGAGCGTTTAGGGCGGATAAGAACGTCTTTAAAACCTAACTTCAGATCTTCTTCGATACGCATTAGCGGATTCCTGGGGTCAATGGCGAAAAACGAAACTCACAACTCCAGTGACGCTATCATACGCACTAATACTGGCTGCGCAAGACTGCGAAATTCTCTTTTTTTACGCTACAATCCTATAAATTTACCTGCTCAAAAGTAAGTAAACAGGGCTAAACCTTGATTGCTGAATGATTAAATTTTAAGCAATTGATTTTAATAATGAATAATTCCCAGGATTTTGTTTAATGGGGTACATCGTTGCGTTAACGGGGGGCATTGGCAGTGGCAAAAGCACTGTTGCTGACGCCTTCTCTCATCTGGGTGTCACGATAATTGACGCCGATATTATTGCCCGTCAGGTGGTAGAACCCAATACACCCGCACTTCAGGCCATTGCCGAACATTTTGGTAGCCAGCTTATTGCGCCGGATGGCACGTTAAATCGTCGCATGCTGCGCGAGCGTATCTTCTCTCATCCCGACGAAAAAGCCTGGCTCAACGCCCTCCTCCACCCCTCAATTCAGCAAGAGACTCAACGGCAGATTGCTGCAGCAACCTCACCTTACGTGATGTGGGTAGTCCCCCTGCTGGTGGAGAATCGTCTGCACGATAAAGCCGATCGGATTCTGGTGGTCGACGTCTCTCAGGAGACCCAAATTCAGCGCACCATGGCACGCGATAATGTTGCGCGCCATCATGCGGAAACTATTCTGGCCGCGCAGGCCACGCGTGAAGCACGCCTTGCCGTCGCGGATGATGTTATTAATAATGACGGCGCACCGGATGCCATTGTATCCGCTGTTGCCCGCCTGCATGCACAATACCTGCAACTTGCAGCGCAGGCCGATTCACAGGAAAAGCCATAATGCACACCCACATTCTGTTTGAGCATCCGCTCAATGAAAAAATGCGTACCTGGTTGCGCATCGAGTTTTTAGTCCAACAGCTGTCAAATTCTCTTCCGGTTAATAACCACACCTCAGCCCTGCACTTCTTTCGCAATGTTGGCGATCTGCTGGATGTGTTAGAGCGCGGTGAAGTCCGTACGGAGCTGTTAAAAGAGCTGGAGCGCCAGCATCGTAAACTGCAGGCATGGGCTGAAGTCCCTGGAGTAGATAACAGTCGTATCGACGCGCTGCGTCAGCAGCTAAAAAACAGCAGCGGAATACTGATGAGTGCGCCGCGTATTGGCCAGTTCTTGCGTGAAGATCGTCTGATTGCGCTGGTACGTCAGCGTTTGAGCATCCCGGGTGGCTGCTGTAGTTTTGATTTACCCACCCTGCACATCTGGCTGCATATGCCCCAGGCGCAACGTGATGCGCAGGTCCAGAGTTGGCTTCAGAGCCTGGAGCCGCTTATTCAGGCCTTATCCTTAATTCTGGATTTGATTCGCAACTCGGCGCAGTTCCGTAAACAGACCAGTCTGAATGGTTTTTACCAGGATAATGGAGAAGATGCCGACCTGCTGCGTCTGAATCTGGCGCTGGACGAGCAGCTCTATCCGCAGATTTCAGGCCATAAAAGCCGTTTTGCGATCCGTTTTATGCCGTTAGATAGCGAACATGGCGTGGTGCCAGAACGTCTCGATTTCGAGCTGGCGTGTTGTTAAGGAGTAAAGATGTCTGATGTTACGACAGTAAACTGCCCGACCTGCGGTAAAGCCGTGGTCTGGAGCGAGCAAAGTCCGTTTCGCCCATTTTGTTGCAAGCGTTGTCAGCTTATTGATCTGGGTGAATGGGCTGCCGAAGAGAAACGTATTCCCAGCGCGGGCGATCTCTCAGACAGCGATGACTGGAGCGAAGAACAGCGCTAAGACGCAAAGCCTGCCGGCGCATAGTCCGGCAGACTCACTGGCCCTGTTTCAGGCGTGAAATCACCGGCTCGTTCGCAGGTGGGAACTTCTCCTCATCCAGCTCACTTTGCGCAACCCAGCTCCCTGGCTGCCCCTCCTTGCCCCACGGCTCACCGTCCCAGCTCTCCACCAGCCAGAACCACAGAGTGATATGGCGATCGGGAAACTGGTACTCCAGTTTTTCATAAAGCGTCGCACCCTGAGGAGTGATGCCAACCTCTTCCTGTAATTCACGCACCAGCGCCTGCTCTGCACTTTCGCCCGCTTCAATTTTACCGCCCGGAAATTCCCACTTGTTGGCCATATGGGCATCGGCGGCACGCTGAGTGATAAAAATTTGCTGTTTCGCGTTACGGATAATACCGGTCGAGATATTCAATACTTTCATCGAATTACACCTATAAAAAAGGCGCAGAACGCTGCGCCTTTTTAGTCAGTTCATCACTTAGCTCAGGCGACCGTGGCACGCCTTATATTTTTTACCCGAACCACATGGGCAAGGATCATTACGACCCACTTTGCGATCCCCACTCTGCGCGGCAATGGCGGCTGCGGCCTCGCTATCATCCATCTGGTGGCTCAGCTGCTGCATCTGGGCCAGACGCTCGGCTTCTTCACGACGCTGCTGCTCCATTGCTTCCACCTCTTCCGGCATACGGACCTGAACTTTGCTCAGGGTGCTGATCACTTCATATTTGAGTGACTCCAGCATGGCGGCGAACATCGCAAAGGATTCACGCTTGTACTCCTGCTTAGGATCTTTCTGCGCATAGCCACGCAGGTGGATACCCTGACGCAGATAATCCATCGCAGCCAGGTGCTCTTTCCACAGAGAGTCCAGCGTCTGTAGCATTACGCCTTTTTCGAAGTGGCGCATCATCTCTGCACCCACAACCTCTTCTTTGCGTTTATAGACTTCTACCGCAGAAGCGAAGATGCGTTCACGCAGCGTCTCTTCATGCAGCTCTGGCTCTTTATCCAGCCACTCTTTAATCGGCAGGTCGAGATCGAAGTCGTTTTTCAGGCGCTCCTGCAGTCCTTCCACGTCCCACATCTCTTCCAGGGACTGCGGAGGAATATGTCCGTCGATAGTCGCTTTGAAGACGTCTTCGCGGATGCTGTCGATGGTTTCGCTCACATCAGACACGTCCAGCAGTTCGTTACGCTGGGTGTAGATCGCACGACGCTGGTCGTTCGCTACATCATCGTATTCCAGCAGCTGTTTACGAATGTCGAAGTTGCGGCTTTCTACTTTACGCTGTGCGTTGGCAATCGCTTTGGTCACCCATGGGTGCTCGATGGCTTCGCCCGGCTTCATCCCCAGCTTACGCATCATGCCGGAAACGCGGTCGGAGGCGAAGATGCGCATCAGGGCATCTTCCATAGACAGGTAGAAGCGAGAAGAACCGGCATCACCCTGACGACCCGCACGGCCACGCAGCTGGTTATCGATACGACGTGATTCGTGACGTTCCGTGCCGATAATATGCAAGCCACCTGCGGCCAGCACTGCGTCGTGACGCACCTGCCACTCGGCTTTGATCTGAGCAATCTGCTCCGGAGTTGGATTTTCCAGCTCGGCCACTTCAGCCTGCCAGCTACCACCCAGCATGATATCGGTACCACGGCCTGCCATGTTGGTGGCGATGGTCACGGCAGAGGGATAACCCGCCTGTGCAACGATATCTGCCTCTTTCGCGTGGAATTTGGCGTTCAGTACGTTGTGCTTGATACCTGCTTTCGTCAGTTCATTCGAGACCACTTCCGATTTTTCGATGGAAATCGTACCTACCAGCACCGGTTGACCGGCAGCGGTACGATCGCGAATATCTTCAATGATGGCCTGAATTTTTTCTGCTTCGGTCATATAGACCAGATCCGGCATGTCCTTACGGATCATCGGACGGTTGGTCGGCACCACAACGGTATCCAGCTTATAGATAGAGCTGAATTCGAAGGCTTCAGTATCTGCCGTACCGGTCATGCCTGCCAGCTTCTCGTACAGACGGAAGTAGTTCTGGAAGGTAATAGACGCCAGCGTCTGGTTTTCATTCTGGATGTCGACGCCCTCTTTGGCTTCGACAGCCTGATGCAAACCGTCGGACCAGCGGCGGCCCTGCATGGTACGGCCAGTGTGCTCATCAACGATGATCACTTCGCCGTCTTTCACAATGTAATCAACGTCGCGGGTAAACAGGACGTGTGCACGCAGCGCAGCGGTGACGTGGTGCATGAGCATGATATTGGTCGGGGAGTAGAGTGACTCACCCTCGTCCATAATGCCCTGCGCAACCAGCAGCTCTTCAATTTGCACCAGGCCGCGTTCGGTCAGGTTAACCTGACGCGCTTTTTCATCCACAGAGAAGTGGCCTTCACCCTGGAAGGTATCCGAGTCCTCTTTTTCCTGACGAATCAGATGTGGGATGATTTTGTCGACCTTGCGGTACATTTCAGAGCTGTCTTCCGCCGGACCGGAGATGATCAGTGGCGTACGTGCTTCATCGATGAGGATGGAGTCAACTTCATCCACCAGCGCATAGTGCAGTTTACGCTGTACGCGCTCTTCCGGGCTAAACGCCATGTTGTCACGCAGGTAGTCGAAGCCGTATTCGTTGTTGGTCCCGTAAGTGATGTCGGCGTTATACGCTTCACGCTTGGCGGGTGCTGGCAGACCAGACATGTTGATGCCTACGGTCATGCCTAAGAATTCGAACAGGGGACGGTTGTTTTCGGCGTCACGCTGCGCCAGATAGTCGTTGACGGTTACTACGTGAACGCCTTTACCGGAGAGCGCGTTCAGGTACGCCGGCAGCGTTGCGGTCAGGGTTTTACCTTCACCGGTACGCATCTCTGCGATGCAGCGATCGTTCAGGACCATACCACCCAACAGCTGCACGTCGAAGTGACGCATCCCAAATACGCGCTTACTCGCCTCACGTACCACAGCAAATGCTTCAGGGATCAGGCTTTCTACGGTCTCGCCTTTTTCAAGACGCGCGCGGAATTCAGCGGTCTTCGCTTTCAGCTCGTCATCGGACAGTTTTTCCATTTCTGGCTCAAGGCCATTGATGACTGTGACAGCTTTACGCATGCGGCGCAGGGTACGATCGTTACGACTACCAAAAACTTTAGTTAATAATTTGATTAGCATAATAAAATCTCAAACATCCCGGTCAGGATAGATAAATTAAGTGATTAAAAAACGATTAATTTAACTGAGATGTTGAGGCCCGGCGCGGATACCCTGCACCTGGCTTATCCAGGCGGATACAAAGAAGGTCGATTCCGGGGCTAACGAGATAACCGCAGGCTGAGGCAGGGTAGCCAGCGGTTTACTCTGCTGCGTTAGCAGCGTGTTGAGCGTATCAAGCAGCGCCAGATGGTGCGCCTGTACTGGCAGCGACTCTTCGATGGCAGGCAGCGCCTGGGGCGCCATCGCAAATGAGAGATGACGAATGACGGTACGAATCGCATGCTGGTGCCAGTAATCCACCGTGAAATTGGTACGGCGGTTCGCTTCCAGCAGAGCAAGATTGGTGAAATTAACGCGGGTGGTGAAATCATGGGTGGCGGACGTCTTCGCCGGCGTCGATGCCTCAGCGCTGTTGCTGAGCGCAGGCAAACCGAGACTCGCCGCGACCATCCCCAACAGGAGATGCGGCCAGAAGTAACGTCTGCCAAATTGTCGCCAGCGCGTCAGAATTCCGCTCAATTGCCCCACCACAATAAGAGAGCCACAAGGCTCACAATTTGATTTTGTTTATTTTCGCGTCCAGATATTACCACTAAAGGCCATACACAGCAGCAGTAATGAGGCACAGAGAGAGTTAAAAATGGTCATGAAACCAGCAAACGCGCCGTTGACCGCAAAATTCAGGAAAGACAAAAACAAAAAAGACTGGTATCCCTGGCCGGAGAGAGTGCCAGGTTAACCAGTCTATTTTAGTTAACGGGTGTAACCGTTAGGCCAGAACAGTGCTTGGTGCTTTGAACGCCAGCGGCAGTTCTGCTTCGTCCTGGAAGGTCACATATTCCCATGCTTCCTGTTTCGCCAGTACAGCCTGCAACAGTTTATTGTTCAGCGCATGACCGGATTTATACGCGGTAAATGCACCAATGATGTTGTGACCACACATGAAGAGGTCGCCGATCGC
>ERZ773187.1501-NODE-1501-length-17554-cov-12.611063_pt1 | contig 17554 bp, 21 predicted proteins | sample MGYA00511242_ERZ773187 | MGnify/ENA primary metagenome ERZ773187 (study PRJEB29015, sample SAMEA2737744) | human gut metagenome | biome: human gut; feature: human-associated habitat; material: faeces | place: China | collected 2012 ... | reverse complement strand
GCGGGGAAAGCACTGCGCGCCAGCGGTAAAGTATTTATTTAATGATATTTAATTTCGCGGCCTGAGCGCGTCGCTGCGCTGCACGGGTTCACGGGAGTATCGATGGGTGGTGCGGTGCTGTTCGAAAGCGTGACGAGCCTCTGAGACGGTCAGGCATGGGGTAAGAAAATGCAGCCCGGAGGAGGCGGAAATCAGCCACTTCTGGTATCGAAAGATAGCTTACTAAGCCGCTCAACGAGGGCCGGAACATACGTTCTCCTGACGCATTCAGGCTAGGTGCGGCAGGAGCTCATCTATGTACCTGCACTAAATCCACCCCATGAAGTGTGGTTGACATAGCTGGGCGAACATTGCGAGTCAGACAAACAGCATTAATTAAATTGAATTCTTATTCAGAATATTTTTATTCAAATGCTGTACCGATCACACATGATAAACCATCAATATCGGATATTACTTGAGTAACTATCAAGGAGAGTATATGCGCGATAAATTCATTGATGCGATCCACAGTTGTTCTAAAATCCAATTAACTTTTTACTCAAAAGAAGATAATGCGATAATCACGAGATTAACCGCTCCAATGGACTTCGGGCCTAGCCGTAGAGCACATGATAAAAGTGATAGGTTTCATTTTTGGGATTACGAAAGTGACAAGAAAAATCATGTTCTCAGTTTGCAACCTGAAGCCATAAAATCTCTAGTAGTAACAGATCAAAACTTCCAGCCGCAGGAGTTTGTGAGCTGGACACCTAACTGGTTTATCGCTAGAGACTGGGGCCAATACTCGTAATCACATAAGGCTACAAACGTAGCCTTTAAATTTGATTTTCAATAAAATTCGCAGTTTCCCCTCATAAATTCAAAGCACACTCCAGAAAACCTAGATTTAACAGAATCAATAAAACACATAACAATTTGATTATAAAGGATTTTATTATCTTCTTGGATGCGATGATAAATGCTATACTGTTTTTATATACAGATATCAATGCAGATAAGGAGGATTATATGTTAAATAAGCTTGCCAAATATCTTCTTACTGCTAGCTCAGTAGCTCCCGTATTTTTCACCTTAGCCTTCCTGTCCTATATATCAAAGCACTACAAATTCATGATTGCTTACCTATCTCTAGGTGTAACTATTCTTTTATTGTGTGTTTTGATCGTCAAGTATGCAATAAACCATAACTCTGTCACTAATAAAAAATTAACAAATGCCTCTCCTGCCGATAAGGAAATAACAAATTACTTTTTAACTTATCTGTTTCCCTTGATTAGCGGGCCAGAAGCTTTCATGGACGTCAGGATTGCGTCATTTTTTGCTTTGAGTTTGTTTTTTTACATCAGCTTTTCAGGCTCTTACAGCTTCAACCCATTGTTGTCCTTTTGGGGATATAAATATTATGAAGCTGAAGATGATACAGGTGTAAGCTTTGTTGTATTATCAAAAAAACCATTGCTAAAGGCATCAGGCAATCGTATTAATTTGATTAAGCTTACTGATTACACATACATAGCAATATAGGAACAAACATGGAATTATTTGCAATAACAGATAATACCGTTGGCACTCGCATTGTTAAAATTGTTACTGACAGACCAACGCAAAATGTAATAACTCAGTTATTCAATGAACAAAAAACATTTTTTGAAGATCGCTATACTGAAGGAGTAGAGTTTTCAGGTGGATATATCACAAGCGGTGATGAGTTCTTTGTAATTCCTGATTTTGATGATGTTATAGCTGTATTGGATGCAATTAATAACCCCACAGCAATTCCCGAATGGGAACCAGAAGATATCTCTGTATTCAATATTATCGCTCTTTTTTCAGGTTATCCTGAAGAGAATGAAAAACCTGCAATCGCCTTGATTCAAAGCTTCGATAAAAGACAAGTCATTGATAATAGAAGAACAATCTTTCACAAACCTTTTCAAGCAGGTAATACCTTCTGTCAGTCTGCTGAGCATGGCATCGTCATTGATAATAAACTAACAGCCATTCTAACAGGTACAGAATTGAAATTTAAAAGTTTCCATATGCTGCGTAGGATATTCGATGTGGATGCATATTTCCGAGAAGCCACAAATGAAGAGTTAACAACTTTTTCTTCCCATGAAAAATTTTCAGTTGCTCAGGGATTTGATTTAACGACTATTGCTGATTCAGTCATTAGAAAGAAAGTTTCCTTGATTAACAAATCAAGAATACTTGAGGACTACTCTGTCACTGAGTTAAGGATTTCAGCAGCTGAAATTGGTGTCGTTTTAGATACTGAAAATGCTGGCGAATTTGAGAAAATAAAAATGCCACAAATAAGGAAAGACGTTAAAAGATTATTGCACTTCCTAGATGAAGACTATTTCACCTCACATATAACAAGAACGCTGTATCGAGCAAACTCTAAACGTCGAGAAGATGTATAAATTTTTGTTAAGTGGAGGCTAGAAGACCTCCACTTAAATTAGAAAACAACCACCTTATTTAATTATTATATTTTTTACCGTAATCATATGGTGTAATCATTTTGACTCTACTCTCTTCCAAGTAGTTAGCCCACCATTGCACCATCAGCCTACGCTCATCCAAGTGCTCAGAAGTATGAATATAAGCTGCACGCACATTATTACGCTCTGAATGGCTCAACTGCCGTTCTATCGCGTCATCGCTCCATAACCCTGACTCACCGAGCGCACCACGCGCCATCGTCCTGAATCCATGCCCGCAAACCTCAGTTTTCGTGTCATACCCCATCGCACGCAACGCACTGTTTACCGTGTTTTCACTCATGACCTTAGTTGCATCGTGATCCCCCGGAAAAAGCAGCTCTTTATCACCACTAATCTGCTTTAACTGGGCTAACAAAATCATCGCCTGCCGACTAAGCGGAACGATATGCTCCTCTTTCATCTTCATGCCACGGTATGAGTAACGCACGCCTTTAATTTCTTCTCGCTTTGCAGGTACACGCCAAAGAGATTTATCGAAATCAAACTCTTCCCAACGAGCAAAGCGTAACTCGCTGGAACGTACAAAAGTTAGCAGAGAAAGCTCAACCGCGATCCGCGTCATTACACGGCCACGATATGCATCAAGACGAGCAAGAAACTCAGGGAACCGGCTAGAGGGTAAAGCAGGATAGTGTCGTGCTTTGGTTGTTGATAAAGCACCAGCCATATCACTGGCCGGGTTAGAGTCGATGTAATCGTTCTGTACGGCATAACGCATAATGGCCGTCACACGCTGCTGAAGACGCTGTGCGACGTCATGTTTGCCACTGGCATCAACTTTTTTAATCGGGGCTAACAGGTGGCTGGTTTTGAGCTGGCGAATGTCGGACGAACCGATATGAGGGAAGATATAAAGCTCAAGATAGCGAAGAACGCGCGATCGATGGTCTTCACTCCAGCGCTTGTTACTGGCATGCCATTCGCGAGCAATGGTTTCGAAAGTATATGCACCCGAATTCTCGGCCTGAGCTTCTTTCTGTTCGGCTTTTGGGTCAATGCCCTGTACTAACAGCTTTTTAGCTTCGTCGCGCTTGGCTCTTGCCTGAGCAAGCGTCACAGTAGGCCAAACACCAAAAGCAAGGCGATCCTCTTTTTTGTCAGAGGGGCGTCTGTATTTCATGCGCCAGTATTTAGACCCCTTAGCCGAAACTTCGAGATACAAACCGCCGCCATCGGCCATTTTGTAGGTTTTGTCTTTGGGCTTTGCGGTCTCTACCTGCCTGGCGTTGAGCTTCATTTTGGGGGCACATTTCTAATCGAAGTTAAGATGCCCCCAATTATGCCCCCAATGACATCCGGATTTCAACGGACAACCTCGGACGACTCAGGACATAAAAATCGCTGCAAGCATTGATTTTTAAGGGAAAATTGGACTTTCTCGGATGGTCTTGGAAGTACTAATGGTGCCGAAGGCCGGACTCGAACCGGCACGTATTTCTACGGTTGATTTTGAATCAACTGCGTCTCGCAAGCCATTGATTTTGATCAATAACTTGCAGCGCACCGGAGGTGCTACGGCCCGATTTCGCCAACAGATTGCCCCAGCAAAATAGCAGGGGTTTACATGAAGAACAAGAGGGCAAAACGAGAAGTAAAACCGAAGGACAAACGCGATCGTTATCTTCTTCTCGATCCGTGTGGCGTGTACATGGTGCGAATAACCGTACCTGCTTACATGTCGGCATACTTCGGGGGTAAAATGTACTTCATGAAGTCAACGGGGACTCGTGACATTCGCCAGGCACGGTTATTTCGGGATGCCGTAGCGCTAGAATGGTACAAGCTGCGCGACCAACTCAGACCGGAGCGCCCAGGCTCCCGAATTGAGCAGATCCTTGATGAACTTCGCGGCATTAGAAAATACGCTAAGGAGACGCCAGCGGCAGATTTGCCACAATCAACACATTTTAACTTCCCCGGACAAGTCCAGTCTTGCCCTTCTCTTCTGAAAATGCGGGATCAGTACATTCTGCAATTTAGCGAGAAACGTAAACTGACTACCCTGTCAAAGACGAACAAGGCCGTCGAGGTCTTATTGTCCCACCTTCGCAAGCGCGATATTCCTTTGAAAGATATCAACCGAACCATAGTTACTGGATGGTTGGATAAGCTGAAAAGCGAGAAAGCGCCCCAAACAATTCAAAACTACATTAGCGCCCTGGCTCAAATCTGGGATCTGGCCCGTAACCGATATCACGACGCACCACAGGATAACCCCTGGCGTGGACATGGATTGGAGGCGAAAAGCAGCAAAGTAAGCTATGAAGTTTTTACTCATGTGGAACTGGCGAAGGTCTTCGCAGCACTGGGGGATGATGAAGAGATGCAAGCGGTCACGCTGATTGGCATGTACAGCGGCATGAGATTGAATGAGATTTGCTCCTTGCAGGTTGGGAACATCCGCAGGATTGAGGGCATCCTTTGCTTCGAAGTGACAGAAGGCAAAACCAAATCGGCGGCACGTATCATCCCTGTTCACAGTCGCATTATCGATCTGGTGGAGTCCTTTCTCCAGAAGCCACATAACGGCTTCCTTTTCTATCGCGCGTCAATCATTGACCGTGCAGACGGCAAGCGCTCTACGTGGCATACACAGCGTTTTACACGGGCTAAACGGCAGGCATTGGGTGAGGTTGGAACAGAACGAAAGGTGTTCCACAGCCTGCGCCATGAGGTGGCCCAACAGCTTGATCGGAACCAGGTTCCAGAAGATAGAATTGCTTTAATTTTGGGTCATGAGCGCGGGAAGACAGAGACCTTTAAAACGTACTCAAAACATTCGGCGTCGCCAGTGGAGCTACGGCATTATGTGGAAAAAATATCATTTAAAATCAATTGATAATAATATTCTATTGATATGTCATGCTAATAAAGTTGCGTAACATCGCACTTACTCATAGTGTGGTTGTGCCACACCGACATACTGTCAATTCTCTCGTAGAGGGATACTATAAGGATAAAGGATAAATTATGGCCGTACCTTACCATGTGAAAAATTTTCATATCGCGGAAACTACTGATCCTGACAACATCAAGCGCGTTCACTTAGATGCTCATTTCATCAACTCTAACGGGCAAGATATTTCTAAGGATTATTGGCTTGTTAAGGATGTACGTGAGCCTACCAATGCAGGGATTGTCAATGTTGTAAGTGATGGCTTTAATTACGCTATTGCTAATAATGCCAAGGTCAAAATATCTGTAGATACAGACCGAACTTATCTTTGGTTTTACCTTCCTTCTGCCAAAGGGGAAGACCTCCGTCAGTTTACTGGCGGTGAGAATAAGTAATCATCCCTTTCCTGTTGAATTGCAGGCATAAAAAAACCGGGCGGTTTCCCGTCCGGTTAGTTAATCATCTTCTTTCGTTTCTCGTTGAGGTAGTGCTTAATTGCTGCCTCCAAGCCCATACTGGCAACTTTTTCCATGAAGGAAGAACGCGGAATGTTGCCAAGCGCTCTACAAAGGCCGCTGATATTTATCAGATCATTATCACCCAGCGTTTTAACGTGAGAGACAACCAAAGGCACGCCACCAACACCCGAAATTGTAATTCTCATTTTATCCCCTCTTTATCTACAAACTCGGCGGGGAGCAAATCGCCCCCGCTAAAACTAACTGTCTGTTATGCCTCTGTGGTTTTCACAGTCAGACGGGTAATCATCGATTGGTTATAACAAATCGGCAGCAGGCCATATTCTGACTGGATCGTGGTGTTGTGAAGGTGGTCCTCCCATGAATACTGGAAGAATTGGCTCTCTGCTTCCTCTGCCGCTAAACGCGCATCTCGTGATGCTGGCCCGTGGTAAATTTCGAACGGTTGCAGATCACTCCCAACAATATTATTTGCACCAAAAACCGGAACCATAAAGGCAGTCCCCGCCGGAATGAATTCGCGATACAGTAGACCAGTGTTAACAAAGGTAAGACCGTCAATTGTCATCGCCTGGAATGCTGGCAGGCTCTGCTTCACAGTTGCGTTAAACAGATTGCTATCCGGCAGCACACCATGATTAATCAGAGTCAGCATAGCCGGATGGAACTTGATCGCCTTGTATGCCTCTGGGGAACACAGAACAACCACACCACGCATGGAACTAAGCCATCCACCCAGAGCAAAACGCATCGCGTTTGCAGCGGTATCCAGATCCTCTAACGGGCCGTTACCAGTTCTGGTAGCGTCAACGGAAGCCGTTGCTACAGTCTGGCCGAACTCCTCTTCAAAATCCAGCACAGGCCGATCTTGGGTATACGGTGATAGAACCCGTCCGGCAAATAGCGCACGAGCGAGGTATTCTTCTTTAGTAGCCCGGAATTTCAGGTACTGACGAATACCTTCATCAGAGATTAATTCATCACGTAGGGTCTGACGCTGGGTTGAAATGCGACGGCGTGATTGAAAATCTGCGGCGCTTACGTGTCCAACCGTCACAAAATGGGGAATTTCTATCAAGCGGTTTTTCCCAAGTGGGCGTTCTGTCGAATCAACTTCCGTTGAATATCGGTTAACACTAGAAGAAACGGCCTGCATATTTTCATGAAGTTCGTCGATCTCCAACTTAGGTAATGGGGAAGTTTTATCTTTGAAGATATCCAGCGCCTGAAGCAGGAAATTATCCCCGAATCGTTCTTTATACGCACCAGTGAAATAGTTGACTTTGAAGCCAGAGGTAGAAATTGTCATATTTTGATTTCCTTATCGTTATTATTCAGAAATAGAGACACGATTTTTGCCATCGGCCTCAATCTGGGAGATAGCATTCGCAACGGCGGTAGCATCGGTGCCAATCAATCCGGCGCGGTTCAGAACACAGCCACGATCGACAACAATTACAGGGACATTAGAGCCTGCCTTGTGGGAATCCAGCGCGATTAGCAGATCACTGCCGCTGGCGTATGCCTCACCAGTTGAGGTAAGCAGCGTACCAGGAACCGTGTCCACCGCTAGTGCGGCAAAGGTTTTAGTCTTGTGGCTGAATACCGGGTCGTCACGATAAATTACGACATCCCGGAATGAACGTTCCTCTGTAGATACAATCATCATTACTCCTAAAAAATATTCTTAGTTATATTTCCCGACGTTTTCGCCGGGTTGAGTTGAAAAAATACCGCCCATTGGACGGAATTCTTTTATTCGCTTTCCACGCAGAAAAAACACCCGGAAGCAGGAGCGCCTGCCCCGGTGGCAGAGAAATAAACAGCGTTTATTATTTTTCTGATGGAGAGATTAGGAAGGAGGGAGCGACAGCGGCGGGAGACCTCTGAAATCTTCGCCGTGCGCTCGATGCCAGTTAACATCTGGCGAGATGCCCGGAGGAGAGCCGGGATGGCTAATCCGAGGGTTAACCCCGGATGTAGTACGCCCTAGGGCGAATTTTTTATTATGCCACCGTAAGCGGATCTTCCAACCTCTTAAACTGGACAACAACAGGAGCATAATAAAAGCGGCTCTGACAAAACCGCTTTAGTATCAAGGAAAAATGACATTATGGCATTAATATCACCTTGTATATAATTTTATCACTAAACTATTTCTTTTGCAACAAATACTTGGCAAATTTAACGGTGATTTATTGACTTAGTGACAAAATTGATATAGGCGGCAAATTCGCCGCCATGATGATTAATCTGCTATACCCAGTATCATATTCTGCTGTCTGACGTTGTTATCGTTGATCTTTGTATCAATAAGACCATCTAAAACGCCAGCATTCAAAGTCTGCTCAACCTCGACTTTAACCGTCGCCTCACCAGTCAGATTAAACCTGGAGCTGTCTGGTCTCCATCCAGTAGAACCGAACGGCTCAGGTGGGGTAAAGGTTAGTTGTGGTTGGCTAAATCCAGCAACCCCACGGGTTAACCCCGGATTTGTCCAGGCCTGTCCACTGCCGATGTTGTTCTGTGCAGAACTATCCAGCCACGGGTAAATCTGCTTAAGCGTCTGACCGATGACACGCGGGTCGAATCCAGTTTTCTCTTTAAGCCACTGTGCTGCGGCGTTGCTGCCCTCATCAACGGTGGTGTTATAGATAGCGGTCGGCAGAGTTTCGCCTTTCTGGAGTTCTCCGCCAATTTGCGAGGCCCACGCGATAACATTAGTTGTGAGTTCGCCCAACGATTGCCCAAGATTGTCAGCAATAGGTATAAGTCCTGTCATTGACTGGCGGAGTGTATCCGTATTAGCTGCGTATTCTCCAAGACCTTGGACAAATGATGCAGAGAAATGATCTGCGAGGCTGGTTTGCACTCGGTTGTACTCAGCACCTAATGCCGCTAGCTTATCAAGGTTGGCCTGCTGTGCATCAGATAGGGTCCATCCTTCAGCAGAAAGTTTCTGCATACGATTTATCAAGCCCTGCCCCTCATCATTGAACACTTCGAGGAAGACCGAACCATCATTCACAGCCTCAGCCAGGTGCCGGGTCTGGTTGTCCGTCCATTTGAAAGTTTTCTGCAACTGTTTCAGGTAAGTGATAAAGGTCGGAAAATCCAGCTTTTGGAGTTCATCGATCACTTTCTGGGCTACCTTCTGATTGCCGTTGGTGGATTGCAACGTAAGGTTCACTATATCCGCAAACTCACCGCCCCCAGAGAACGTTACAGCACCTGTTTTAGAGTTGCGTTTAAAGGAACCGGTATTCAGCAATTCCCCAGACTTTTCGAGTGTATCTTTATTTAGATCGCTTAATTTATCAGCACTCAGTGAGTAACCAACGCGGCTCATAGCCAGATCCTGAAGTGCGGTAAACTCCAATTGTGAGATTCCATACTGTTGCAGCTTTTTCACATCGCGTGAACGTTCGAGGCTCCCTTGTAGGGTCTGACCAACACGAGCAACACCTATTGAGCCAATCAGGGAACCACCTGCAATAACGCCTGCCGTCGTCAGTCCACCATAACCGCGCTCTTTGCGCTCACGGGTCAAACGTTCGGCATTAATGCGACCAGCACGCTCAGCTTTCGCTTTATCCTTAACAATCTGGCGGTTTAATCGTGCCTGGCGTCTGGTTTCCAGAGTCGCTTTAGCAAGTTCATGGCGCATTTCTGCGATGGTATAACGCTGCTCGGCGTACCCCTTAGTGGCCTCTTTAATGGCCTGCACCGCTTTCATTTTGTCAGCCAGGGATGCAGCTTCGATATGGCTGATCGTCAAGCTTGCCCTGCGGAGTGTATCGTGAGCGGTGATTTGTCGTTTAAAAGCCGCCTCTTTCTCACGCTGGCTCTTCTCTTCCAGGGCCATCGCCTTTTTGGTGGCTGCGATGTCAGCAGCAACAGCGCCGTGACCACGGTTCATTGCTTCAGTCTGACGTGCCACCAGAGATGGATCGGAGTGAACTCCAGGCATGTTGGGATTGTAGGTCATCGCTCGTGATCTGGCTGCGGCCTGCACTTTTGCAGAAATGGCCGCTAGTCTGGCAGATTGACGAGTTGCCTGCTCCTGCTGAGATAACTGGCGAGCCTGTAATGAGGTCATTTTATTGGCGTGGGCGACTGCATCCCGCTCCATTTTGGCCTGAATCTGAGCTTGTTTCTGCTGCTGTTTTGACAATTGTTCAGCCTGGCGTAGCTTCGCTGTCTGGGCTTTCGCTGCGGCTAGTGCTGCTTTGCCTTCACTTTGGGCGGTACGCTTCTGAGCTTTCTCCAGCGCTTTAGCGGGCTTCTCGTGAACGGCTTTGAGAGATTTTACCGCTTTGAGTGCCTTACCATATGATGTCCGGTCTACATCCCACTCGACCCTGTTTGTTAGGGTACTGACTATAATGTTGCCGTTAGACATTACACCTCCTGATTAACGTCATAGCCCAGACGCTTGAGTGCGGCGAGAATCTCAGGAGCGGCATTATCAAGAGCGGCTTTATTAATTTGAATGCTAATGCCTGATTTCATTAGGAGTGACACCGGGCGGTTGTTTGCACTATAACCCTGTAATTTGTGAGTGATTGCGATCCCTGGTCTGCCACGCCCCGGAGCTGGTTCACTAGTGGCGACACTCGGTGCTGACAGGTATTCCTGGACAGCGTCAGCTAGCACTTCCTCCGCGCTCTTGTTTAATTCTACGGGATCGGCTGCTGTGCTCATCGCTTCCAGGAGGCTGGCGCGAAGGTCTTCTAGAGTTTTCATGTTTGTTTTTATTCCTGAGTAGTATTTTTGTCGAAAAGCGATGACGGGCAACGTCACTACTTCGCAGCAATATGACCAGCCCATCACGGACGCAGCGAAACGCCAGCCAGGAAATGGGCAGGTAATAAGATAAAATTTCGAATAGGTTCAAACTGTGCAATCAAGCCGTGCTATCAGGTAGTAGTTGCCTGCGCCACGTTGACTCGTTGGACCGGATTGATCTGGATGGCCTTATATCTGCTGCCAGCCTTTCTTTTGCAGACGCGTTGATATTCGATTAGTAAGGGGTCGCCTTCAGGGGGTAGCCGCTGCTCAATAGCGGATTCAGCAACGCCATTCTGCCGGAGGGACATCACCACGGTATATAGATGTAGTCCTCCTAGCGCATCACAGATATCAGCGAGTGATTCACCTTGATGAAACATCGTTAGGGCTAGTTTTGCGTCTTGAAATGAGTTTCGGTTCGCAAAACGACGGCAGCGGGGGTTGTAGCTGTTATCGTACAGCTCTTGCACCTTTTCCAGCGGGAGCCTACAGACTAGAGCCACCTTGCCCGGAGGCATTCCGGCTATCAGGAGGCGTTTTGCATTTTTGATTACGTCGCTATCTCGTGCGCGATTTTTGAAAAGTCGAGTTAGATCGGGGAGATCTTCTTCTTGGTCAGCCTGGCGGCTGTTGGCGAGTTCACACAATTATTCCTCCACTATGTTTTTGTTTCTGCCAATCTTTTACTACAGCATCCAGGTAAGGATCATTAAAGTCGCCGATCACCGCATCATCATTGGCAGGTACATCAGCATCGACAGGAATATCCACAACAGGTACGCCGTCGGGTTTTCCAACAGCAGGCGCGGCAGATTCCACAACAGGTTTTTGCTCATTCTTACCGCTCTCTTCGGTTTTTGGCTGATGATTTTTTACGTTCCTACGTCCCTGAGATGCATAAAGGCGTTTAAGCGCCTCTTCATGGTCGTATGACGGCTTGCCGTTCAACAATTTCGGATAGCTGAAAATCAAGTTGTGTTGCTGGCTGACTACTGACCGCACCGTGTAAGAGTGGCTCTTCTGGCTCTCATCAATGATAAGTAGACCAAGTGCTTGAAGAACTTTCAGCCACTTGCCAAGAGTTTTTGGCGTGCATTTACATTTAGTCGCAATATCCCGCTGATCTTCATAGAAATTCTTACCATCAGCACGGTAACTGTTATATTGGTCAAGCATGTAGGTATGAATCTTTTCAAGTTTGTCCTCAATGTTGAAACATTCACCAGTTGCTTTAATTGTGATGGTTTCTGCAAAGAAAAGGAGGCGATCTTCTTCAATCCATAGCTCTGGCTTATTTTGCGATGCTCTGCTGTTCATTATGTTCTCCATTAATATTCCCCAAGGCGGGTAAAGGTTCACCGTTATCAAAAAGATGGGCGGCGATTTCTAGCACTTCGCGTGCAAGGTTTGGAACAGTTGTTCCCCGGCGCTTCGCTTCTTCTAAAAGTCCGGCGTATACGTGCTGTTGAATCTTCAAATTCATATCAAGTTTCCTCCGAATGCATAAAAGTTATCGCTCCTGCTATCGCGGATGGCGTTCCGGTCTTGATTCCCCGACTTCAAATGCCGGAATACAGAATCAAGATGAACCAAAGGTTCACCCGTAGGGCCTTGCGATCAGGAGTAAGGAGCCGTGTTTGCGGCGATTTCGTTTGGTGGCGTTGCTGCCAACGGTGTAAAGCTAATAGCACCGGAGGTGTTTACCTCTGGTAAAGTGCTTCGCACCGTAAAGCTGAGAATGGTTATTCGGTTGTGGTCAGTTCGGGAATGGCTTTTCCGGTAATGCTTTCGAGTTCACCGCCCGCCTCAATCATTTTCAACAGGAGGATCTGCTCATCCATCAAACCAATGCCATGAGAGGCGTAATAGACACGCCAGGCAGACAGCACTGGTTTAATGATTTCCATAACATCACGGCCTTTTGCCAACTCTGCTGAGTACGGTTTAAGAATATCCCGGATGATTTTCGCATTCTTAGCCTGCTGACGCAGACCTTTGATGATATTCATGGCTTCACGAGTTGCCGGGTATAGTTTGTCTGCTTTCCTGGAGCCACCAACGCGGGTTCTGAAACTGCGAAGATTTACTAACGAAGTGATTTTGTTGTCGATTGCAGAAACAATTTCTGAGGCGGTAGCGTTCGAAAAGTCGAACAGGACTGGTTTTGTCATCTAATCTCCTATGTTGTTTTAATGTTTTCCTTTTCTCAAGGTATGAATATATTATGTCATAAATCACACTTTTTTTCAAGTTTTTTATTGCATCATGGATAAAATTGTGCTAGCCAATTTTGGGCTGGACCGCATAGTCCCATAAAGCAACATACAATGTCATTAGCAATTCGTGCTGAATTTAATTATATGTATTGCATTCTTATTTTAGGTGGGAAATAATTCAGGGTTACACAAATCGCCCCTGACGCACTCTAAGCGATTCCAAGCCGTAGGCAGTACCTATGAGTTACCTCTACCGTTTAAATGCCGTGTAGCGTGTCTGATGCGCTCTGTGAACCTCCTGTGAAGTCTGAGGGGGGAGCGCCGCCCTCCAAGGGGGGAGTTACGTCGCGTTTAAAGCTCCTGGCTTCATCGAAGCCGTTCACATTGACTGACGCGCTTGCGCTTGTCTTCCACACATATCTGAAGTGGCAGAGCCATTCAGAGCGATAAGACATCACTCCTTAACACCAACTAGTGAACACCAGTTCACCCTGCCTTTGACCTTAAGGTTTTAAAGATCTTAATGGTTTTTATTTGATCTTAATGTGTTGATCTTATTGGTGTGTAACCGTTACCGATGACCCATCTGTAACCATTACCGATGAAAACTTCTTTTCATATGTATTCGTTACCGATGACTTCTGACTGGTACTTCCTGCCGTAACTGAGTAACCTCGTTCAATCAGTGAACAAAAGGAAACATTATGGAATTCATCCAAGGCAAAGACTGCTTTAACGAGATGGCAACTGGAATCTTGGTGAAACTGTTTGCGGACTATCCGGCTTACTCTTCTTTCGAATTTTCAGACTTCGGCTGGAAGCCCAGAGGAGACAGAACTCAGATTGATCTGCTGTGCAACACACTCCAGGCTCTCAGCGATATGGGTTATATCGAAATAATCTCTTCAACCGATATGGACAGCGCCGCCAAGTTAACACCTCGTGGTTTGAATTTACTTCAACAGCAGGCACCTGGTGCAGGCGATGCAGTTATTAACGTTCTCAAAGGAGCAGCAGGTGAGACCCGCTCTGCGATAATCGGTGCCATCATCGGTTGGATTTTCGGCGGGAAATAATAGAGCTTTAATACCTGTTAATTGCGGTTAATTGCTAGAAAATCCTGTCTGTTGTCACTGGCTCGCCTGTGTGGTGTGGTGATCGTTATGGTATCGGATACACAACGAACCCGCGCAGGCGCTGGATGCGTTAAATATGTCAACCAAATGCGTGTCAAACCAGTTTACCGATCCGCCCTTCAATACCGAAAAAATTAATTTTCTTCGCAAAATCAACGAAAAACCTTCCATTTCTGGGCCTGTGAGAGCTTCTCAGCCGGGGCGCTGTGCTATGGGTGAGTCAGTTACAATTGTGGGGAAAATGACGCGCTGTAGCGCTTCTGGTGAAGAATACGGGGTTATCGGGTAGGCGGTTTACAATTGTGTGGAAAAAGGTACGCATCTGTGACCGCTGAGCCGGGAGAATATCACCTGCTGGTTGTGTGCTCACCAGTGGAAGCATCAGCAGTCCAGAGGATGCACCAGACAGAGTAAAGAGTTACATCACAGTTCATCAGAATGTGACCTAAAGTAGCACACCAAACACTAACAAATTGAAAATTAAGGAATTATACAACCTCACATTCTCCCCCTTCCAGACTCGGCCTGCATATGCACTTCGAAACAGCATAAAAATCCATATTTCATGCACGAAAAGTGAATATTTATACACCTCGTGCGGCTGGTTGTGGTGTTGTCGCTGTCAGCGTCACTATGATATTTCCGCAAGATTCGTGTGGATTATTGAGGGGTATAAGCCCCGCCTAGCACCGCAGCCCATACGCTGGGATCTTCTGTCTAACCCATCAGCCCATGTACCGGGATATTTCTTCCGGGGCGACACAAAAGCCACGGGTCTGTTTACATTTCTCCCACGGGGCGGGGTTGGTTTAATTTCATTTTGTGATGTAAAAAACCCTTGATAATGATCGAGTTATGATCAATTATTAATTCGTAACTTGATTAAAGGGAGATAATGAAATGGCGAGAACGAACGCACCGACACCAAAAGAGGCACGAGAGATTGAGGCAGTCCTACGCCGTCGCAACGAAACCTTTGCTGACGCCTGGGCGCTTAACCTGAATCTGGCATTGCGCATCAGTGATTTGCTGGCACTGACATTTGATGATGTCGCCGGAAACGTGGTTACTATCAAGGAGAAGAAAACGAGCAAGCTGAAGGTCTTTCCGATTAACAACCGGGCACGGGAGATTATCAGCCGTCGCCGTGCTGCATACCCAGAAGATAAATTCCTGTTCCAGTCCAAATCTAACCGTGTGAAGAATCAGCCACCCAGGGCCATCACGCGAGAATCAGCCAGCCGTGCATTCAGTGAAGCGGGGGAAATGGTCACAGAGAAGAACATCAGCAGTCACAGCGCCCGTAAGTGTCGGGGCCGTGCATTGTGGGAGGCAGGCACACCAATCGAGACGATCAGTAAGATGCTGAACCACAGCAGCCCAGCAGTCACTATGACGTATCTTGATATTACCCAGGACGAAGTGAACCAGACCTATCAGATGGTGATCTAGGTTCCTCACAGATAATGCGAGCCAATTGTTAACTATATGTTGCATACCTCCGCAAAACAGGACTGAGGTCAGCCCCTCCGCTTATGGTGATTGCGCGGCATGAAGCCGCTTAGTTAGTACAACCGATGAAGAAATCAGCATTCGATCAAATTTACATATTTTTTTCAATCTTGTTGAAATCTTCTCCAGGCCTTATGCGACATGGGCTTGCGGATTATTACCCTTCCGCAACCTCAATTTAACGTCAAAATCAACCCTTGTACTCAAAAGATTCCTTAATAAAATATTGCTTATGTAGTAGGTAGTCATGATCATGCCACTACATGTAGTACCCTTGCCTAAATTGCAGGCATAAAAAAACCGGGTCCATTTTCACAAACCCGGTCTCTGAAGCATGACCGCCATGAGTTTGCAGACTCATAACGATTGTTAGCCTCATCATCATTTTTGACGACTTGATTGTGCCTGGCTTGGTTGGTCATGTAAACCCTGAAGTTAATGTTGATAAAGGACAAATACATGCCAATTTGCAAACAAGCACACCGTTATAACTCTATTTTCATCAGCTTACCTCATGATCAAGGTGGTGATGGTCGCCACAAATGTTGTGGTTGTGCCTATGATCAGGGGTATCGCGCTGGTCTAGCTCGTACAGGTCAACCTTGGGTTGATTTGGCGGCTCTTCCTGATAGTCAGGCAGGGACTGTGCGTCATAAAAGCCCGCAGGCTGCTTTTGCTGAAGGGTATCGTAACGGTGTGAATGATTCTTACCGAAATGTAGGTTAAGAATCGCAACCCATCAAGGGGGGCTTCCCGCCCCCTTAAAGCTATACATCCCAAGGATTTGTTTTCATTTTATTCATAGGGTACCGCTGCCCGAGTGTGAAGAGGTTTAGTGCTGATTAAATCTATATTTCCTAAAAAAATTAATCTACATCACCTCTTGACGTAGATTGAATGCGATGCTAAATTTTATTTTGAGGAAGTATACGCAATAAATTATTAATGCTAAGATCGCTCTAAATGCAAATTTGGAGAGACTAAATATGCGTAATCGTCCCTTTTATAAGATGTACAACTTCGTTTTTTTCTTCAATATTGCCAAAATTCTCTTTCTAGTTCATGCCGCCTTGGATGCTGAGTCCCTTCTTTTCGCTATTGCAGCGACTACCCAAGCGTTCGCAGTTTTTACAACAATGGTGAATGAGTATTACAACGAGCGACTAGACAAACTTCTTTAGCTCAGAGATAAGTTTCAACTCAGCCTCCTCGGCCTGCTTCCGCTCGAGCCAGGCCTTACCCTCTGGCGTTGCCAGAAACTTCCTAGTATGGATTTTGCGATTGTTGCGTTTAGTTGCCGCTGATTTGTTCATGATGGCGCCTCCTGTGGGTTACAAAGATAGGCTACAGAAAAGCACGGTGATAGATCCAGATGCCAAAACCCCCTACCAAATGGTGCCGAAGGCAATAAGTGACCATTACGTGCCGTGTTGGGCACATAAAAAAGGGCGGAGCGCAGCGACTTCCGCAGTGAGTATGCTCCCCTCACAGAGATGATGATGCCTTGTCATGGCTTCTTATCAGGTAGCCGTTGTAATCCGGTGGCTGAAACCGTGGCAGAGCCGGACTCTTTCCCGATCCGGTTAGTCTTCCCAACAATACGCCTGTTTATTCTCTGCAACGTCATCTCGACGTGTTGCATCATGGAGCGCCGCACGAAGCGCGAGCCAAATTGACAAGGGTTATGGGAAAAGGATTAGAGACGTTGGCGGCGTCTTCTGGCTTCAAAGGAAAATCGCAACGGATAGACCTACGGCAAAAATTAAGCCTTTAGTACTGACCGTTCACGTTTTGTACAGGGTTGAGCCTGGAAACTACCTGCCGCTGCGTGATAACATCCCAAAAGCCACTACCAAACACAGCGGCAATCGTTGGTGACATTATTCATGCAAAAAACACAGGCAAGAAAGGCAGAGTTTTTTCTCTAACTCTCTGTTTTATATGAAAACTTTGTGTTGAATGCCGAAGGCCGGACTCGAACCGGCACGTATTTCTACGGTTGATTTTGAAT
>ERZ773187.1499-NODE-1499-length-17571-cov-15.760219_pt1 | contig 17571 bp, 9 predicted proteins | sample MGYA00511242_ERZ773187 | MGnify/ENA primary metagenome ERZ773187 (study PRJEB29015, sample SAMEA2737744) | human gut metagenome | biome: human gut; feature: human-associated habitat; material: faeces | place: China | collected 2012 ... | reverse complement strand
GAGGTGAGATTCCTATGAGTTCGGTCAGCAGCCGAACGCCTGTTGATTTCCTTTTCTGCATTTTGGGTTCGAGGAAAAATGAAATGCAGCGACGAAAGCCCCAAAAGGTATTTTGAGGCTTTCGTGGATCAGAAATGATTCAAATAAAGAGAAAGGAGGAAAACCCCATGGAAAACTGTAAGGTGATCGCCATCACGAATCAGAAGGGCGGCGTCGGCAAGACGACGACCGCAGTCAATCTCGGCGTGGGACTTGCAAGCTCCGGGAAACGGGTCCTGCTGGTGGATGCTGATCCGCAGGGCAGCTTAACCGTGAGCCTCGGCATAAAGAACCCAGACGAGCTGGATGTATCGCTGTCTTCCCTTATGCAGTCGGTCATTGATGATGAGCCGCTTGCAGAGGGTGCAATTATCCGGCACCAGGAGGGTGTGGATTTGCTCCCCTCGAACATTGAGCTCTCCGGTATGGAAACGGGCCTGTTCAATGTCATGAGCCGCGAGTATGTTCTGAAGAACGCCATCGACGGCATGAGAAAGAGCTATGACTACATTCTGATTGACTGTATGCCCTCGCTGGGTATGATGACGGTCAATGCGCTGGTTGCGGCAGACAGTGTGATTATCCCGTCTCAGCCGAACTTCCTGTCAACCAAAGGTCTTAACCTGCTTCTGCGCTCCATTTCAAAGATCAAGCGGCAGATCAATCCGAGGCTGAAGATTGACGGCATTTTGCTGACGATGGTGGATAACCGCACCAACAACGCCAAGGCGATTATTTCCTCGCTTCGTTCCACCGTGGGAGAGAACATCCGCGTGTTCCGTTCCGAAATTCCTTTTTCGGTAAGAGCTGCGGAGTGCAGTCTTTCCGGAGAAAGCATCTTCTCCCATGACAGGAACGGCAAGGTCGCAGCAGCGTATGAGGCACTCACAAAGGAGGTGACAGATCTTGAAGAGCGTGCAAAAAATCGATCTGGGCCTGACCGGGTACGATGAGCTTTTCATGAATGACGCGGAGCGAAAGGAAAACAAGCTCCCGCGCATTTATGATATTCCCCTCTCGGAGATTGACGATTTCCCTGACCATCCCTTCAAAGTGAAAATTGATGAGGACATGGATCAGCTTGTCCAGAGCATCAAGGAGCGTGGGATCATCACCCCTGTCACCCTCCGACCAAAGGAGGATGGGCGGTACGAAATCGTATCGGGGCATCGCAGAAGGAAGGCCTGCGAGCTTGCCGGGTTTGATACCGTGAAGGCCGAGGTGCGGGAGCTGACCCGAGACGAGGCCATCATTCTAATGGTGGAATCGAACCTGCAGCGCTCTGTGATACTGCCCAGTGAAAAAGCTTTTTCGTACAAGATGAGGCTGGAAGCTATAAACCGACAGGGACAGCGTACAGATTTAACTTGTGACCCAGTGGGGCACAAGTTGCAAGGGATGAAATCCGTTGAGATTGTTGCTGAGAGCTCTCCTGATAGCAAAACGCAAGTCCAACGCTATATCCGCCTCACGGAGCTCATTCCGGAGCTTCTGGATTTGGTTGATGAGGGACGCATTGCATTCAGACCGGCGGTGGAGCTTTCGTACCTGCAAAAGGAGGAACAGAGCGCCCTGCTGGAGCAAATCGCCTACGCAGATGCCACGCCGTCCCTCGCCCAGGCCATCAAGCTGAAGCGATTCTCCCAGGACGGAAAGCTGAACAACGAGGTCATCGAGTCGATTATGAGCGAGGAAAAGCCGAACCAGAGGGAGAAGATCAACATCAAGTACGCCGAGGCCAGAAGGTTTATCCCTGCCAGCGTTCCCTACGAAAAAACCGGTGAGTATATTCTAAAAGCGCTGGAATATTATCACCGGTATCAGGAAAGGCAGAAAAGTCGGAATGACGCAAGATAGGTTCTTCGCCAAGGGGGCAGTCTACCCTTTTGACGCTGCGTCAGCGCCGTTCCCCCTCTCACACTCTCCCCCTCATTTACCGGCAATACCAGCTCAAAAGGAAAATATACAGGCGGTACAATTGAAGAAAACCAAGTGCATTCGTACAATATGAGAAAAAACAGTTATTGGAGGTCATCCCATGAAAAAGAATCTCATGTTGTGTGCGCTCCTACTTGCCGTATTGCTTTCCGGATGCGCCGCAGAGCCATTGCAAGGGCAAGCGGCAGGAAACACACCGAAAGCTCCAACGCCACAGGAAGGAACGCCTGCTTCCTTTGAGCCGGTATCCACAGAACCAAACGCTCCCACAGAAGCCGTCGATCCCGCAGATTCCATGCCGAATGAGGACAAGCACGAAAGCGGCCCTGCTATTTCTTCTGAGCCGGTAAGCGCACCCACGGAATCGAACGCGCCGGCATCGGAAGAAGCCAAGCAGCCACCCGTGCTTCCGGAGAAGCCGGAGGAAACAGAAAGCCCCACAGAGGAACCATCCGTTCCTGCGATAAGCGAGCCGGAACCGACTCCGAAGCCCGAGCCCACATTTGATATCGACTGCTGGATTTCCTACGCAAAAAGCACGGCGGTGAGCTTGGGGCTGACCTTGGATAGCTCAGCAACCGATTGCTGGGACAATCTGATCACCGCGAAGCCGACCTGCATCTACCTGGAGCGAGACATTAACTCCCGCCTGAACAGATATGCAAAGGATGAGACGATAACTGCTGTCTGGATCTGGTACGAATGCGTCGGCACAAGCAGCTACCTGATCTATATCGGGTACGCATAAGCATCAACAAGTCAATACGCCGAAATGAGCATCGTGGAAGCACGGTGCTTTTTTCATGCCTTGAAGGAGGACAGAACGAATGAAGAAGATTTTCAAAAGAGGAATGTCGGGGCTGCTTGCAGTCCTCATGGCATTCACCGTGCTTGCGGGCTTTGGCACGACCACGGCCTTCGCCGCAAGCGAAACAGCAGAGTCCTATATGATTTCCTTCCCCCGTGACGGGGACGCTGCTCAGATTTACTCCGAGGACGCATGGGGACACTCCGCGAAAAACTATATGAACGGCTGGGCAACAGGCTCCAGCAACTATACTACCCTGCACTGTATGGATTCCTTCGACGGGAAGGTGTGCTACTGCATCGAGCCCGGCCTTTCCCGAAATGTCGGAGATACCTACCACGGCTTCGGTGAGGATTTTTGGGATAACTATCCCAGCCAGTACAACAACACCATCGAGCCGGACGATATTAAGCTGCTGCTGGGGCGTATTATGCAGTATGGCTATCAGGGCAACCTTTCCACCTCGTGGAGATCGCAGAATGATTCCGATGCGGATAAGCTGGCCCACGCCTTCGCTACCCAGCTGCTCGTTTGGGAAACGGTTGTGGGCGAGCGCGATGCGGACTTTGACCATGTGAGCACTGGCGGCTATGACGAGATCCTGTCGCTGGTTTCCCCCAATCATCCGCTGTATAGCCGAATCATGGACTATTACGACAGCATCGAGTCCAGCGTGCAGAGCCACGCCGTTTGCCCGAGCTTTATGAGCAGAAGCAGCGGCGGCGCAAAGACCATTGAGCTTGCGTGGGACGGCAGTCAGTACATTGCCGAGCTCACGGATACCAACCACGTGCTGTCACAGTTTGCCTTCTCTGCCAGTGAGACGGGCTTTCATTTCAGCGTGTCGGGCAACACACTCACTATCACCACCGATACGGCTCCCAGCGGCAATGTGACGATCTCCGCAAGTCGAAGCGCTTCCCGCTGCGGCGTTCTTGTTTGGACGGACTATAAGTACGGCCCCAACGGCGGCGTTCAGGATACCATCACCTATACGGCCTCCGTCAGCGACCCTGTAAGAGCGTTTCTCAAGCTGAAGGTCAGCTATGGCGGCGCTAAAATCATCAAGACCAGCGAGGACGGCAGGGTGGACGGCATTACCTTCACCATCACCGGCGAGGGCGTCAATCAGACCGTTACCACCGACCGGAACGGTGAAATTCGCATCGACAATCTGATGCCCGGTGTCTATACCGTCACTGAACAGAGCTACGACAAGTATGTACCCCAGGAAAGCCACCGTGTTACCGTGCTCGCTGGGCAGACGGCGACGGTTTCCTTTAACAATGTGCTCCGCCGCGGTGATCTGACCGTGACCAAGACCTCCGAGGATGGGCTGAATCAGGGCGTGAAGTTCCACCTTTTTGGAACCTCTCTCAGTGGCCTGCCTGTAGATGATTACGCCGTCACCGATGAAAATGGTGTGGCGACTTTTAAGGATGTGCTTATCGGCACCGGCTACACGCTGGAGGAGATGGACACCGCCATTCGCTATGTGGTTCCCAACAGTCAGAGCGCCGCAGTGGAATGGAACAGCGCAACCAATAAGAGCTTTTCCAACATCCTCAAGAAATTCAATGTCACCGTCACCAAGAGCGACTGTGAGGTCGGAACGGCGCAGGGCGACGCTTCGCTTGCCGGTGCTGCCTACGGCATCTATAAGGGCGATCAGCTTGTGGATACTTACTACACCGACGAGAACGGCCAGTTCACCACCGGCTATTATGTCTGCGGCGACGACTGGACGATTCGTGAGATCAGCCCCTCCGAGGGCTATCTGCTGGACAGCACCGTTTATGCTGTCGGTGCAGAGGCGGCCAATTACACCGTTGAGCTGAACGCTGCGCCTGCTGTGGCTGTTGCCGAGCAGGTGCAGAAGGGCAATATCGCCATCATCAAGCACTCGGATAACGGCGACACACAAATTGAAACGCCCGAAGAAGGCGCGATTTTTGCCATCTATCTGAAATCTGCCGGCAGCTATGAGGCGGCAAAGGATACGGAGCGGGACTACCTGACTTGCGATGAAAACGGCTTTGCCCAGAGCAAGGACCTGCCCTACGGCGTGTATACCGTGCATCAGGTCTCCGGCTGGGAGGGTCGTGAGCTGATGAGCGACTTTGATGTGTTCATTGCCAAGGACGGCGAGACCTATCGCTACCTCATCAACAACGCCAACTTCGAGTCCTTCATTAAGGTCATCAAGGTGGATGCGGAGACCGGCAATACCATTCCCTATGCGGGTGCGGGCTTCCAGATCTTTCGTCCGGATGGCTCCAAGGTAGAAATGACCTTTACCTATCCGGAGGTTACCACCATCGACACCTTCTACACCAATGATGCCGGCATGCTCATCACGCCGGAGAAGCTGGAGTTTGGCAAGGGCTACTCCCTCAAGGAGGTCTCCGCTCCTTACGGCTATGTGCTCAGTCATGAGGCGGTCAAGTTCGATGTGACCGAAGAGAATTCCACCGAGGAAAGCGGCGTGACAATCGTTGCAGTGAAGCTGGGCAATTACGCGCAGAAGGGCATCATCAAGATTTCCAAAACCGGTGAGGTGTTTGCCTCTGTTACGGCGGCGGACGGGGTCTATCAGCCGGTCTATACGGTGCAGGGACTTGCGGGAGCAACCTATGAGATCAAGGCAACGGAGGACATCTACACCCCGGATGGTACGCTGCGCTGCAGCGCCGGCGAGGTGGTGGATACGGTGACCACCGGCGCAGATGGCACGGCGGAGAGCAAGCCGCTGTATCTGGGAAAATACGAAATCACCGAGATGAAAGCCCCCGACGGCATGGTCATTAACAAGGACGCCCATACCGCAGAGCTTGTCTATGCCGGGCAGGAGATTGAGATCACCGAAACCGCTGCCAGTTTCTGCAATGACAGACAGAAGGCGCGGATTTCTCTTTCCAAGGTGCTGGAGCAGAACAAGCAGTTCGGTATCGGTATGAATAACGAGCTTTCCGCCGTGACCTTCGGCTTCTATGCCGCCGAGGAGCTTACCGCAGCAGACGGCTCCGTCATTCCTGTGGACGGTCTCATCGAGATCATGTCCCTTGATGAAAACGGAAAGGCTGTGCTCAAGAGCGATGTTCCCTTCGGCAGCTACTATGTCAAGGAAATCAGCACCGACAGCCACTACATTCTCTCCGATGAGAAGTACCCTGTGACCTTCGCCTATGCCGGTCAGGAAATTCCCGTTGTGGAGCTTGCCGTCAATGACGGAAAGAGCATTACCAACGAGATGATTTACGGAGAAATCCACGGCATGAAGAAGGACGAGGACGGCAAGGCACTGGCCGGAGCTACCATCGGTCTGTTCCTTACTGACGGCACAGAGCCTATCCTGACCACCGTTTCCGCAGAGGACGGCAGCTTCTCCTTTACAGGTATCCCCTATGGCGAGTATGTGGTCCGTGAAATCGCCGCGCCGGAGGGCTATGTGATGGATGAGGCCCACTATGCTGTAAAGGTGGATCAGAACGGCGCTGTGATCGAGATCGAGATCACCAACAAGCTCATTCGCGGCAGCGTTCAGCTGACCAAGGTGGATAAAGACTATCCCGATCATCACCTGAACGGTGCAGTCTTTGAGGTGTACCGTGACGGAAAGCTAGTGGGCCAGATGGAGGAGCTGTCCGACGGCGTCTACAAGCTGGATGATCTGCCCTACGGCGATTACACGCTGAAGGAAACCGAGGCCCCCAAGGGCTTCTTCCTTGATGAGAAAACCTATAGCTTCTCCATTAAGGAAGATGGTAAAACCGTCGTCGTGGAAAATGAGGCCGGAAAGGGCTTTGTCAACCAAGCACAGACCGGAGGCATTCGCATTGAAAAGACTTCGGATGACGGCGTGCTGAAGGGCTTTACCTTCCGTGTGGAGGGCTCGGATATCACCGGCAATGCCTTCAGCAAGGACTTTGTGACCGATGAGAAGGGTCAGATCCACATCGAGGGGCTGCGCATCGGCGATTATGTGATCTCCGAGGTGTCCAACAAAGCCAACGAGAAGTATGAGCTTCCCGCAAATGTCACCGTAACCGTTCACGAAGGAAAGACGGTCGTTGCCAAGTTCCATAACAAGCTCAAGCCTGTTACGGATATCCCCAAGACCGGAGATACCACCAATATGCCTCTTTGGGCAGCACTGGCCGGTATCTCCGCAATCGGTGCAGGTGCGGCGGCTTTCTTTACCTTCCAAAAAAAGAAGGAGGCAGGCAAGCATGAGCGCTAAGGTTATCATCGGCATCGGTCTTGTGGTGTTTATTATCGCAGGGCTGATCGTTCTTCGCCTGAAGAACAGAAAGTAAAAACGCCAAGGGGCGGCATCCGTAAAAAGATGCCGCCCCATTTGCAAAAGGAGACGCTATGGAAGAGACAAGAAAAATCGGAGATTACTCCGTGAAGTATTCCATGTATATCGGGCACAAGGATATTGCTCTGGGCGAGAATCCCAACGCCGACAAGGATGAACGGTATATGTGCTGCTTTGTAGAGACCAACGCTATTTTTGAGCGCTATTCCGGGGTGCTGGTCAGCGACGATTTTGCGGAGATTGCAAAGGTGTTCGGACAGCGCGTAGCAGACGCAGCCGAGGAAATTATTCAGGAAAACGAAAGAGCCTGTCAGGAGGTCGGCATGAATGAGGAACTCACAACAAATAGTTGTAAGCCCATTTCCTATGAGGATTCCATCGAGAACAAGGTGGTTGTCGTCAAGGGTAGCATTCTCCGGCCTGAGTTCCGCCACGCCAATCACCAGCTTATGCTGTGTACCGGCGGCTTCGGCGCGCAGGCCAATGCGCGAGGCCGTACCTGCTACTGCATTTCTCTGTACGACGGGAGAAAGACCTCCTTTTATCGCACGGATTTTCTCGGTGTCATGGAGGAAAAGCGCCTTCCCGAATGGGCGCAGAAGGGCTTGGAGAAAGCGAAAGAGATGCACGCGCAGGAAAAGAAACCGACTAAAGAAAGAGGTGACGCAAGATGATCGAGTATGAAAAAAGAGCAATGATCGAGGCGGAGGACAAATATACCTTCCGTCAGAGCACGCAAATTTCCATGCAAACCGGACTGATCGGCCACCTCCGGGCTGATATGGACACGGACGGCAACGGCTTTTTCAGCAGTTGGTTTGACTTCCGGGAAGAGCTGAAAACCGACGAGTTTAAGGCGGAGTTTGACGAGGTAATCAACTCTCTGCGTGAGGAAGGCGACATTCTTCATAACCGTAGGGCGCTTGCCAAGTACTGCTATTGCACACCCCAAAGCCGGATGCAGGAGGAGCCGGGCTACTATGGCGTTCGTGTGGATACCGAAAAGTATGCCTACCTTCTGCGCCTGAACCCGGACAGGGGCGAATACAACCTATACTGCTATTGCTATCGCCGGGATTGGCTCGATCAGCACCTGGAGGACGCAGAGAAAGGAATCCGTTTTATTGACAGCCATTACAAGGAGCTGTTTCGCATTCCGGATGGCGGCAAGGTGAAAATCCACTATTCGTGGAATGAAGAGCAGATCCGCACCTGCCGCTATATCGACGATTACCATGTGGAGATCGGGAGCAACCTCTATCACATTTGCGAGTTTGCCGAGCGCATGGAATACGGCGGCCATACCTGCGAGCCGATTCGGGACAACCTGCCCGAGCAGTGCTACAGCGTCCTTTCCGGCAGCGACGAAATCATTATCATCAAGCGCGGTGAAAAGGGCTACTTCAAGACGGACATTCCTGTTACCGACAAGGACGAAGCCCGGAGCATCGCGAATGAGTATAATGCAAAGCTCGGCGTCAGCAAGGCGCAGGAAGAAGCCATGAAGGCCGGCTCTATGTTCGGCTTTCAGGTGCCCGCCGCAGACCCTAGAAATTACGATGCAGACGGAAAACCTGTGATGCCGAAGGACAGAGGTGATGCACGATGAGTAAGGAAGATTATCGCATCTGGTCCAATGCCGACCTTGACTATGAGGAGTGGAAAGATTGGATGGAGGAAGAATATCCGACGCTTTCCGATGACGAGCGCGTCGCCATGATGTATGAGGAAAACGGGCACTACCTTGAGGACGAACGGCTCAATCTGGACATTCAACTTTCCCAGCCCATTCTGGTTGTTGCCGATCTGGGGCTTTGGAATGGCAGGCGCATGGGATATAAGGAAATCCCAAGCGGCAATATCCGCGACTGCCTTTATTCCAACTATGACTATACCACATGGTATGTGGACCGAAACGGAGATTTCCGGTGCGATGACACCTACCATGACGGCACAAACCATTATCTCTATCGGGTATATAAGGACAATGTTTCCCAGGCGCAGAAGGACCGGCTCAAAGAAAAAATCTACAACGGCACAGCCACCAGGGCAGATATTGCCCGTGTCACCCGCAGGCTTGGCGATGAGATCGGGAAGGTGTACGGCTGGAGCTTTCCTACCCGACAGAGAGAACGAGGTGAGGCACGATGAACAACGCACTGCCGAGCGAAAGTTATATTGCCAGACTGGACTATTTGGCTTTCAACGGAAAAGTATGCAGCAGCGTTGCGTACAGCGATGAGCAGCGCTTCCTGGAAGACCTGAAGGAGTCGCTCTATCACGGTGAGCCGCTGTGCGTCGTTCTCTACCGAGACCAGAACGGCAAGACCATTTCCCGTGCGTTTCTGAACGACCTGGATACCCTGCCCAAGGGGCTTTCCGTAGAGGACGATCCCCATAGAAAGCCTCCGGCAATGCACCCAAAGAAAAAAGACCACGAACCTGCGAGATAAGGAGAAGCTATGGATAAGAAGAAAGCCATCTGCGAATATCTCCGCAAAAATCATATTGGCAAAGAAAATGCCATCCACAGCAAGGAGCTTGAAAAGCTGTTTCTGCTTGACGGACGAAATATTCGCCGCAAGATCAGCGCCTTGCGACAGGATGGCTTTCCTATTTGCAGCGATGAAACGGGCTACTATTACGCAGATAACCAGAAAGAAATCAATACCACCGTCTGCCGGCTGAATGAGCTTGTGACGAAGGTGTCCAACGCCAGAACCGGGCTTTTATTTGCGTCGATCCTCGGAGAGAATGCGCAGACCGTTGAGGTCACGATCAAAGTAAGATAAGGAGGGAGTTCCCATGCCGAGCAAATACAGAATCATTTTGGAGATGGCGTCCCAGACTGCCAGGGATATCGCCTCCAATGCCGACCGATATACCGATTTTCTGATTACGGCGGCAAACAACTACAAGTACAGCTTTAAGGAGCAGCTGCTCATCCATGCGCAGAAGCCGGATGCAACGGCGTGTGCGGAAATCGACACATGGAATAAACTCGGCAGATGGGTAAACAAGGGCACGAAAGGCATCGCACTGCTGATCGACAGAGATGTTCCCTACAAGCTGAGACATGTCTTTGATATCTCCGACACCAACAGCCGTGCCGGAAGGAACATCACCCTTTGGCAGATGAAGCCGGAGTACGAATATGCGGTATCGGAAAGCCTTCAGGCCAGCTTCGGCGATGTGGAGGAGCCGCGAGATTTCCCACACTTTCTCATGGATATTTCCGGTTATACCGTGGAGGATAATCTTTCAGATTATCTCATGGAGTTGAACGCTGTCAAAGCCGGCAGCTTTCTGGAGGAGCTGGATGACACAAGCCTTGAGGCATGGCTGAAAACCACGCTGAAAAGCAGCGTCGCTTTTATGGCGCTCTCCCGTGCGGGGTATGAGCCGAGGCAGTATTTTGACCGGGAGGATTTCAGCCATCTCTTTGACTTCAACACCGTGGAGGTTATCTCCGTGCTCGGTGCCGCAGTCAGTGATATTTCTGAGATGGTCATCCGGGAAATGGGCGAAACCGTCAAGGAGATGGAGAAGGAAGAAAGACGGAAGATTCGCACATTTGCACAGGAGGGTGCTTCTGCGTATCATAAGAACCGAACAGAAAACAAGGAAAGGAGCAACGAACATGGAACTGACCTATACGATGCAGGGGGACTATCTGATTCCCGATCTGACCGTGCCGGAGAGTCCGAAGCTTGGGAAGTATGGAATGCTGCGGCGGACATTCCTCCGCGAGCACCGGGATGGGATCTACACCGGGATGCTGCTGAACGGAACACTGAACAGTCATTTGGAGGAGGTGGACCGGCAGGCGCAGAAGATGCTGGACGACCTGACCGAGCAGATGAAGGCGCTGAACGGAGTGACAGAGCAGTTGAAGGCGGAGGATCAGATGCGGTGGGTGCAGATGATGAACTCTATTCGTCACTCGGCGGAGGAAGTGATTCTGAACGACCTGATCTACGCGTAACGCTCCCCACAGTTGAACAGCAACAGGAAATCATCGCAGAAGCGGAGGAAGAAAAATCCTCCGCTTTTTCTATTTCTCAGGAGGACATCGACGCCATTCTGACACGAGGCAGCGGCATCCATCAGGGCAAATTCCGCATCTATGAGCAGTTTCTCAAACAGGATTCTTCCGAGAACAATATCACCTTCTTGAAAAACGAATACGGCATCGGCGGAGCCTATCCTGCCGTTTCCGGAAGAAATCTCGACGAGAACCACGACGCTAAAGGCATCAAAATCAGCAGAGGAAGAATCTCCCAGCCCGACGCAGAAATGCTTTTGCGGTGGAATAAGGCCGAGAAGCGGATCGGGGAATTGATCCGAGCCGACCGCTATCTGAGCCAAGCAGAAAAGGACAACTATCCTGCCTACCGGGAGCAGGCAGAAGCTCGGAGGAAACGAGGTGAAATCTCTGAGGAGTTCCGGTCGATTGTCTATGATTACAATGACTTTGTGGCGCAGCTTGGCGAGGAAAGCAAAGCGCTGAATCTGTATTATTTGTCGAGCTGTTGGAGTGCGTTCAGCGTGGGCGAAAAGAAAATGCACGCCCGTACTGCGGAGGGTGACTTCATCCTCCCCATGATGCGCGAAGCGATGAATACGATCATTGCGGACAACACCCACCTGACCGCACGGTGCGAAGCCATGCTGGAAGCGTTGAACAGCGATGTGGCAAAGCCGCTTGAGCCGACCTTTGATGAGCTGAACCCTCCCCCGGAGGCCCGGAAGGAATACCGCTATCATCTTGGTGACACGGTCTATATCGGCACGCAGGAATACGAGCTGCTGTCTTTTGACGAAAAGAAGGTCGTCCTCTTTGATACACAGTTCCCGCTGTTTAACAAAGAACTGTCTCGTGAGGAGTTCGATAACCGGCTCAAAGAAAATCCGCTGAATGACAAGCTGCTGCAAGTCGTGGAAGAACCCCCTGTCGCAGACAATACGAAGGCGAGAATATCCCTTGACACCGGCAGCAACAAGGTTCACTGGATCTACTTCAATCCCGATGCAGATGCAGGTGGACAGTATGTTTCCGGTGATCTTGATTTCTCTGTTTTTGAAGAGCTTGTCGAGCAGTATGACATTACCAGCCATCCGGAAAACGCCGCCGACTTCCGAAATGACCTTGAAGAAATATCGGATCAGTTCCTTGCGGACATCAATACTCCGTTCTTCATGGAAGCTGAAAATGACTATGAGATGGACTGCGATTATATCGAGTTCACGCCGGAAAACCTCCTGAAGATTCACGAGGATATTCTATCTTTAGAGGCAGACCGGGAAGCAGCGCGAGAGACTGACCGATATGAGGCGGAGTTTGGTGCGGACGGCACACGGGTATTCAGAGAAACGGAAGATTTGGCAGAAGACGATTCCGAAATTGAGAGCCTAACGGACGAAGAATTGGATGCTCTGCCCATCAGCACCGTCAAAGACGGCGAGGTCGTGACCTACCCCAATGCGGAAGCCTTGCTGGATGACCAGGAAGAAGCGCTCGCCCCGCCTCTACAAGTGAAAAGGCCTTCCAAGATCGCGCCTCATGTGCTGCACCCGGAGATCAACACCGAGTACCGAACCAACTTCCAAATCGAGAGCGATGATATCGGCGTGGGCACACCGCTGGAACGGTTCTATCACAATATCCGTGCCATTCAGCTCCTGAATAAGCTGGATGCGGAAAACCGATTGGCAACACCCACGGAGCAGCGCGTACTTGCCGACTATGTGGGTTGGGGCGGTCTCTCTGAGTTCTTCAAGGAGGACAATCCCCATTATGCCGAGCTGAAGGATGTGCTTTCCGATGAGGAATATGCGTCGGCAAGAGAATCCACGCTGACGGCCTTCTATACGCCGCCCGTGGTGATCAAGGCGGTGTACAGTGCCCTGGAGAACATGCACTTTCAGACCGGCAATGTGCTGGAGCCCTCCTGCGGCATCGGCAACTTTATGGGGCTTGTTCCCGAAAGCATGTATGACACGAAATTCTACGGCGTGGAGCTTGACAGTATTTCCGGGCGAATTGCGCAGCAGCTTTATCAGAAAAACAGCATCGCAGTGCAGGGCTTTGAGAGTACAAACCTTCCCGACAGCTTCTTTGACGCTGCAATCGGCAATGTCCCCTTCGGGCAGTTCAAGGTACCCGACAAGCGCTATGATAAGCACAACTTCCTCATTCACGATTATTTCTTCGCCCGCACCTTGGATAAGGTGAGACCCGGCGGCGTGATTGCCTTCATTACCTCAAAGGGTACGCTGGATAAGGAAAATCCCAATGTTCGAAAGTATATCGCGCAGAGAGCCGACTTGCTCGGCGCTATCCGGCTGCCGAATGATACCTTCAAGGCCGCTGCCAGCACAGAGGTCACATCGGACATTATCTTCCTCCAAAAGCGTGACCGAGTGGCGGATATTGAGCTCGATTGGGTGCATCTGGCCACCGACGCCAATGGCATCCGGATGAACGCCTATTTTGTGGACAACCCTGAAATGGTGTTGGGCGACATGCAGATGGTCAGCGGGCCTCACGGCATGGAGTCCGCCTGTATTGCTTATGAAAATGCAGAACTTGGGGACCTCTTGCGGGATGCCATCCAGAACATTCATGCCGAGATTACCGAATTTGAAATCGACGATCTTGAAGCGGAGGATGAGGACCTTTCTATCCCCGCTGACCCTGATGTGCGCAATTTCAGCTTCACGGTGGTGGACGGGAAAATCTATTACCGTGAAAACAGCCGCATGAATCCCGTGGATGCTTCTGCAACCGCCGAGAGCCGTATCAAGGGCATGATTGCTATCCGAGATTGTGTCCGGACGCTGATTGAGTACCAGACGGAGGACTATCCCGATGCCGATATCAAGGCGGAGCAGGAAAAGCTCAATCGGCTCTATGATGATTTCAGCAAAAAATATGGGCTTATCAGCGCAAGAGCCAACAATTCGGCATTCAATTCCGACAGCTCCTACTGCCTGCTTGCCTCGCTGGAGGTGCTGGACGATGAGGGCAACTTCCTCCGCAAGGCAGATATGTTCTCCAAACGAACCATCAAGCAGAAGGTAACGGTGCAGTCGGTTGACACGGCTTCCGAGGCCTATGCCCTGTCCCTTGCAGAAAAAGCAAGAATCGATATGCCGTATATGTCAAAGCTCACCGGCAAAACCGAGCAGGAGCTGTTTGAGGATTTGAAGGGTGTGATCTTCCTCAACCCCATGCACATAAGCGAAGAGGACGGCAAGCCGAAGTATCTCCCTGCCGATGAATATCTCTCCGGCAATGTCCGTGAAAAGCTCCGTTGGGCAAAGCGGAGTGCGGAGCTCTACCCCGAGGATTACGGAGAGAATGTCCGTGCTCTTGAGGCGGTACAGCCGGTTGACCTGACGGCAAGTGAAATTTCCGTGAGGCTTGGCGCAACATGGCTGCCTCCGGAAACCATCGAGGAGTTCATGTTTGAGCTGTTCAGCACCCCGCGCTACTGCCAATGGAATATCCATGTTCACTACGCGCAGTACACCGGTGAATGGAATGTGGAGGGAAAATCCTACGACCGCAGCAATGTGAAAGCTCACAATACCTACGGTACCGGTAGAGTCAACGGTTATAAGATTATGGAGGAAACCCTGAACCTCCGGGATGTAAGAATCTTCGACTACATCGAGGACGGAAACGGCAGGAAAACGGCTGTGCTCAATAAGAAAGAAACCGCCATCGCACAGGGCAAGCAGGAGCTTATTAAGCAGGCCTTTGCAGACTGGATATGGAGCGATCCGGAACGCCGGGAGCAGCTGACCAAGCTGTATAATGAGAAGTTCAACAGCATTCGCCCCCGCGAGTATGACGGCAGCCACCTGAATTTCGTGGGAATCAATCCGGAGATCACGCTGAGGCCGCATCAGGTCAATGCCATTGCCCATATCCTCTACGGCGGCAACACCCTGCTTGCCCATGTAGTGGGGGCTGGGAAAACGTTCGAGATGGTAGCGGCGGCCCAAGAGAGCAAACGGCTGGGCTTGTGTCAAAAAAGCCTGTTTGTGGTCCCCAATCATCTGACGGAGCAATGGGCGAGCGAATACCTCCAGCTCTACCCCTCCGCCAACATTCTTGTCGCCACCAAGAAGGACTTCGAGACCAAGAACCGCAAGAAGTTCTGCGGGCGCATTGCCACCGGCGACTACGATGCGGTCATCATTGGGCACAGCCAATTTGAAAAGATCCCCATGTCCCTGGAACGACAGCGTGCCATCCTGCAGCAACAGCTGGATGAAGTGCTGGACGGCATTTCTGAATTGAAGAAAAACCGTGGGGATAATTTCTCCATCAAGCAGCTGGAGCGAACCAAGAAAACGGTCAAGCAGAAGCTGGACAAGCTCAACGATCAGTCCCGCAAGGATGATGTTGTGACCTTTGAAGAGTTGGGCGTTGACCGTATCTTCGTTGATGAGGCGCATTACTATAAAAACCTCGCCGCATTTACAAAAATGCGGAATGTGGGCGGCATCAGCCAAACCGAGGCGATGAAGTCCAGCGACCTGTATATGAAGTGCCGGTATCTGGACGAGCTGACCGGCGGCAGAGGCGTTGTGTTTGCCACCGGCACACCCATCTCCAACAGCATGGTGGAGATGTACACCATGCAGAAGTATCTCCAGTACGGAGCGCTGCGCAGGAATGACCTTCTCCACTTCGATGCCTGGGCCTCCACCTTCGGTGAGACGGTGACAGCCATCGAGCTCTCCCCGGAGGGCACGGGATACCGCGCCAAAACGAGGTTTGCCAAGTTCTATAATCTACCGGAGCTCATGGCAATGTTCAAGGAGACCGCAGATATTCAAACGGCGGATATGCTCAAGCTCCCCGTGCCGGAGGCCCATTACCACAGCGTTGTTTTGAAGCCATCGGAAACGCAAAAGGAAATGGTGGCCTCTCTTTCGGAACGGGCCGAGCGTGTCCGCAATAAGATGGTGGATTCCAGCGTGGACAACATGCTCCTCATCACCAATGACGGCAGAAAACTTGCCTTGGATCAGCGGCTCATGAACGATATGCTCCCCGACAGCGAGACAAGCAAGGTGGGCGCGTGTGCGGAGAATGTTTTTGATATTTGGCAGCGCACCGCCGATCGGAAATCGACACAGATGGTATTCTGCGACTTGTCTACGCCCCACGGCGACGGCAAGTTCAATGTGTACGATGATCTCCGAAACAAGCTAATTGCCAAGGGCGTTCCGGCAGAGGAAATCGCCTATATCCATACGGCAAATTCCGAGGCGCAAAAGAAAGAGTTGTTTGGCAAGGTGCGCTCCGGTCAGGTGCGTGTGCTCATCGGTTCCACGCAGAAAATGGGAGCCGGCACCAATGTGCAGACGAAGCTTGCGGCACTTCATCATTTGGATTGTCCGTGGCGACCGTCTGACCTGCAGCAGCGGGAAGGTCGTATCATCCGGCAAGGCAATGAGAACCCGGAAGTGGATATCTACACCTATGTGACCGAGAACACCTTCGACAGCTACCTGTATCAGTTGGTGGAATCCAAGCAGAAGTTCATTGGGCAGATCATGACCAGCAAATCCCCGGTGCGCTCTGCGGAGGACATTGACGAAACTGCCCTGAGCTATGCGGAAATCAAGGCGCTGTGCGCCGGCAATCCCCACATCAAGGAGAAGATGGATTTAGATATTGATGTGTCTCGCCTGAAGCTGCTCAAGGCCAACCATCTGAGCCAGCGCTATGCTCTGGAGGATCAAATTCTGAAGGAGTTTCCGCAGAAAATCAAATCGTTGGAGCAGCGCATTGAGGGCTATCAGACAGATATTGACCAGCGCAAAAGAAATACCGAGCCCAACGAGGACGGCTTCTCCCCGATGATTATGCCGGGTGGCACGGTAAGGGAAAAGAAGGCTGCCGGCGATGCCATTCTTGGCCTTTGCAAGTCCATGACAAGCCCCGATCCGATTCCCATCGGCCAGTACAGAGGCTTCGATATGGAACTGTCCTTCGACACCTTCAGCCGAGAATATAAGATCACACTGATTCATCAGCTGCGGCATACGGTCACGCTGGGAACGGACATCTTCGGCAACATTCAGCGACTGGATAACACCCTCGGTGCTTTTGAGGAACGAATGGCGGCATGTGTCGAGCAGCTGGAGAATACGCGGGTTCAGCTTGAAAACGCAAAGGCCGAGGTACAGAAGCCATTCCCCCAGGAGGAAGAACTGAAAACCAAATCGGCACGGCTAAATGAACTGAATGCGATGCTCAATCTCGACAAAAGAGAGAACGAGATCGTGGACGGTGAGCGTGGCGAGGAGGAGCCGCGAAAATCATCCGCAGACAGAGAACGCTAAAAAGAAAATCACAGCGGCAATGTGGAATACCTGCATTGCCGCTGTGATACGCAAGCCGGGAAATGTACCGAGTATGCGATAGAATGAGGCTGACAAA
>ERZ773187.1490-NODE-1490-length-17639-cov-3.722702_pt1 | contig 17639 bp, 17 predicted proteins | sample MGYA00511242_ERZ773187 | MGnify/ENA primary metagenome ERZ773187 (study PRJEB29015, sample SAMEA2737744) | human gut metagenome | biome: human gut; feature: human-associated habitat; material: faeces | place: China | collected 2012 ... | reverse complement strand
TCTTCAAATATTTATTGCTGGGGATAATGATATGGCAGGTATGAATTGTGATGATCCATTTGATCAAACAACATGGTGTATACGATATTATGAAAATGTGGAACATCTGGATATCCTGAAAGATGTACATCACACCAATTGCGATGATTCAGATATATCACTGCCTTTTTCACCTTCTAATACCTATGCACTAACGCCTTATCTGGATGAACAGGTGATTAGTTTGAGTGATTATCGTTTTAATGATGTTTTAAAAGAAAGCTGTAAAGATATCTTGCCTGAAGATGTCACAAGATATTATGATTTAGATGATGACACTTTGGACCAGCTGTATGATATGTTAGAAACCTGCAATTGTCAGATGGGTGGATATCCTTATTTTACACAATATGATCATCGTGCAGGCATGCCGGAATATGATGTTTTGTTATTTCAATTAGATAGTATAGAAGACATCATGTGGGGAGATTGTGGAGTAGCAAAATTCTTTATGACATGGGAAGCTTTAAGGAAATGTGATTTTTCAGAAGTGATGTATCAGTGGGACTGTTGTTAAGGTACTTTACTTTTATATTGAAATCTGATAAAATTCATTCAAAATGAAAAAAGGAGAGATGATTTATGGATGACCCCCAAGGTTCATCGATCATGGTACAATTATTACTTATCGTTATATTGACGATGATTAACGCATACTTTGCCGCAAGTGAAATGGCAATCGTATCCGTTAGTAAAACAAAGATTCACCGTTTGGTGGAGGAAGGCAATAAGAAAGCGGAGCTGGTAGAAAAACTTCTACAAGAACCAACTGCCTTTTTGTCTACTATTCAGGTGGCAATCACATTAGCAGGTTTCTTTAACTCTGCCAGTGCTGCGACAGGGATTTCCCTTCGCTTTGCGACGGTTTTAAAGCAATGGCAAGTGCCATATGGAGAAACAATCGCAATCGTTGTGATTACTATTTTATTATCCTTTGTGACTTTGATTTTTGGTGAATTGGTACCAAAGCGTATCGCCCTTCAAAATGCAGAGAAATTCTCAATGATGTGTGCGAAGCCAATTGTTGTGGTATCAAAAATTGCATCACCATTTATTAAGATATTGTCATGGTCCACAAAGTTTGTCTTGCGCTTATTTGGTATGCATGATGAAAATGTAGAAGAATCTTTATCACGTGAAGAAATTCGTTCCATGGTAGAAAGTGGACAGGAAAATGGTGTGTTTAATGAAACAGAAACAGAGATGATCAACAGTATCTTTGAATTTGATGATATTCAGGCAGAAGATGTCATGACACCAAGAACAGAGGTTTTCTGTATTGATATCAATGACCCATTAGATTCTTATTTAGATGATTTAATGGAAATGCATTATACACGTATTCCTGTTTATGAAGATACAGTAGATGATATTATCGGTATTCTACATATTAAAGATTTCCTGATAGAAGCACATAAATATCATTATGATTATACAAAAGTGGATATCCGAAAGATTTTAAGAAAACCATATTTTGTATTAGAAACGAAAAATATAGATGAACTGTTTAAAGAAATGCAGAAGAAACGCCAGCATTTAGCAATTCTGGTGGATGAATATGGCGGCTTTTCTGGTATTGCCACAATTGAAGATTTAGTTGAAGAAATCATGGGTGATATTGAGGATGAATATGATGAAATGGAAGAACCCCAGTTAAAGAAACTGGATGAACATACGTATCTGATTGACGGCTTCATGAATGTAGATGATTTAAATGAAGAATTATCTTTAGATTTGGAAAGTGAAGATCATGATACCATTTCAGGCTTCCTGTTGGATTTATTAGGAAAAATTCTGGAAGATGGTTCAAAAACAAGCGTGGATTATAAGAATCTTCATTTTGATATATTAGAAGTAGAAGATAAACATATTGAGAAAATACGATTAATCATTCAACCAGAAGAAAAAACGGAAGAATAACTCTTTTAAGGGTTATTCTTTTTTTGTGAAGAAAAAGTAACTTGCAAATTTTAAATTATGTGATATCCTTAAAAAAAAGGAGGTTATTATGAATCATAAATCTGATGTTGAAGCGTGGGCGACAGCACTGATATTAAAACGTTTGCGTAGCGCAAAGGGTTTAAAACAATATCAATTTGCGGATGAAATACAGATGAGCTTACACAAATACAATCGTATAGAAAACGCAAGAGGAAAGCTGTCACAAGAAGATTTAGAAAAGATTGCAGAGTATTACCAGATGAGTGTAGAGGATTTATTTCTGAAAATTCATAAAGAAATAAAAATCTTGCAAGGTGAAGAAAAAGAATACTTCGCTAAAGAGAAAATAAACTATTTGAAGATCAGAGATGAAAGATATCAAAACAAATGATTTTTTTTGACCATGAAGTTTAGCGTTACGAAAACTATATACAAAAATGTATATTATCACTAAAATCGTATATCTAAAATTTTCTGATAACTCTATAATTTTATCATGAGGTAAAATATGGAAAATTTTGGAGAGTTAATACGTCAAAGATTAAAAGAGCTGAATATGACACAATCGAAGTTAGCTTATAAGCTTGGCGTTAGTAAAAGTCAGATATCGCATTATATCAGTGGGCATAATGAAGTGCCTTTTCAAAATGTCGCAAAGATATGTAAAATATTAAATCTTAATTTAAATAAATTATATGGAATATACGATGGCAGTATGAATGATGATGAAATGCGTATGGTTGAACTGATGAGATATCTAAACGAAGCAAACAGACAAGAGCTTGCTGACTACATGAATTATTTACTTTATAAACAAAGAGAGAAAAATGATTTCCATCAAAATAAGAAATGATTTTTCACTCTTTTTTGATGTATTGGTAAAGTATAAATTTACTTTTATTTTTCTTAGTAACTTATCGAGTTATGTATATATCTTAATCTTTTGGTACATCCTATAATAAAATTGAGGTAGATTAGAATATGAATACAAAAGATTTTGGTAAGCTGATAAGAAAAAAATTAAAAGAAAAAAACATGACACAGGCGAAGCTTGCTGAGAAATTAAATGTCAGTAAAATGCAGGTATCACATTATTTAAATGGGCAAAATGATATCCCTTACCAGAATATGGTGAAAATATGTTCTATATTGAATCTTAATCTGAATGCGTTTTATGGCATATATGACGCAAAGGTTTCTAATCAGGAAATGATGTTGATTGAATTATGCAGAAATCTTAGTGCGGAGGAAATGAATGAAGTGATTTCATTTGCGACATACTTGGCATACAGGCGTAAGAAAACATAATGTTTTTCTTTTCATGTTTCTTCAGAAATCATTTATATGAGAGATATTGATACATTGTCACATTGTCTAAGATTATACAAAAAAACCATTGAAATATTTATTTCAATGGTTTTGTTTTTCAATGGCGCCTTAAACAAGACTCGAACTTGTGACCTGCCGGTTAACAGCCGGATGCTCTACCTACTGAGCTATTAAGGCATCTTTCTGAATGCCTTGTTATAATATCATATCTTTTTCATTTTGACAATATCAAAAATGAATTTTCTTGAAAAATTTACTTGCAGCAGGATGGGATACGTTCTTTAGTATCTTCAAAATAATGAATCAGTTCGATCGCTTCTTCACAGCCTGTTTTATTGATGCGATAATGCATCCATTTTCCATCTTTTTTAGATTCAACGATTCCACTGTCAATTAAAATTTTCATATGATGGGATAAAGTAGACTGACTGATTTGCATTTTATCTAATAACTCACATGCACAATGTTCTCCCTCTTTTAATATTTCAATACTGGTTTTCTTAGACTCTTTATCGGCCTTTATTGTTGCATAAGAGCTTATATTCGTCCCCGAATACAAATTCGTATTAATTGAATCATCATCTGAACAAGCCAACACTCCAACCAACATGGCAAAAACAAAACACCACTTACTCATTTTTAATAAATACTCTTTCATAATCTTTTTTTCTTTTCATTTAACGCCACAAAGAAAAGCTTGTAATATTACCGAACGATTACATTCTTGTGAAAGAACAATTACAACTATTTATCCTCATTCCCTTGTATTATACCCCGGAATAACGTAATTTTACCATATGATCATCAGTGCAAGCAGAAGAACAGACATCCCTTCATTCTACTCAACATGGTTTTTTAACCGTGTTCGGGAGAAACACGTTCTTGTTCCGAACCCCTTCAACCCGAAACAAATCAGCCGGGTCAGACTAACGCCAGACGTGGTGGACTGTATTGTATTCTGGACCAAAAATCCGACTCCGATGCTTGATAAACTTAACCATCTAAAAGAGTTCAAATATTACTTTCAATTCACACTTAACGCTTACGGAAAAGAAATTGAAACCAATCTACCTTCTTTCGAACAAAGAATAGACACCTTCAAACGCCTCTCCGACCTCATCGGGAAAGAAAAGGTCATCTGGCGTTACGACCCGATCTTGACAAACGAAACCTATAACACGGATTTTCACAAAACTACTTTCTTCAAAATTGCCACACAGCTCAAAGATCACACCGAAAAATGCATGATTAGCTTTATTGACTATTACAAACATATCCGTCCATCTCTCTCTTCCCAGAATATACACCCGCTTACACTGGAAGAGATTCGGGAAATGGCATATTCTTTCCGGCAGTCCATCTCCTCGACCCCAATTCAACTAAACACCTGTACCCGGAAAGTAGACCTTTCCGATATGGGAATTCCTGCCGGAATGTGTATTGACCGGGAATTAATAGAAAGACTCACAGGCTACCCGATTTCCGCACAGAAAGATAAAAACCAACGAGACGTTTGTCGCTGTATTGAAAGTATAGACATCGGCTCCTACGACACCTGTTTCAATGGCTGCCTCTATTGTTATGCTAACACAGCCAAACACAAACCGTTCCGTAACCTACAAAAGCATGATCCCGCCTCCCCGAAACTCATTGGACAGGTAAACGATGACGACATCATAAAAGATCGAGCCATGTATAGCCTCAGACGTGATCCCACGTTATTCTGACAGAATTAAAGCCACCCTTTCAGCTCATCGGGCAACATCGGCATTGCCCCCGTCTGACTACAAACAAAAGCGGAAACCTCCACGGCAAAACGATGAGCCTCAACCATTGATCTCCCTTTCAAAACCGCAGCACAAAATGCTGCCGTGAAAGAATCCCCGGCTCCCACCGTGTCTGCCACCTTCACATGAGGGGTATCCAGAAATGACCGTATATCACCCGCAAACACGTAACTTCCCTGCACCCCACACGTAAGTATCAACACCTCCAGATCAAACCGATCCATCATCTCCCTACACCTCTTTTCTACCGATTCTTCCGACAATTCTAATAAATCGGATAAAATACCCAATTCTTCATCATTCAATTTCAATATATTACATCGGGCCAAAGAATCTTTCAAAACCTCTACCGTGTAAAAATGCTGACGAAGATTTATATCAAAAACTTTATACGCCCTCCCGGACATAGCCTCCAAAAATCGGTTCAACGTTGCACGAGTCACCACATTCCGTTGCGCCAGAGACCCAAAACAAACACAACGAACCTGACAAGCCAATCGATCAAGTTCTGGGGTGTACGGCACGTTATCCCACGCCACGCCCTGTTTTATTTCGTAACAAGGAATCCCCTCTCCATCCAGCGTAACTTCAACGATACCCGTCGGGAAAGGCACTCGTTCCACCCAATAGCGTAGCCCCTTCCCGTTAAAATTTTCCAGAATCTCATCTCCCAACACATCTTCCCCCACAGCACTCACCACCCGGCTATCAAAACCGAATTGCGACATATGATAAGCAAAATTAGCAGGAGCACCGCCAATCCTTTTTCCTTCCGGAAACACATCCCAAAGAACCTCTCCGATTCCCACGATAATATCATTCATCATCACGTGTATTTAGTCATAAAATGCATATACAAAAGAAAGCAATTGATATGAAAAATCGGTATTTCCCCAAACAAATATTTTAAGAAATACCGATTTTTATAATCATTAACCACTACCAAGTTTTACTCTTATATTCCATATCAACAATTTCATCGTATGGTCCCATAGCTTCATAAGGTACAATCATATCATCCTCCTTCGGTAATGGGAACAGTCCCTCTGCTGGATCTTGAGGCATTCCATTAGAACTGATCCAAAAACGATAAACATACCCTTTATCCCCTTTATTCAATGCTATAAACATCATGTAAGCATACGCATCCTTGATATGCATCTCTACTACATTAACATCAGGATCTTTAAAATCATGGAACAATATTCGGGTATTCGTAGCCGTATTCAACAACCATATTTTATCTTTCACGGCATAAAATATATTCTCGCTATTAGGATGCGGATACACAGCGGAAGTTTTATCCAATTCAACCTCATCCGGAATCACCGAATGTCCAAGTACAACATACTTATATGGATAACCACTTGTATAATCAGTCCCAAAGTCATATTTATGTACTTTACCCGCCTGATCTTTCATAAGTGCAAAAAGAGTCTTTTTACAACTTTGTCCCATATAAAGCGTGGAAAAATCTTTTAATTCTCCTATAGTATAATACTGGTTACTAGATACGATACTTAAATTCATCGCACCATTCTCCCATAATAAGAAGCGTCCACCTTTACGATCTAGAAATACATATTTTGAACCATAATAATCATAGAAATAACCATAATTCGAAATATAATAATCAGAATTATCCGGTAATGACTTTTCCACACCAAACTTATACGGAGTATAGCGAGTTGTACAAAAGTGTAGTTTTCCATCAGCTACAATAAAATACTGACTAAAATTCTTATCCGTGAGTAAAAACTCAATATCACAACTTGCCTTTGGTTCAAAAAATAACTCTGATTGATCGGCAACCCATGTCAAATCAAAAGGACTCAACTTTTCAGCTCCGTCATTTTTCAACACCAAGCAATTATCATAATAAGGACTGGAAGAGGTGGCAAAATAAAATAAAGATTTAGCATTTTGAATATTCTTACCATTCGTCTTTGAATAAAGATTATACAGGGGTTCTCCTATTCGGGAAAACTCATTCGCAGATGAAAGATCATACTCATTCGTCGTACCCGGAACCTTACACAATAATAAATAAGTGTACTTACTGATTGCGTCCGTTACCTCAACATTAAAACGTTTATAAGTTGTAAGCCCAGTCGCTGTATTCATAATTGAATATCGTAAATCATAATTTGCCGGAGCCAATGTAATTTCTTCATCAAAATCCTTACTTGTTGAAAGTAAATGATACTCCGGATTCAATTTATTCTGGATCGCAAACTCCCACTTAAACTCTAATTGTGATTCGTCAAAACCATTTAGTTCCAATGTCATAGGGATCGACAACCGTTCCCCCATCTTCAAACGATAAACAAGCTCGTACTCCCCTTCTATGGTTACTTCGTCCACCGTTGTGTAATCGTAATTTCCTTTATCCTCGTAGCATCCAGCCTGCAATATCGACAGGATAGCTAACAAAAACATATATTTTTTCATTTTCTGTATATTATCTGGTTAGAACGTAACTCTATTTCCATTTTCATCTGTTAATGGATTATCCTTATGCTCATTATTATATTTCACGAGGGCTACTCGTAATTCATCTTGGAAATAATATAACTCACCTGCTTCATACTTATTATCTCCCGTGGTCGGAAATTCCGAAATACCAAGCACATCAATAATAAATTGATATTTTACCAAACTAGGTTCTCCGAAATAAGTTTTCAAGCTATTCCAATTAGAAGGAATTGTCAAACGATCATTAAATGTTACGATAAAACACAACTCATCTTCTCCCATTTCACCTAAAAAATCACCAGTAGGAACAATATTTATACCAACAGTCATGTCCTCATTTTCCTTTCCTAGCTCTTTTAACGTACTCTTTATATGATCCCGATAAAGTTTAATAACAATCACACTATTCACACTATCCTTCTGAAGAACACATTCTTCTATCGTAAAATGCCCTCCATTTTCAGGAGTTCCCTCCTTTGCATATAACGTACGTTCTTTATCTAATTCTACCGTCACAATACGATCTGCCGAAGTCGCAACTCCCGTTACACGAATGGGGACCTTAATCTCGTGAACCATATATTCTTGTGGTTTTACGGCAAACGAAAAGGTAGTACTATCTCCTGAAGCCACATAAATCTTATTACCTCCTTTAAAATCGAACTCATCTCCTTGACTACAAGCAAAGATCAACGAGCAGAACAAAAGTATTAATATCTTATTCATAATATTCGTCATTTACAAGGTTACTATTATTTCTGTCCCCACTCCTGTTCTTGTTGTGGCAACGGGAATCTATAAACTTCTGATAACTTATCGGCGATCTTTATTTCGCAATCCGGAATATTCTCTAAATTCCGATATTTATACCGATAAAATATTTGTCCCTCCGCAAGCATTTCCCGCCGATACTCGGTATCCAAATAACTTATAACCTCCTCTTTTGTATTTAATTCCACCCCCAGTAAACTACGAGCCGTTCTTATTGCATTGATATAAACCAAGGCAGTCTCCACATCCGGAGCCGTCTCTGCGGCAATATAATACATCTCAGATAAGCGTAACATCGGCATTTGATTTCTAGACCTCTGGTTATCGGTCTGTTCTTGACGAAATTTACGCATTCTTGGTAACCCCTCTTCCGTTACGAACAATAACTCATAACGAACATCAGACATTTTGTACTTATCCGCTTCAAAAATAACATCTAATTTCTCTTTCGTACTTCCTAACTCTTTACTTGTTGTAACAGAAGGGAAATACCCCGAAGCCACATTAGATAACTTATCCACGTAAAGACCAAAAAGTAACTCTCCTGAAATAATTTTATCCTTATCAATATCTTGAGGAGAAGTTGTTAAACGAGGATAATTAATATTAGTCTGGAGTGTATCCATAAGCTCACTTACAAAATCATATACTTCTGAATCTGTTTTTCCGGCATACAACATAACTCTAGCCCTCAACGCCCGCACCGAAAAAGCATTCATACGAACTTTCCGATTTACCAGATAAACATTTGAAGGAGTCTCCATGGGGGTCCATATTGGGTCTTTATCAAACAATGGAATTGCAGCATCAATATCAGCCAGCACCTTTTCAATAACCTGATCAAATGTACTATATGCGGTATTCCCCTGGCCAAAAGTAGTCACGTAAGGTATACACTTCTCTCCCTTATCTAGCGCTTTCGATGGCCCAAACATTCTCAACAAATCAAAATGCAAATATGCTCTCAACGCCAATGCTTCCCCTTTAATCAAATCATAATTGTCATCGTCAAAAATCTTTCGATCAGCATTTTCCAAACGTTCCAACAATTTATTATCATTAGCTATCGCATTATACATTCCTTCCCAAATAGAAGCAATTACTTTTTCAGTATCGGCTGTCTTGTAATCAAAATTTGCAAAAGAGGTGTAAATCTCAGGAGCACCATCCCGCAACACATAACTATACGCTAATAAATCCATTGTACTGATAGTCATTTGATCACCATACAACGACGTTCCGGCCATCTTCGCATAAACACCAATTAAAGCGTCAAAATAACCGTTCTCTGTCTTATACAAATCGTCCTCTTTCGCATCTATATCAGATGACACATCAAACCAATCCTCACATCCGGTGAACATAAATGCACCCAGGATCAATACAAATAGGTAGGCAGTTTTCATTATTTTTTTCATCTCTATATCTTTTTATATTATACTGCTCATCTCTAAAATGTTGCGCTTAAAGAAAACGCAATTCTATTGGCAAACGGATAATTAATACCCCTTTCTTGGCGAACAGTAGAAAGTCGCATAATATCATTCATATAAGCATTTACTCTCAATCGCTCCATTCCTAACGTACGAAGAATACCTTTATGCTTTATATCATAACCCAGGCTCACAGATTCACAGGTGAACACGTTTTCATCTTGCACGAAACGGCTTGTCGGGCGAGTAGTTGTTTTATCAAAAATACTTTTATAAAGCGATTGATCCCCTTCTTTCCGCCAACGATCATCATAAATACGACGATCCACATTCCCATAAAGATCAGCATTTTCTACTCGATCCACCAAGGTAGAATTGTAGATCTGTCCACCAATCTTATATCGGAAATTAGCACTAAACGTTAAATTTTTATAGGTTAGAGAAGTTCCGATAATACCCTCAAGATCCGGACGGGTATTTCCCACAGCAACCTGGTCAAACGAATTATAAGTAAATGTCGTTAATCCCTGTTTTGTCAAGTAAAGTTCATTTCCCGTAGCCGGATCAATACCTAAAGAACGAACAGCATAAATATCTGTTAAAGAACGCCCTTCTTCATAAAGAATAACAGGAGCAGACTGGTTTTCCTCCTCTGCTTTTTTAATCACCTCCTCGTTACGCTTTTTCATGAAATTACTGATTTTCGTAATTTTATTCCGGTTATGAGCAGCGGAAACATTCACACTCCAGTAAATCTGATCTTGAGGTCTTTTAATAAACATCGCCTTCACGGTTGCCTCAAATCCCCGATTTTCAGTCTCCCCGATATTTTCCTTATAACTTGAAAATCCCGTTGAAGTAGCAATAGTAACGTCTGCCAACAAATTATCCGTGCGACGTTGATAATAATCGATGTTTATCATGTAACGACTATCCACAAATCCTAATTCCAACCCCAAATTCAACACATGAGTTGTCTGCCATTTTAGATCCTTATTTCCAATTCCTTTTAGCCAAGCAGGAATCAATCCTGCATAATGCCGTCCGGTCTCATAACTATACATTGAAGTAGCTTGAAATGGTGCAAAATTCTGGGAAGCGGTAATACCATAAGAACAACGTAATTTCAAAATACTTATTGCTGCCATTTTCTCCATCCAAGATTCATTATGGATATTCCAGCCCGCTCCCAAAGACCAAATAGGAGCAAACCGATTATTGGAACCGAAATTAGATGATCCGTCCACTTTCAACGAAAAATCAAACAAATAACGTCGGTCATAAGAGTAGTTGAATGTCCCCAAAATTCCAGCCAGACGTTGAATACCATAAGTCGCTTCCGGTCTTGAATCCTTATAATATTGTTTCGCAAAAGCAATACTACTCATATTATCATTCGGAAAACCTTCCACATCTACTGTTTTATCATGATTTTTACTTTGAGAAGCATTTAAACCAACTACAGCATAAATATTATGTTTGCCAAAAGATTGTCCATAGCGCAAATTCAGGTCTCCCAAGATACTAAAACTTTCTCCATTGGAAAACGAAGCTTTTCCCCTTCTTAAAAACTCATCTGGAGAATTTATCGGATCGCCCAATTCTTCAAACATCGTATGTGATGCAGAATAAAAAAGATCTGAAGAATTAAATTGTTTCGTCAAACTAAAACGTCCCATCAATGTCAGATTCTCCGAAATCGTCCATTCAATAGAAAAATTATTTGTGAAATCAGTATATTTTTCTTCATCCACGGAATGAAGAGTTGCATTATAAAGAGGATTCTTGTTAAATTGTGATCCTTCCAAAAAGTCAGGATATTTATCATCAAACAATTTCACTGGACGGCCTTGTTCATCATACGGACGGACATAAGGATTCAATGACACGTATTGACTAAACTCCCCATAAGGAGAATTTTTCGATTCATTAGCTGTAATTTGAAGATCATTCTTGAAAAGAAGACCTCCTTTACGATATTGCAAGAAAACACCTCCCATATAATTATTATGACTTGATCCTTTCATCACTCCCGGTGTCATCCGTACTGAAAAATTGATACCATAACGTATCACCTTATCCCCACCACTCAACTCGAAATTATGACGATGTTCGAAAGCAGTTCTCAACGGTTTACTTAACCAATACGTATCTACTCCTTCCATTACATTCTTCAGCATTCGGTTGTAATATTCTTTCATTTCAATATCATTACTCAATGAACGCCCCTCGAAATGTCCCGCATCCTTTTGAAGTTCAAGAGCCTCTCTCGCATTTAACAAATCATAGTCTGTAAGGTCAGGCATCACCACAGCGTAATCTCCATTATAGCTCAATCTCAATCTTCCGATCTCAGGGGCTTTTGTTTCGATAACAATCACACCATTGGCAGAACGAGAACCATAAAGTGCGGCTGCGGAAGCATCTTTCAATATTGAAATACTTTCCACCCGGTTTGGATCCAAGTCGACAACTCGCTGTAACGATACTTCGAAACCATCCAGAATAAATAACGGCTGGTTCGGATTTCCTTTATAATTTGCATCAAGATCCGGTATTCCATTCGCACCGCGTACCTCGATCTCCGGTAAGGCATTCGGGTCTGAACCGTTCAAATTATTCTCCACGATTTTAAACGAAGGATCTAGCGTACGAAGACTTTGCAAAATATTCTGATTCCCTACCATTTTCAGCTGTTCACCGGTCACTGTTACGGAAGCTCCTGTCGCTAACTCTTTGCTCCTACGGAAAATACCAGTCACCACCACATCATCTAAATTTTCCGTCTGTTCCTCTAAAACGACCACTAACTCTTTCTTCCCTTGCAAAATCTCTTTATCCTTCACCTCATCCATAGAAACTTTTTTCGTTTCCATTCCTACAAATCGAAATACTAGGACTACGCCCTTCACTTCACCGGGCAATGTAAGAGAATATTTACCATCAATATCTGTTGCACACCCGATTGTAGTCCCCTCTATCAAAATGGTCACTCCGGGTAAAGGTTCCCCTGCCTTATCCTTTACAATTCCCTTCAGTAATTGTTGCCCTTTTTGTAATGAATCTGCAGTAGCAACCACCTCATCCTTAATCACGACTACATCGTTCATAATCGTAAATGTCAAACCAGTTCCCATCAACACCGACCTCAATGCATTTTCAAGAACATCATTCTCAATATTTACCACTTTTTTCTGCTCAGACCTCACTTTTTCTACACTGTAAAAAAAGCGAAGGCCAGTCTGTTTCTTCAACTCTTTCAGCACGTGTTCAAGCGTAACATCCTGCATGGATAAAGACACCCGCTGTTGAGTATAACCGGAAGCTGATACCCCGATCTGTAACACCAACATAAAAAATAAACATAGCCTCATGATTAACAAGCATTTTTTCAAATGAAAGGGCACACCACGCCCATAGAAACAATTTTTTTTCATACCTTTGTAATGTTTCATTAATTTATTAATGTTCACCTGATAAATACGGGTCTAGTGCCAACAAACACCCGTATTTATTTTTTACCGATTATAATCGTTTTTCCTTCCGTCTTAAATTTTACATCTCCACCCGTTTCAATAAAATTCAAAAATACATTTATACTCTCGTAACGTTCCAGATCACCCGTGAAATGATAATCTTTCACCACTGGATCAACATACACGACATCTATATCATACCATCTTTCTAATGTTCGCATAATATCCACCAACGCAGTATTTTCAAACACGTATTTTCCTTCCCGCCAACCAACATACTGCATAACATCCACCTTCTTCATTTTAATTTCCCCGGTTTTCTCCTCTTGCACCTGAAAACCCGGAGTCAAGATAATCTCTTTTTTGTTTTCTCCGGAGACATACATCACTTTCCCCATCTCCAATGTAGTTACAACCTTTTGCTCATCGGCATAATCCCGTACATTAAAACTTGTACCTAAAACGGCCACAGTTCCCATTGAAGTATGCACTTGAAATGCATGTAGCTCATCCTTACTCACCTGAAAATAAGCTTCTCCTTTCAAGTAAACATCCCTCGTTTTACCCGAAAAATTTACAGGAAATCTCAATTCAGTCTCTGCATTTAACCACACTTTCGTACCATCTGCCAATTCCAAACAATACTCTCCACCACGAGGAATCGTCACGGTGTTATACATGACCTCTGCCGTCTCATTATACAGATTTGCCTTATAAACCAAAGTACCGGATTCGGAACGCAATATCGTCCCATCACTCTCCTCCAATTCTTGAATATTCTCTTCAAGAGAAACCTGTTTTCCGTCTGCTAATGTTATTACCGCACAACTTTGCCCCGGACAAATAACTTCTGCAACAACTGGTTCCACCTTGTTAATCTGTTCTGGTTTATTATTCATCCACCATCCGATAATACACAAAACGACAATCGAAACGGCCGTAGAAACCCACCATCCGATCCGGAATGTTTTTCTCGCGTTCTTTTTTAATATTTTGAATTTCCGATATGCCTCTCTACCATCAAAATCATCCGTTCCTTGCAAACGAGCCACGATCTTATCACGATCCATTTCTTTCACTCCATACTCCTCACATAAAGAATCTAATTCCTGTTTCTCCTCTTTACTTGTCATCCCAAGTAAATCCTTATAGAGTAAATCTGATAACCTTTCGTATATTTTTAAATCGTCCATCATCTCATTGAGGCTTTATTTCTATTAATAAATCCCCAAAAAGAAAAACGGGTACCCTAAAAATACATTTTTTTCAAAAAAAGATTGAAAATATAAACAAATCTGATTTCACGGCAGCCTTAATAACCGCATAAGCCTCCTTTTTGTGCTTCTTCACCGTATTCTGGGAGATATTCAATTTCAAGCTGATCTCATCATTCGTCATTCTTTTCATACTCAATAGAATGACTTCACGTCGTTTAGGAGGCATTTCTTCAATCACTTTCCGCAATTTCCTAATCACCTCCTCAAACATTACAGCCGACAATGACTCGGATTCTATTTCATCCGTAAAAAAAGCCCATTCTTTCAAGCGCTTGTCTTCCCGCTCTTTATCCCGTATTTCTTTCAAACAATTATTGTTCACCGTACGGTATAAATAAACATTAAAAGCGGCAATATTCTCAAAACATAAAGGAGACTCCCACAATTTAATAATTGCTCCTTGCACCAAATCCTCGGCCTGTTCTCGGTTATTCAAAATTTTCATCGCATAATGGCACAAAGGAGAATAATAATCCATATAAATTCTCTCCCACGCCTTAGCATCCTTACGGTTTACACCATTAATAAAATTCTGAATCTCCCTATCCATTATATCTAATTAACAAACACCCTACATTCTAGTTAGATACAAATATATATAAATTCGAGAAACAAACAAATTCACTCAAAAAATATCCTTACTTCTGTTGAAAGCGGAACTCATCCACCATATCCAGTAACACAGCCCCATAACGTTCCACGATCTTTTTCCCAACTCCGGGAACTGCCAGCAATTCCTTTGAATTCGTGGGCAGCGTGTTACTGATTCCCAACAAAGCTTTCTGCTGCAATACCGTGTACACGGGCAATTTCAATCGTTCTGCCTCCTTGTTCCTCCAAGCACGAAGAGTTTCATATAACTTCGAATGTAGTATATCAGGAGAAATCTCCACTTTCTCCGCTCCGGCACGTTTCGCCTTAATCTTCACCTTCGGGGCATCAATTAACGCCTTCGCCTTCGCCCGTAAATAATCTTTTACAGAAAAACCGTTCCCGATCACTTTCAACGTTTCAAGTTTCAAGTTCACCTCTCCCCGAAAACGTTCCATATTTTGTTCCACCAACTTCCTCACCTCCTTGTTATCAATCTCCGGAATAGCCTCTTCCAAGAATTTTCCAAAAATAGACATCGTATGTTCCCGGAAATATTCCGCCCCCTTCTTCACCCGGTCTGCGATCACCGGGTCCGCCTCGTAATTCCCTTCTTCCGGCATCAACCGTTCCAACTGGTTCTGAAACCGTTCGGCCACCGCCAACAATTCCTCCGCACACTTGGCTCCCGCCACCCGGTAACGTTCCACCCAATCGGGATACAACCGACGCAACTGCTCATCCAACACCCGGTACAAATAATGTAACCTCCACCGAATCGTCTCGTAATCGAATTGTTCCAGCAACAACTCCCTGAAATAAGACTGCCGGGCCTGTTGCAATTCCTCCTTATTCGGCTCCTTCTGTTCCGCCTCCCGCACGAATTCATCTATTGCCCCGTCACTCACCAGTGAACGCACGGTTACTGGGGAACTCAACACAAGTCCCTCGAAGGTCTTGCAACGGCTCAACGCCACGTACACCTGCCCATGAGCAAACGCCGCATTCGCATCCACGATCGCCCGTTCAAACGTCAACCCTTGGCTTTTATGAATCGTAATCGCCCACAGCCTGCTTGACGGCGCGGATGTCCTCGCGGACGGCGTCGTACTCGCCGTTCTTCAGGCGGCCGATGTTGATGACCATATCCACCTCGGCAGCGCCGTTCTCGATGGCAGTCTTGGCCTCAAAAGCCTTGGAAGCGGTGTCCATTGCGCCCAGAGGGAAACCGACCACGCAGCAGACCGGGATGCGGCCCGCCATGTACTCGACGGCCTGCTTCACATAGCAGGTGTTGATGCAGACGGAAGCCGTGTGGTTGGCGATGGCCTCGTCGCACAGGGTCTGGATCTGGGGCCAGGTAGCCTCAGGCTTGAGCAGGGTGTGATCGACGTGGGACAGGATCTCTTCACGATTCATACTTTTTTCCTCCTGAATCGAAGTTGTTTTGAAAACAGCTTCTTAATTCTTGGTGGCACGGTGTACCTTCGCCATGCCGACAGCGCTCAGGGCAATGGCCGTTGCAGACACCGTTGCGCCGATGATGCCCAGCACCAGACCGGAGACCAGAAATGCAAAACCTTTCAGACCACGTTTCATAATACCGTACCTCCTGAAATTGTTATAATAGCAACCTCTCCGTCACGCCTGACGGCGTGCCACCTCCCCTAACGAGGGGAGGCCTTGGCATTTCGTAAAGCTTTATCTCTTCGCCAGAGGCTCCCCTCGGCAGGGGAGCTGTCGAGCGTGAGCGAGACTGAGAGGTTATTTCTTCTTAAAAACGATGAGCTTGCTGAACACATAATTCAGCACGACCACCACCACGTTGGAGAACACCTTCACCGCCATGCCCCACAGGGCCTGGGCATCGTAGAAGCTGGTGACAAAGATGGCCGTCGGGCCGTCGGCACCGCCGATGATGGCGATGGCGGCAGAGCCGTCGGAGATGGAGGGAGCGGGCGCTGCGCCGCCGGTGGCCATGTGCAGCACCGTATCCGGGCCAAACCAGCCAGCCAACAGGCTCAGCGCACCGTTCATAAAGCTCTCCACCAGCGCTGCGCCCTGGGCGGCCAGCAGGTTGCCGAAGATCATCATGATGGCGGCGTCCAATACCAGTGTACCCAGACGGCAGGTGACGAATGCACCAAATTCTTTCAGCGCCTCTCTGCCCTGCGTCCGGCTGGCGAAGACGAACGCCCGGTTGGTGACGTAGGCGAACAAAATGCAGATGACATTGTCCAGCACATTGCCCCAGCTGTTGGCGGCTTCGTAGCCGAACAGGCGGCTGAACAGCGCATACAGTACGATGTTCAGCAATGTGGTCAGCACACCGAAAACGAGATAAGCCAGCACCTCGCGGTGCTTTATAAACCAGTTTTTCATAATTGTACAAAAACAGCCCCGCCGCCGTTTTCCCGGCAACGGGGCTGTAGTTCGCATTGTGTCTGATGAGACTATGCTGCGGGCTGATTACTCAGCGTCGTCGTTCAGCAGAGCCTTCATGGACAGGCTGATGCGCTT
>ERZ773187.1488-NODE-1488-length-17675-cov-3.171510_pt1 | contig 17675 bp, 14 predicted proteins | sample MGYA00511242_ERZ773187 | MGnify/ENA primary metagenome ERZ773187 (study PRJEB29015, sample SAMEA2737744) | human gut metagenome | biome: human gut; feature: human-associated habitat; material: faeces | place: China | collected 2012 ... | reverse complement strand
TATGGTTGGAGACCCGAACAAGCCTTACAACCCGGAGTTGATTGCTCGTCAGAACCGCCAAATGGCAGGTCGTATTCGAACTCAATCTCAGGCTCAGGATCGTAAGACAAAAGCTGAAGCACGTCAACGTGCCGCCGCCGCCGCTCGTGCAGCCCGCATTGACGACGTAATGGCCCAGCAACGTATCCGTCTGTCCTCCAAGTATGGCCGTGACTACCACAGCCGTCTGGGTCGTGATGGGGCAGGTCAAGGCATTCAGGACTTGAACCGCCAGTTCCGTGCTGGTACACTGTCCGCAGGCCAATACCGTCAGAGCATTCAGTCCTTGGAACGTCAGTTCCGTTCCGCACAGGCTAATGCAGGCGGGTTCGGTGCCGCACTGGGGGACATTCGCTCCCAACTGTTGAGCGCCGGGGCAGCATACGGTGTATTCGCATCAGGGGCAAGTGTTCTTCGTCAAGGCCAGTTCTTCGAAGGTATGGATGCAACTATGACAATGGTTTCTGATTCCTCCGAGGAAGCTGCAAAACGAATCCAGTTCCTTAAAGACCAGGCTTACCGCCTCGGCTTGGACCTGAAGATCGCTTCACAGGGCTACGTCCAGATGTCCGTCAACTCCGATGGTATCCTGAACAAAGCACAGAACGATGAACTGTTCAAAGGTTTCTCTGAGTACGCAACGGCCCTACAGGTTGACCCGGTCAAGTTCCAGCGTGGTATCACCGCGATCGGTCAGATGATGGGTAAAGGCCAGATCATGGCTGAAGAATTGAAAGGCCAGTTGGCTGAAGGTATCCCCGGTTCCCTGCAAGTGTTCGTGAAAGCCTCTCAGGAAGCGTTCAACGACACGACCATCGACGTTGAAAAACTGATGGACATGATGCAGAAGGGTGAACTGAAAGCTGCCAAGGTTCTGCCGTTTGTTGCTAAATACTTCGCCGAAGCTGCCCGTAACGGTGGTGCGTTGGATAAAGCACTGAACAGTAACCGTGTCGCAATGCAACAGATGCAGCAGTCTTGGATTAACTTCCAGAACGCCATCTTCCAGGGTGGTTTCGGTGAGCAGATGACTCGCGTGTTCCGCGATCTGGCAACCATCCTCTCCAGCAACGGTGAGTTGGCAACCAACCTCGGTAACTTCTTCGGAGGCGTGATCGAAGGGTTCTGGGATATGGTGACAGAGATCCACGATGACTTCGTTCTGTTGGATCGTATCGTCAGCTACTACGCAGAGAAACTCGGCTATCAGGGTGACCTGCTGAAGGATGTCTTCAACTGGGCGGGCTATGCTGTTGGTATGGCGGTATTCGTCGGTGGTCTGTACAAGATCTTCGGTATCCTGAGTAAAATCGCAGGACTCCGTGGGGCGCTGGCAGCGGTTCGTGGCTCTATGGGGGGAGATCTCGGCGGCGGAGGCCGTGGTGGTCCGGCAGGGCCTAACAGTGGTCCGCAGCGTGGGTCTTGGGGCCGCAATCGTGGATTCAAGATTCCTGCAATGCCGGGTCCCGCGCCTATGATTGCAGCCATGCTTGGATGGAACTACCTGAACGACGAAGAGAGAAACGCCTCTGCGGAGGCCCGTAATCAGGCAATGGCTCCGGCCCGTGCCACTCAGTCCACCATTCAACAAGCGGTGTCTGGGGACATGGGTCTGATGATGAAGACGGCATTCTTCTCCCTGTTCGGTTCCAAGGCGGAAGCCCCGAGCACCACTATCGACCCTAACAAGTTGGTGACCGCAGGTGCGACAGGTGCTTATCCGGGTCCGGTCCTGGCGCAGCAGCCTCAGAAGGTTGAGGGTAATGTTACCATCGAGATCAAGGCTGGCGAATTGAAGAACATGATTCGTGCTGTTGTCGATGAGAACAACCAGATCAACTTCAACATGCTCATGCAAGGTGGGCCTAACTAATCAAGGGGCTTCGGCCCCTTTTTTATTGGCTGTATTCGTGCTAAAATACTAGCACAGGAGGACTTTTTATGGCTGCAAGCTACGAAAATGGTGTTTACGTTCCCTCTACGGAACAAGAGAAGAAGATGAAGCAGGCGATTGACGACTGGAAAGCGGGCGTCGATCGTAAGGACACGGAGGTGGCTAATGCCAAGGCCCGTGAGGACATCCAGTATACGATGTTTGTATCCGGCCTGCGTCGTGGTCGTATTAATGAGTTTGAAGCAAAGAACCAGACAGATGACCTGGCGATCCTCTTCGACTCTGTTACCAACCATACTTACACAAAGGACTACAACAAGTCAAGCTATGCGGTGGAATCAAAGGCAAAAGCCTCTGACCACGTCACAACGCAGGATGGCAAGTTCACTTTCTCCGGGACCGTAACCGACTCCCCTTATCTGATCGACCCTCGGAACATGATTGACAGGGACACAGACAAGGACAACCCGATGCTGGCTCGCCGCCCGGCGAAGGCCATTGAGATCCTCGAACTGGTCGCAGACTCCCACCAGCTTGTCACCCTCGTAACCGAAGACAACATCCTGACCAACTACGTCATCACCAACTTCCAGGTTGATCGTAATGACCAGACAGGATCTTCCATCGGGGTGCAGATTACACTTGAGGAGTTCCGTTTCAAGAACGTCAACAAGACTGTGCTTGCCCGTACCGCTGACCCGAAGAAAGCTGGCAATGCCAACACCGGGACTAAGCAGACGGCGGAAGGCGGTGCAGTTGACGACAGCGCCAAACAGAAGCGCCAAACCCCTTATATCGGAAAGAACGCTGCCGCCAAAGAAAGGTTTGAAAATGCCAGAATTGGCACAACGGACTTCTCCGGCAAGCCGGGAGCTAAACTTCCGTTTGACCCTAACTCACTGAAGAGGCCATAATTATGTCTGACATGACTGCGGATCTTCCCGCCTCAACGGTTGTCCGTACATTCGACTTCGAACTGGGCGGCTACCCGGACGAAACATTCCGTGTGGTTCTCGACTCCGTGACTTACGAACTACGTTTCATGTGGAATGAGCGAGACGAATCATGGTTCATGTCTTTCGGAGATGTGGGTGCCCAGCGCCCCACCATTACCTCAAAGCTGACCTGTTACTCGGATATCCTGGCGGCATACCGCTATCTGGACAACATCCCTAACGGTAACCTTTACTTGTGGCCCCTGGCGGATGTTCGTACCCGAGCCGGGCGTTTCAACATCGGACCCTTGAAAGGTGTCCAGATGACTTATTCATCCTTGATTGAGGATGTGGAGGACATTGAATAATGAGAGCGACGGAGAGGACTTACACCCTAGTGATTGGTCGCCCGGTTATCATCGGCGAGAAGCCAGTGAACATCGAGAAGTTTGCCAACACCAGTAAGGGTGACGCCTACGAGATTAAAAATCTCCACATTGACTTCAGTGTGAAGAAGGATAACTCGAAGGAACCAAACAAGGGCTACGTCACCGTATTCAACTTGTCGGACGAGGTGGTTAACTACCTCTCTGTGAATCAGCGAGAGTCCTTGGCGGTCCTGTTCTATGCCGGGTACAACGGAGATGAAAAGCTGATCTTCTCCGGGACCGTAGAATACGTCGAGGACAACTTTCCGCAGGAAACACGCGAGACTAAGTTCATCCTCGGAGACGGGACACTGAACCTGACTACTGCCACGACTGCCCGGTCTTATCGCAAAGGAACGCCACTCAATAGTGTCCTTAACGACCTGATCTCTGACCTGAAACTCCCGAAGGGCCGTATCATCGACTTCGGGTCTCAGACGCTCCAGGCTTCGATGGCTTTCACCGGGAACGCCTCCCAGAACCTTGCCAACTTGGCTAAGAATACAGGATCTACGTTCTCAGTGCAAGACGGTGCGGTATATTGGACCAGAGAAGGTTCTCGCTTCAACAACGTGATGTTCGAGATCTCCGAAGAAGGCGGCATGGTTGGCACTCCAACCCCTAAGCAACCCTCCTCCTCCAAGAAGCTGATCAAGGCCCAATCGAAGGCAAAGGCCGGGGAAAAGCCGAAGGCTTCGAAGAAGAAAAAGGAGCATGACATCAAAGAGGACGTGGGGATGACTGTATCCACTCGCCTGAACGGTGCGATCCTCCCTGAATCCACTGTCTACCTGAACACCCGTTACCACAAAGGGTTTTACAAGGTGGCTGAACTGACCCATCGTGGCGGATATGAAACCGGGGAGTGGGTTACTGAACTCGGCCTGGTAGAAACCCGTGGCGAATTGATGCAATAAGGAGTTGACATGGCTTACACTGATCGCTATGATGCAGCCTTCGGAATTTATATTTCCCGATTCCTGCGTAACAACGTCCACACGAACATCCGTGGAAAGGTCGTTGGGGTGAATTACGGTGTGCCGTCGGTGGATGTTCAGCCGATGGCGTTCACAGAGTTCCCCGCCGGAACCACCGACCGATATCCGGTCATTTATGATGTCCCTATCCTGCTGCCGTCCGGCGCGGGTGGTAAGGCTCGACTGACCATGCCGATCAAAGCTGGCGATGTCGTTGGGCTGTCTTTCTCGGAACGAAACGAGGGGGATAATACTGACCAGAATACTCATCAGCTATTTGCTGGGTGGGCAGTGACTCAGATCTTCACTGAAGGCAATGCCAAGGCTATCGATCCAGAGAACGTTGTTCTGGAGAATGATAAGTCCATTGTCACCTTGAAGCCTAACGGAGATACTTCACTCAAAAATCCAAGGGTGTCTGTCGAAGCACTTGCGGATGGAAATGTCAAAATCAACAACGGCCCGGGGTCATTTGCAATGGACCCGTCCGGAATGGTGACGGTCAACGGTGCCAAGATCACGCCCGCCGGGCGGATCATTACGGCAGATGGTGTTGACCTCGACGACTTCTTTGCCTACTTCAAGCGCCACACTCACTTCTATACGTGGACGGATGGTTCTGGTTCCAACAATACCAATGCCCCTAATACATAAGGAGAGACATGGCTACTCAGTTCAAAGACCTGCTTCTCGATCCTCTGACCGGGGATCTGGATTTTGGTGCCCCGGGAGACCGGGGAATGAAGGTGGTTCTGACCAACCAACTATCTTTGCGGCAGCGCCTTTTCCTGCGTTTTGCCGTATGGGCAGGGGACTGGTATTTTGATGAGACCTTTGGGTTCCCTTACCGGACATTCATCGGGAAGAAGACTGTCAAGGCCGTCCTCGACGGAAGGATCAAATCTGAGGTCCGTCAGGAGCCTGACGTTCTCCAGATCATCGACTTCCAGTCCACGATGGATGTGGTATCTCGTTCCTACAAGTGCTACTTCACAGTGGTTACCGCCGAAGGAGAAGAGGTAAACCTGGCGTTTGTGGGTGAGGACCAGTACCAATATCCTACACCACCGGAGAGCAACGTGCAACTCTGTGGTGACGATGGGGTCATCATTAATTTCAAGAACAAACTGTATTACCTTATTAACTTCCGACTGCCGAAATACGGTGACAGTACGTGGGTTAATACGTGGAAATGACAAAGGGAGCCTCTGGCTCCCTTTTCTTTTAATTCTCAGTGGAATATGATAAAATACGCTTATCGCCTAATTTAAGCGCAGGAGGAGTAATGGCGGAGAATTACGGTTTGACAGGCAGTGGATTTAACCTCCCGCCGATGGATGACCTTGTTCAAGAAACGAAGAAGACTTTCAAGTCCGCCTTTGGTGAAGATTTCAACACCGAGAGCAACTCCGTAGCTGACAAGCTGATTCAGATTTTCAACGAGCGAGAGTACCAACTCTGGCTCCTGATGGGTTCCGTTTACTACGCCCAGACCCAGCAAGGTGCTGAAGGCATTTACCTGGACGACTTGCTCGGGAAGCGCGGTATCTACCGCCTCGGCAAGACCCGCAGTACCGGGACAGTCGTGATGACGATCGACTCTTCAGTCCCGTACAACACACTCTATTCTGCTTCCACTTACACCATCGACACCGATTATGAACTGTCGGCTGATGTGCAGGTGGCAGGCAATATTGTGGCGCAGCTTATCAAAGGCTCTGACCTCGCTGTTGGATCTTACCGACTGCAAATTCAGAACGCCACCGACCAGTCTGTAAAGACCTTGACTCTTAACCTGACGGCAACATCCGGGCAACCCCTGATGACATTCTTCGGGCAAATCAAAGACTTTATCGTCAACAACACGATTCAGTCCAACCAAGATCGCATCTTGATTGATTCTGCCGGGAGTGCGCTATACATCGGTTATGATAGTAACAAGAACATGGTCGGCTTGTCAAGTCGTGTTGATTTCCGTACCAACCCGATGGCAGGCACACGCAGCATTTCAATGGACGTTCGTTCCATCGACCCCGGTTACATCTCCCGAGACATTCACTCTGTCACTAGCATCAACCCAACCCCTGAAGGGTTCGTTGATATGGATAACCTGACAGCGTTTATCGACGGGTCAGATGTGGAGTCAGACAACGAATACCGTATCCGTGCTGCAACGGCAGTGAGTGAAGGCAAGGCTACCCGCCCAGCGATCCTCTCTGCCCTGCTCAACAAGGTGGAAGGCATTGAGAAGGTCCGTATCTTCAACAACAATACGGACAAGACCAACAGTCTCGGAATCCCGCCATATCGCTTCATGACTGTCTGTTATGGTGGAGGAACAGCGGAGATCAGTCAAGTGCTGTATGACACGATCGCGGCGTCGAACAACACGTATGGCGACACCTTCTACGACATCACCACTGAAGATGACCAGGTGGAACGTATTTGGCACACCAAGGCGACGGCCCGAGAACTTGCTGTTCGGGTCCGTTATCGCGGCAGACCTCTCTCCGTAACTGAAGAGACGTCCATTGCGAACGGCCTGGCAACTGCCATCAACGGCACTATGATTGCAGGGACGCTGTATAACGTCCGCCTCGTCGGTACGGTGATGAGTTCCACCTCCCCTGACCGATTCACGCAGGTGTTTGTGGACATCAAGAACAAAGGTCAGCCAGATTCAGCCTACGTCAATGGAGACGTGGCTGCTGGAACTACCGAAGTGTTCATTCTCGAACCAGAAGACGTGATCTTCAGTCAAATCGTGTAAGGAGTTGAAATGGCAGAGGAAGTTGTACTGAAGGATGTCAACCACATCCATCCTCTGCCGAACTTCGTACAGGACGGCTTCGACTACATCCCTTCCGGCATCTTCGACGGCAAAGATAATTTCCAGACCACCCTCCGGATCTTGCTTGAGCGCCTCGAATTTATCGACAAGAAAATGGTGGAGCTTGCAGAACTGCGTACCACTCTGAACGCAGAAGACGCGATCCTCGACGAAATCGGCAGACAGTTGGGCATTTACCGAAACGGATTGAATGACCCAGAATACCGCGCTGTTATCATGATCCTGACGGGCACCAACGCTAAGAGCGGAACCCGGTCAGATATCATCTCAACCCTGAAACAGCTTTTCGGTGACGACGGTGTTACCACCTATAAGGGGTACAATTACCGTCTCGATATTAACATCTTCAATACGTGTATGGAAGTCACAGACATCCTTCAGCAGATCGTTGAAATGCTCCCGCTGGTAACCCACCTGCGTGTGGTGGAGAACGATGGCTACCCGTTCGGATTTGAAGGTGACGCACAGGCGTTTGGCTTTGCTTCTGTTTACGACACTGAACGTTACGGAGCAGGCGGGATGTCTACCCTAATTTATGTGTCAGACGACGAAGAAGATTGGTCGTTTAACTGAGGAGATTTTCATGGCAAGACCAACGGATCCGATTTACGTCTGGGCACGTAAAAACGTAAACCTCCCGGGGACTGGAAAGCCGAACAAGTCAAAACCTATTGACGACTTGCTCGACAAGGGCTATGATAAAGGACAGAAGCCCGCTGCCGAGGAGTTTAACTACGTTCTGAACCAATCTACCGGATGGATTGACTGGATTGTGAACGAGAAGTTCCCAGAGTTGGAAGCGGAAATCGCCCGGCTGCTACGTGAACTTGAAGACCGCATCAATACCCAATTGAATGCCATCCGTACCGACATCACCAAGCTGAAGAATGATCTTGCAGATCTTCGTCGCTATGTTGATCAGAAGGTGTCAGACCTGAAGCAAGAGATCCAAGGAGTCCGTAACGACGTCACCAAGCTGCGTCAGGATTTGGATTCTGCGGTTGCTCGTCTGGATGCTCGGATCGACGGCCTTGAGCCTCGCCTGATCCCTTACGGTGCTGTTATCCCTTGGCCTGGTGCGGCAGTACCTAAAGGGTGGCTGGAGTGTAACGGGCAGGTGTTCAACACCAGCCAAAACCCCAAGCTGTATTCCGTCCTTGGTAGAAATACAGTTCCCGACTATCGTGGCCTCTTCCTTCGAGGATGGGCACACGGATCTAATGCCAATGACCCAGATTCTGGTCGTGCTCTCGGATCAATCCAGGGGGATGCGATTCGAAACATTACTGGTAATATGGGTTGGGAAAGTATCCGTACCGACCACGGGTATCGTCAAGCTGGCGCTCTGTATACTGAGTACCATAGCAACGGTGGTCCGGACCATGATGGCGGAAACCCGGCGGGTGATGTTCGTCTTGATGCCAGTCGTGTAGTGCCTACGGCTGCTGAAAACAGACCGAAAAACATTGCGGTGATGTATATCATCAAGACTGATCAGGCGGAATCTTCTGGTGCAAACTCACCGACAGCGATTGTTGTCTCACCAGACACAATCACTAATCGGGTTGGTTACACCATCAAGGCCACTGCCAACGTATTGCCTGCCTCTCTTGCAGGGCAGTACCCTATTTCTTGGGTCTCTCAGAATACCTCTGTGGCTACGGTAGACGGTTCAGGAAACATCCGACTTGTTGGGCCGGGAGAGACGAATATTATCGCCTCGATCTCCACCGGGATGAATGCTTCTATTCGGGTTACGAGTTACTCAGTCCTGACCAGCATTTCTATCGCGGACCCAGGGCAAATTCAAGTCCCCCAGTCAAAACTGCTCGTTATTACCAAAAACCCGGGCAATGCCAATGAGCCGCTGCAATACTTGTCGAACAATTCAGGGGTAGCTACGGTAAATGACGCGGGCTACGTGACAGGCGTTGCTCCCGGAACTGCAACGATCACTGTGCGTGGAACATTGTCTGGTGTTTCTGCAACTCGCTCGGTGACCATCGTCCCGGCACAAGTGGAAGAAAAAGTCCAAGATAACCGCCTCGGTGCTGTTGGTTCCTACATCCCCTCCAGTAACGAAGAGAGTTGGACTTTCCAAGCCCCTCAAGGCTGTGCTTTGACAGGAATCATCGTCCAAGACGTCGGTTCCAATGCGGCAGATAATATCGGCGGTGTTTACTATAAACCGATCCAGAAGAAGGTTAATGGTGTCTGGGTCACGATCACAGGGTAATGAGTATGCGGATGAACAACTTTAAACGCCACAACCCGGAGCATAAAGCCTTCGGGGACGGTGTCCAATACTTTGCTGATGACAAAGGTCGTGACTTTTACGAGAGCCACGATCTCTTCACCAAGAAATACGTTGTCCTGTTCGATGAGTTCGGCATGGTACGGTTCTTGGTTAAGTCAGTGGATATCTCGATGACCTATCCCCTGGGTCTGTCGATTTCTGACCTGAACAGCATTCCAAAGGACTTTGATATTATGAAAGGCCCTTGGTTGTTCGATGGGAAGAAAGTAACGAAGGTTGATTTTGATTTGTCTGTACCAACAGCCAAGCGGAAGAAAGCCCTCATGGGGTCTCTGTCCAGCCAGATCACACCGCTGGCTGATGCAGTTGGACTGGGTGAAGCGACGGAAGAGGAAATTGAGAAATACAATACTCTCCTGAAACTTCGTATTAAACTAAATCGGATTTCAGACGACATCCCGGCGGGTGACGTCGATTGGTCTGAGTTCACCGCTGCATAACCTTTAGGCCGGGCGCTTTGCCCGGCCCCAGGAGAACACACATGGCTCTTGATATTATGTTGATTCTGAAGTCTCTTTGGGGTTTGGTGACTTTCCTACTGTTGGGGGTACTCAAAATCTTCTACTCTGACTTCAAGAAAATGCAGGAGAAGCAGGACGCTCTTGAAAAAGACCTGATCCGGCTTCGTGGTGAGATGGTTACCAAGGATAGTATTGATGACATCCTGGATCGTAAGATCAAGCATATCACCGACACTATTGGCGACATCCGATCTGACATTAACGACATGCGTAAGGAAGCCAAGGAAGAGAACAACGCTCTTCAGAAGGATATCCGATCCGTCCTCAACGTTATGTTGGAGGGTCGTCGCAACAAATGATGACGTCCATTCTTTTTGGACTCTGCTTCGTCATCCTGGCTACCCGCCGGGATGCCGGGGCCAAGGTAATCGCGGGCATCTGCATCGTCTACCTTGTTCTTGAAAACCTGATGTTATGGTTTTTCAGCGGGGCCGAGTTCTTCGACATTACGCTGTACTTTACCACAGCTTGGGCATTGGATTCAATACTTTTATTCGTGGTCGCCCTGTTCGTCCGTGGATACCGCCAAATTGCCGTGCTGGCATTGGCCTTGCCGCTCATGCTGGTACAAGTATTCGCAATCCAATATCCATTCTTATTCCCGGAGTGGATCTACTCCTTCGCCGTACAGGATGCACACAGGTATTTCATCGAGGTGTTTATCTTCGTCTATTCCTGGAAGGACAATACAGTTCCCGAGTGGCTCAGAACAGGAACAGTTCTGTCACTTGTTATTGTTGCCCATCTGGTGTGACGCATTGATAATGAAGGTGTTCTATGCTAAAATTCTTCAAAGACCTCGTGACCTCGCCTATCGAACCGAACATTGCTTCTCATACGAAGTTTTGGTCCAATATCGGTATGGCGGCGATGACGGCAGTTTTCCTCTGGTACGGGTTCAGCAACACCCTGCCGGAGTGGTATGTCTGGGTATACGCACCCACCGTAGTAGCACCTCACCTTCTGAGTGACCTCATCAATCTTCGTTGGGGAATTGCAAAGAAAGAAGTTGAAGTTTCCAAGAACGAAGATTCCAAATAAGAGGAGATTCGCGTGTCATCCAATACCGACATCATTGAGCTTTTGAGTTCTGAAGCCGACGTCGCCATTGACCAGATCATTGAAGACTCCAAACGTCTTCATATCGTTGTCAACGGGACTGGTACAGAACAGGCCACAACCGAAGACGGGAGCCTCATCCCGTCCGTTCGTAAGGCCCTTCTCGACAACCTGTACTTCAAGACCCCACCGCTGCCTTGGCGCGTTGGTAGCCCGGTAACGGTCTTCAATCAGCTTTACGCCTTCAACGACGTAAACGGCAATGTCACTTGGTGGTATGCCCCGGGGGCCACTACCGCCACCCCTGTGACCATGCAGTCTGATCCATACAATGACAATAAGTTCCGTGTCTTCTTGGACAAGACGAATATCGCAGATATCTATGCCCCGATCATGTCTCCGAACTTTAAGGGCAACCCACGGGTTCCAACCCCGGCTGAGGGAGATGCCAGCACCACGATCCCCAACACCACCTGGGTGAAGAATGCGATCACCAAGGCGATCGAGGGAACGCTGCCTGACTGGCAGGACGGTGTATTCGAGAACATCACGGTCCATAACAACTCTATTCTCCACAACATCCGCGCCGACGGTGACATTACGTTCCTCGGTACGAAGGTTGATGCGGTTGACTCCGAGTTCAACCTGGAGAAGATTAACCTGGTGGGTCCTGACGCAGAGATTAACTTCCTGTGGTCTGCTGGTCCAGGATACCGCACAAACCTGACCCCTGACAAGATCTTCTCTACGGAAATCACCGGGAACAAGGTAAATTCTGATCTGTTTACCGCCGGGGCGGATCGTTCCACCAGCCTCACTGTTCGTGGCAATGGCGTAGCAATGTTCGATACGGTTAACATCCGTCAGAACGATCGCCAAGACCCGACTCAGGACACCCTGAACGTTCAAGGCATCACCCGCCTGAACAACCTGATTGTGGAAGGCACCACCGTAGGCATCAGTGCCGATGTGGATGGTCAGGATATTGCCCCTAACAGCGTAACCTCTGCCACTTCTACCACCGGGACTCTCACAGTAACTGAGGATGCACAGGTTGGCGGAAACAGTACCTTCATTGGTGATGTTGAGTTCTTGGGCAAAGTAAAAGGCCTGGATACCTCCAACATCGAGTTTGATGAACTAACCCTCGACAACATGACTGTGCATGAACAGCTTGTCGTTGAAGGCGGCGCTACCCTGGCGACGGCCCGTATCGGTGACGTTGTCTTCACCGGGTCAGTTGCAGGGATTGTGATGCCACCATCCAACGTCGATGGTATGGAAATCAAGCCCGCGTCAGTAGAGACTCCCCTGACCACGACGGACACCTTGGTCGTCAACGAGTCAACAACCACCAAGGATCTGCATGTCACTGGTGTTGTTACAGGGATCGATACTACCACAGGTGCAGACCTGAAGCCATCGACAATTGTCACCACGGGTGATGTTACCGTCGGCGGTCTCTTGACTCTCAACGGTGAGGTGCAGGTTAACAACATCGACGGTGATTCTGTCAAGACCAAAACCTTGCAGGTTACCCAGACCGCGACGATTGAAAATCTGTCCGTCCCTTCTACCGGAACTATCTCAGGTTTTGGTGGCGTTGTCAACGATGAAGATATCACCCCTAACAGCGTGGCAGTCACAGAAGGCTTGTCTGTTGGTGGGACAACCACCTTGCATAATCTGAACATTAACGGTACAGTGACTGGGCTTAGTCCTGACTTCGGGCCGGGGTCAAACTTGGTAGCAGGGACGGTGAATGCAACCACCGTGAACGCAGACTTGGTCAATGCCGGGAATACGAAGACTGGGGACATCACAGTCACCGGAAGGATCTTGGATGCAGACGGCGAGGATTTTGCTCTTCGTGTAAGTCCGACTCAAATCGGAGAAGCTATCAAGCAGATCTCCATCCAACCTCAGACGATCACGACTAAAGTGGACGATGAGAATAAAGGTTTCGTGACTACGGGGACCATTACGGCAGACGATGGTACTGTTGGTGTCTTGACAACCAACGACATTACCCTGCAAAATGGTACAGTGAACGGCTCCCTGAAAGTTATGGGTGAGATCCTGGATAAGGATGGCAACCCGGTAGCGATCATGGATATCCCGAGCATGATTACTGGGAAGGACATTAACCCGCTGAATGTGACTGCCTCTGGCAACATCACCGCCACTGGCGAGTTGAAGGGCGGCAAGACTACTGTCGGCGTCCTGCAAGCCGGGAACACCAAAGTCGGAACCCTGAACACCGAGGGCAGCGTAGGCATCATTGGTGGTCTGACTGTCTCTGAGACGGCTAACTTTGCCAAAAACGTGATCGTTGGTCAAGCACTGACTGTCACCGGGCAGTCTACCTTCGGGGACGTTGTGGTAGGCGGGACCCTGACTGATACGCAAGGCAACCCTATCGGGTCTGCTGAGTCTATCGCAGGCAAAGACATCAACCCACGTAACGTAACTGCCACCGGACCTATCTCCACCACCGATGGATTGACAGGTGCCTCCGGAGGAGTTACCGGAGCATGGACAGCAGGATCTCTGTCCACAGGTGGTGATCTTACCGCCGGGGAATCCAACCTGGGTGCTACCACAACTGCCTCCCTGGAAACAGGGCTGATTAAGGCCAGCGGCATCAACATGGCGACTGGTGGAATCACAGTCTCTTCTGGCGGACTGTCTCTCAACAAGACTGCGAGTATCGGGGAAAACCTGACGGTCTACGAGAACACCACCTTGGGTCATGTTGACATGGACTTCGACGGAGACCGACTGACGGTAGTTGGTAACCAGCGTGTCAATGGTAACCTGTACGTGACTGGAAACATCAACGGTAACGTTGACATCTCTGGTCAGGACATCAACCCACGTAGCGTCACTGCAACCGGGGACGTCTCTGTAGCAGGAACCACATCTTCTGACATCGGTGACTTCAATTCCCTTGAGGTTGGCGTATCAGGAGGTGCTACTGGACTGCGTGTCCTCAACAGCGCAAGCATTGCCGGAAACTTGACCGTTACAGGTAGTGTAAACGCAGTTATCGACCAAAGTCAACAAGATGTAGTGACAAAGAGCCTGAACACTGGTAATATTACTGCAACGGCTGTTACGACCGGAACCACCAAGGTAAACACCTCTCTCGACGCTTCCACTGCCACTGTCTCTGCAAAGAGTGTGACAGCAGACAAGTTCCTTGTCAAGCCGAAAGTAGTGACCACGAGCACCGGATCGTATGTCCCGGACGGAACCACGAACGTTTATGATATTACTCTTGCCCAGAACACCCGTATCGAGGCCCCGAGCGGCCTGATCACTGGCGGATTGTCCGGCTCCATCATCCTGTATCTCAACCAGGATGCAACAGGCGGGCGAGAAGTTACATTCGGGACTGAGTTCTCCCCGTTGAACGATGGGGCAGTGAACATGAACCCTAACGGGGTGACTGTTGTTCAGTTGATGTACTCTGGTCACGGTAGTGTTATCGACACACTGATCCTTCCGAGAACATAATCACAAGCCCCTTCTTTTGAAGGGGCTTTTTACTTAGGAGAGAATATGATTCCTTTTCCATTGATGGGTGGTTTTTCCTCTGCACCTCCAGAGCCTATTCCAAGCGGGGTTGAGTTGTTCAACGGGGCCTACTACAGAGACCCGGACGGCAACACGTGGTCTTGGGACCGTTACACAGAGAAATGGAACCCTAACAACAACCCAGTTGAAGAGGATGGTCATCCCCTCTACATGAGGATCACCAATGCTAACGTCGGCACAGACGGGTCTTTTCGGTACTGGAAAAACTCAACTAAGACGTGGGAAGATGTGCCCCAGACATCCAACACGAGTGGCCCCATTCCTCTGACGATGACTGATGGCGGCGTAAACATCGCCACATCCATTATCGGCTACTGGCAAATCCAAGGATCTGCGAACGGTTACAACCCGGGGATTGAGGGGGGTGTCCTGGTAGGAACCCCGGTAATCGGACGCCCTGACCTGATGGACATGTATGTCATGGGTTACCGTGCTGACTTCTTCAGTACGTCCCTTCCTAATCCGGGGTTCTGGAACGCTGCCTTGGTGATGACCAACGTCAAACGTGGTCGTGTGTGGAACTCCGGGAAAAACGTCGTAGTAGAGAACTCTGCCGGAGAGATGTGGGCATGGGGGATGAACTTCTATAATCAATACGGTCCTTGGCGTTCCGGAGTTACCTCCTCAAGCCAGCCCAGCCAGAAGATCAACTATTTCACCAAGATCCCTGACTTCCCTGTCACCTCTGACAAAGTGAAAGACATTTTCCCGGGGGTGTCGATGGCAATCGTTGCCGATACTGACGGAAAGTTCTGGTCCAAAGGTATCAATATCGGTCAATTCAACGACACCGATAGCACGATCCGTACAACTTGGACAGAGATCCCTGCATCAAGATTCCCCGGTTTCAAAAAGTTCTATCTGTCTTACAACGGCGGCGCAGGCGCGGCGAACACCCTAGGCTTGACCAACTGCGTGTGGTACTTGACAGACACCGGATTCCGTCACTTCGGTAATAACTACGGTATCATGGACGGAACCCCGCCCGTGAGTGTGTCAGGCGATCTGCCGGAGACCAAGATACATACTTCCCCTGTGGGATTGCCAGCAACAGACAAGGAGCCTATCCTTTTCAATATCGTCGGGTCGGGTTCCTCCTCCAGTTATCCACCTATTGCGATTTGGTATGAGGACCCAGAGGAAATCTATGTCGCCCACCCAACAGGTGGTCTTGTCTTCAATATGGTAGAGAACAACATCCCCCTTCGTGCTTTCTCCCGCAGTAGCGCCCCGGTAGGGAAACACCGTAACCCAATCATGGATTTCAACAAAGAAGTTACACTGATCACTGGGTTCGATGGTAAGTTCTATGCCTCCGGTACATCAACCGTCGGGAACGGTATGTCCAGCCGTACCAGCCCAATGACCTTCACAGACCAGAAGATGGACGGGTCTCTTGTTACCCAGATTGAATTGTCGGACTCCGTTGGAGGAAAAACACAATTCCTGATGAATAACAACAGGACGTTCATGGTAGCGGACATTGCAGGAGGAAGCAACTACTTTGGGAATGGCACTTTCTGGAAGCAGACGGTCACTGTAAACTGGGCCAGTTATCCTAACGTCTACCCGGTTCTGTTCAAGAACTGCGGGACGATCCTTTTCGGCTCGGCTTATACAGGTAACTCCCGCTGGGGATTCCAAGTGCCAAATTACAATACTGTCGGGACATCGGCCCAGACGGGTAGTTATGGTGTGTGGGCAATCCGTGCGCTTGGTGAAGGTCACGTAATGATTGCCAAAGACCAAGGGACGATCTTGGTTGGTGGGCAAAACGTTAACGGGATGTTTGGGGCGACCACTCAGTGGAGTCAGCCATCCGCCGCATCCAATCCGAACACGAACCCTCGTGATTATTTCACAGGGACGACGACGGTTTCCTGCGGAACAGCTTTGGCTTACACGAATGGAAATCACTTCATCTTCGGTAAGAACTACTGGGATACGGCAAACGGACAGCCTGTTATTCCTTTTGCTATCAACTCGACGGTCCGCTGGAGCAGCAAGCCGGGCTTCCCTGACCTTCCTAACTTCATGCAGTGGTTCCCTGCACTGATGGGGTATACGGATGACGAGGGGACCCTGCAACAGCCGTTCTTCATGTACCGTGGGACTGACGGACTGTTCTATGCCGCCGGAAGTAACACCACCGGGGCGCTGGGCACCGGGAATTTCCCAGCCAGCCGGACAGAGGAACGTTGGACCTTTGAACCTATCCAAGGCTCTGAGGTATTTGCGGGTAACAAGAACGTGAAGGTCTACTATGGACACGGGAATACATCCTGCTTGCTGTTCTGCTGCGAAGGGAAAGTGTACGGGATTGGTCTCCCTAATTCCATGAAGTGGAACGATACAGGAACAATTTCCGACCCGTTCTTCCCTGGGTTCAACAAGCGACTGAACAAGATCACTTACCTCATGGATCTCCCTGATGTAATCTGGACTCGTCCTGTCGTAGCATCATAACAAAAAAGGCACCCAATCGGGTGCCTTTTCTTTTATTACAGAAACTTAGAACGGAATGTCATCGTCGAAATCAACGTCCGGAGGGGACATGTCGATATGACCATTGTTACTTACTTCCGGCGTTGCCTGTTGAGGTTCCGGCTTCGTTTCCTTAGCCGTCTTCTGTGGTTCAGACTGAGTCTCGCCCTTCACGTATGCAGAAACACCCGGGACAACCTCACTCATCAGGCCACGGGCATAAGCCAGCAGCTTACCAGTGATCTCTTCAGGGTTGTCGTTCTCACCGACCTGAATATCACGAGTGGCGTTCAGGACCGCATGGCCCACCATCGCACCCAGATCGTAATCGGACATCCCCTTGTTCGCCGGATCATTCGCCGCATCCAGTTTCAGATGCTTAGTGACGTCATGGACCACCTTGGCAACTTCGACAACTGGTGGAATCGTCAGACCGCTACGGCGGAGGTTCAGGGCACCGTTCAGCGCATGACCCGTTTCCATGCCGGAGTTATCTTTCTTGAAACCACCTTTTGAACCGCCAGTTGCACTACCGGAACCTTTCGGGCCGTATGCCTTGAATCCGGACAG
>ERZ773187.1486-NODE-1486-length-17684-cov-11.589540_pt1 | contig 17684 bp, 17 predicted proteins | sample MGYA00511242_ERZ773187 | MGnify/ENA primary metagenome ERZ773187 (study PRJEB29015, sample SAMEA2737744) | human gut metagenome | biome: human gut; feature: human-associated habitat; material: faeces | place: China | collected 2012 ... | reverse complement strand
GAATCGACATGCCGCGCGCCTGCACCAGATAGACCGGGAACCAGGTGATAAAGAAATAGGTCAGGGCGTTGATACAGTATTGACCCAGATAGATGCCGATCATCATGCGCGAGCCGATGAGCTGTTTGATCTGCCCCCATTTCTGGCTGAACGGTACTTTTACTTTCTCGCTTTTCTGATCCATGTTGATCAGCGCGCCGCCTTCAGCAATGTACTCCAGCTCTTTTTTATTCACGCCAGGGTGTTGGTTCGGCTCGTGGATCACTTTCAGCCAGATAAAGCTGATTACGATCCCCAGTCCGCCCATGAAGAAGAACACGTGCGACCAGCCCACTTCGTGAGTCAGCCAGCCCATGATCGGGGCAAAAATAACCGTGGCGAAGTATTGCGCCGAGTTAAAGATCGCCACCGCCGTTCCCCTCTCCTGCGCCGGGAACCAGGCCGCCACGATTCGACTGTTTCCCGGGAACGATGGCGCTTCTGCCAGCCCGACCAGGAAGCGCAGCGTAAAGAGCGCAACGATAATGCCAAAACCGCTAAAGATATCGACGAACCCCTGCAGCAGGGTAAACATGGACCAGATAAAGATGGACCAGAAATAGACGCGTTTGGAGCCGAAGCGGTCAAGCAACCAGCCGCCGGGGATCTGGCCAATAACATAGGCCCATGAGAAAGCAGAGAAAACATAACCCATACCGACGGGATCGAGCCCGATATCTTTTGCCATCTCTGAACCGGCAATTGACAGGGTGGCGCGGTCGCCATAGTTAAAGGATGTGACGATAAACAACATCACCACTATCCAGTAGCGAGCGTTAGTGCGCTTCTCAGCGCTGCTCGCCGCGTGGCTAAATGTACTCATTGTTGCACTCCTGAATCATAGCTTTTATCGCTACGTTCATTCTGAACAGCACAACCTGTAGGGTAATCAGAATGACGTGTTAGTGTTTTGCAGTTTTTGTACTCAAGGTCATATTTGCCTTGTCGGCTGCATATTTTTTAACTGGCGAGAAAAGTATAAGAAAGGGACAACCTCTCCCTCACCGTGCAACACCACAACATTGGCGGATCGCATGCAGGTTGTTTTTGGCATAAGCCCAACCCAATGGAAGGCAGTTCACGGAAACGTGGCTGAAGTAAAAAAGTGGGGGGAAGAAAGAGAAGAATGTGAAACAGGTCGCTTGACGCAATAGAAAGCCCTCCCGGTGCGGGAGGGCCAGCCTTTAACCGAGAAGTGTGCCCCAGTGTTCAACCCAGGGGTTGGATTCGCTCTCGGGTTCAGGATGCTCGGCGGCGTCAATCATCAGCATGTCGCCCACGCGCTTAGCACTCTGCTCCTGTAACAGGGCATCGAACAGCTTACCGCCACCGCAGAAGTTGGCGTAGCTGCTGTCACCGAGCGCGATAATGCCGTAGCGCATCTCAGGCTGGTATCCCAGATCTTTAAGCCCCCGGAACAGCGGAACAATACTGTCCGGCAGATCGCCCTGCCCGGTAGTGGACGTGACGACCAGCGCAAACTGCCCCTGATACTTCTGCCAGTCGGCCAGCTCAGGATCTTCATACACCGTCGCTTTATGGCCCATCTCCCCAAGGATGGTCTCGGCCTCTTCGGCGACCAGTAGCGCGTTGCCGTACATCGTGCCGACAAAAATTCCGACCTCAGCCATACATGACTCCCTACGTTGAATGCGTTTGCTGTTCATCCTGAACGTTGGCGGCAGCAAACTCAACCCTTTCATTTTCGGGGAGTTGTCCACGCCAGCCAAACTGTGACAGGGCCTGCATCCATACCTCATCCAGCCCGGCGCGGATAACCAGCGGCTCGCCGGTGAAAGGATGCGTCAGACTCAGCTGGCTGGCATGCAGCATCAGACGATTGCAGCCAAAATGTTCTGCGGCGCTGCGGTTCTGGCGCAGGTCGCCATGCTTGCTGTCGCCGATAATCGGGTGGCGGAGGTGGGCCAGATGACGACGAAGTTGATGTTTGCGCCCGGTTTTGGGCTCCAGCTCCACCAGACTGTATCGGGTAGTGGGGAATTTACTGGTAGCCACAGCCATTTCGGTGGTGGCAAAGCCGCGATAGTGCGTCACCGCAGGCTGTGGGTCTTTGTCTTCGCGCGCGTATTTATCGCCGATTTTATCCAACTCTTCCACCAGCGGGTAATCGAGGGTCGCCGTCTCCGTTAACCAGCCGCGCACAATAGCGTGGTAACGTTTCTGGATCTGATGCTGTTCGAATTGCTGCGACAACAGGCGCCCGGCCTCGCTGGAAAGCCCCATCAGCAGGACACCAGAGGTAGGGCGATCGAGACGATGGACAGTAAATACGTGCTGCCCAATCTGGTCGCGCACGGTTTGCATCACCACCACTTTTTCATCGCGATCGAGCCAGCTGCGGTGCACAAGCCAGCCGGAGGGCTTGTTCACCGCCACCAGCCACTCATCCTGATAAAGGATTTCAATCATGCTTTGCCGCCGAACAGGGCGTCGAGCGCCTCGAGTTCCGCCAGCAGCGCATCGCGCGCGGGGTGGGCGGCATCCAGCGCCATTTCGTAATAGGGTGCAACGGCAAAAGCTTGCGGCAGCGGATGGCCGCTATCAAGCAGAGCGTGCAGTCGCGGGATCATTACCCACTGCAGCCACTCAAACGGTGCCAGGGTGTCCAGGCAGAATGGCTGCGTACTGGCAAACGCCTCTGGCGCTGGCGCCGCTGTTTGCCAGAGCTGCTGCGCCTGCATTAGGGCTTCGAGTGCGTGCAACTGCGCGCGCACGCTTTCGTGATGGGTCATATCACCTCCACTGAAAATCTGAACGGCGCGCAGCATAGCAAAGACCGCGCAGAAATAAAAAAAGGGAGCACTGTAAAAACAGTGCTCCCGGTTCGTTTCGCAGCAATCCAGCTACTTTTCGTGCTCCCTGCTCATCCGTGACAACTTTTCCTCTGACCCGAAGGCCTGGTCATCCGTTTACCGCTGCATCCTGCATCACACCGTCCTGGTGTGATTGTCCATCCTGAGACGTCCTGGCCTTCCTGACCCACCGGGCATCCTGACCGACTCTCGTTCTCCTTCCTGGAGGTGTCCCTTACGCGTCCTGCGTGTTCCGCTTTGCTTCGTCCAGAAGCCTTCCTTGTAACGCCTTCCTGACGTGTCCTGCTTTAGTAACGCCATCATCCTGATGTTCGTTGCTGATGTTGACTTCCTGTCAACGAATATAGAATCCGCCATTCCGCTTCGTCTTACAAGGCATGCTGTAAGCCTGACGAAGGCGGCGCTAAGTGAATAGCAGCGTGTGCTACCATATAAATGGTTGATTATAAGAAGATAAAAAGAATTATCTGAAAAACTATCTTAAGAAGATTCCAGCGATCTCTCACAAGCTTTGTAAGAGATCTCTTACAAGACGAGTAGTATGCCGGATTACACGACGGGCTGTAGTTGATTGAGGAAATCCGCAAGATTATTTGCGATAACTTCACGTTGGCGGGTGCCGAGCGTCTCTCTAATCACCTCGCCGGAAAGGTTGCACAGGGAAATTACGTCCAGCTCGCTATCCAGTGTGGCAATAAAAAACGTAGGCGATAGCTTAAGGCGTTTCTGTGTGACCAGATGGCCGATCAGATTTTCCTGCACACGCTGGAAATCGGTTTCGCTCCAGCTTTGCAGCAACATCATCGTGCAATTGCCAAATCTGGCGCCCATATCCCCGGCAAACTGTGAGGTATAGAAAGCAGTAACGGCTGGTTGTACCACAATGTCCATCGCCCGTTCAATGCCTTTTACATTCTGCTCAGCCGTGAAAGGTTGCGGCTGCCAGATGACCGCGCCGTCGCAGGTGCTGATGATGCACGGAGAGGGAACCCCTACGTACTCTTCGCTTTGCGGCCAGGTGCCCTTTTGATCATGCCAGGCATCGCAATAACGTGTGGTAAAGCCCTTCAGGGCAGCTGCGATCTCTTTTTCCACCGATTTCTCTCTTCACTTAAGCCAGGATACACTCAGCCCTATAGTTTACCGTTAAAGCGACAATGAAACATGTCTTACGAAGGAAATCAGGCCCTGACGGGCTTAACATTGGGTAAAACCACCGATTATCGTGATGTCTATGACGCCAGCCTGCTCCAGGGCGTGCCGCGTAGCCTGAACCGCGACCCGCTGGGGCTGAGCGCAGATGCTCTCCCCTTCCATGGCGGTGATATCTGGACGCTGTACGAGCTTTCATGGCTCAATTCGCGCGGCCTGCCGCAAGTAGCGGTGGGCCATGTCGAACTGGACTACACCAGCGTGAATCTGGTGGAATCCAAAAGCTTTAAGCTCTATCTCAATAGCTTTAATCAGACGCGATTCACGAGCTGGGAAGAGGTACAAGAAACCTTGCAGCGCGATTTAAGCGCCTGCGCCCAGGGTAAGGTGACGGTGGCGCTCTATCGCCTGCATGAACTGGAAGGCCAGCCCATCGCCCACCTGCACGGTACCTGTATCGACGAGCAGGCCATCGACATCGACAACTACGAATTTGACACCGCTTATCTGCAAGATGCTGCCAGCGGCGATGTAGTGGAAGAGACCCTGGTGAGCCACCTGCTGAAATCTAACTGTCTGATTACCCATCAGCCGGACTGGGGCTCGGTACAGATTCAGTACCGCGGTGGCAAAATCGATCGTGAAAAACTGCTGCGCTACCTCGTCTCTTTCCGTCATCACAACGAATTTCACGAGCAGTGCGTAGAGCGGATTTTTAATGACATTCTGCACTTCTGTCAGCCAGAGTCCCTGAGCGTGTACGCCCGCTATACCCGCCGCGGCGGCCTGGATATCAATCCATGGCGCAGTAACAGCGATTTTGTGCCGGCCACCGGCCGCCTGGTCCGTCAGTAAAGTAAATAATTTCACAATAATGCGCGGTCTGTTCCGCGCTTTAGGTTGTGAAAGGTCATAAGCCAGGGCTATTGTAATCAACAGGGAATGACGATAAACGTCCCATAAGGAGCTCACTTGATTACACATATTAGCCCGCTTGGCTCTATGGATATGTTGTCGCAGCTGGAAGTGGACATGCTTAAAAGCACGGCCAGCAGCGATCTTTATCAACTGTTTCGCAACTGTTCACTTGCCGTTCTGAACTCCGGTAGCCTGACCGATAACAGCAAAGAGCTGCTCTCGCGCTTCGAAAGTTTTGACATTAACGTCCTGCGTCGCGAACGCGGCGTGAAGCTGGAACTGATTAATCCACCGGAAGATGCCTTTGTGGATGGGCGCATTATTCGCTCCCTGCAGGCGAACCTCTTTGCGGTGCTGCGTGACATCCTGTTTGTTAATGGCCAAATCAGCAACGCCGGGCGATTCCAGCATCTGGATCTGGAAAGCTCGACCCACATTACCAACCTGGTCTTTTCTATTTTACGTAACGCCCGTGCCCTGCACGTGGGCGAAGCGCCGAGTATGGTCGTCTGCTGGGGTGGCCACTCCATCAACGAAACCGAATATCTGTATGCCCGTCGGGTGGGAACCCAACTGGGCCTGCGTGAACTGAATATCTGCACCGGCTGCGGCCCGGGCGCTATGGAAGCGCCAATGAAAGGGGCTGCCGTAGGCCATGCCCAGCAGCGCTACAAAGAGGGGCGTTTTATCGGGATGACCGAACCCTCGATCATTGCCGCTGAGCCGCCTAACCCGCTGGTTAACGAACTGATTATCATGCCGGATATCGAAAAACGCCTTGAGGCGTTTGTCCGTATTGCGCACGGTATAATCATCTTCCCGGGCGGGGTAGGTACCGCAGAAGAGCTGCTGTACTTGCTCGGCATTCTGATGCACCCGGCGAACAAGGATCAGGTGCTGCCGCTGATCCTCACCGGCCCGAAAGAGAGCGCAGATTACTTCCGCGTGCTGGATGAATTTATTGTCCATACGCTGGGCGAGGCGGCCCGTCGTCACTATCGCATCATCATCGATGACGCGGCGGAAGTGGCGCGGCAGATGAAGAAAGCGATGCCGCTGGTCAAAGAGAACCGTCGCGAAACCGGGGATGCCTACAGCTTTAATTGGTCTATCCGTATCGCGCCGGATCTGCAGATCCCGTTTGAACCGTCGCATGAAAATATGGCGAACCTGAAACTTTACCCTGATCAGCCCGTTGAAGTTTTGGCTGCGGATCTGCGTCGTGCCTTCTCTGGCATCGTGGCGGGTAACGTGAAAGAGGTCGGGATCCGCGCCATCGAGGCGTACGGTCCTTATAAAATACATGGCGATCCTGAAATGATGCGCCGTATGGACGACCTGCTGCAGGGCTTCGTTGCTCAGCATCGTATGAAATTACCGGGCTCTGCCTATATCCCCTGCTACGAAATCTGCGCCTAATCTGCTTTTGCCCGGTTAACATGCCGGGCAATTTTCCTCCCCTGCGCTCCCCATCATCTTGTTCATAGTCATCAGGCATATAGATACACCCCTATCATTCCTCAATCTTATAGTTTTTCGCATTCTGCTGCGCGCGCAAACGTTTACCTGGAATGTGTAACCGGAAAATATCACCACTAATCAAGGTTATTTGCTGGAATATCCTGAAAATCACCATCTTTACAGCGTAAGCCACCTATCTCTCTGGTAACGCTTTCAGCCTGTATGTCGTTAATGGTAGCCTTCGCGCCCGTAAATTCGCTTTGAAGTTTTTTTAGCAGATAAATGGTCTAAAGATATGCATCTCAAAAGTGGATTATTGCAATTGGGATCAAGATCACTGAAGGATTCATAACGAAAATGTATCTTTCCGCCCGCCAATAGTTACGGGCAAAAATTATATAAAAACCGTCACTAAACGAATTTCATATTACCGTTGGGCACTTTTTTATCGGATTCGACTAAAAAAACCTGACAATTCGCTTCCTCCAGGAGATACAGATGGAAACTACTCAAACCAGCACCGTTGCTTCGATTGATTCCCGAAGCGGCTGGCGCAAAACGGATACCATGTGGATGCTTGGCCTGTACGGCACAGCAATCGGCGCTGGTGTACTGTTCCTTCCAATCAACGCAGGCGTAGGCGGTCTGATCCCGCTGATCATCATGGCGATCATCGCTTTCCCGATGACCTACTTTGCCCACCGCGGTCTGACCCGTTTCGTCCTGTCCGGTAAAAACCCGGGGGAAGATATTACGGAAGTGGTTGAAGAGCACTTCGGCGTTGGCGCAGGTAAACTGATTACCCTGCTCTACTTCTTCGCGATTTACCCGATTCTGTTGGTGTACAGCGTGGCAATCACCAACACGGTTGAAAGCTTCATGACGCACCAGCTGCAGATGACTCCGCCACCGCGCGCCATTCTGTCGCTGATCCTTATCGTGGGCATGATGACTATCGTCCGTTTCGGCGAGCAGATGATCGTGAAAGCGATGAGCGTGCTGGTCTTCCCGTTCGTTGCGGCGCTGATGCTGCTGGCTTGCTACCTGATCCCACAGTGGAACGGTGCAGCGCTGGAAACCCTGTCTCTGAGCAGCGCTTCCGCAACCGGCAACGGCCTGCTGTTGACCCTGTGGCTGGCAATCCCGGTGATGGTCTTCTCCTTCAACCACTCGCCGATCATCTCCTCCTTCGCAGTAGCGAAGCGTGAAGAGTACGGCGATAAAGCAGAGAAGAAATGCTCCAGTATTCTGGCACGTGCGCACATCATGATGGTGCTGACCGTTATGTTCTTCGTCTTCAGCTGCGTACTGAGCCTCTCTCCGGCGGATCTGGCTGCGGCGAAAGAGCAGAACATCTCTATTCTCTCTTACCTGGCGAACCACTTTAACGCACCGCTGATTGCCTGGATGGCGCCAATTATCGCCATTATCGCGATCACTAAATCCTTCCTGGGCCACTACCTGGGCGCACGTGAAGGCTTCAACGGTATGGTGATTAAATCTCTGCGCGGTAAAGGCAAGAGCATTGAAATCAACAAGCTGAACAAAATCACTGCGCTGTTTATGCTGCTGACCACCTGGGCAGTTGCAACCCTGAACCCAAGCATCCTGGGGATGATTGAAACCCTGGGCGGCCCGGTTATCGCGATGATTCTGTTCCTGATGCCGATGTATGCGATTCAGAAAGTGCCTGCGATGCGTAAATACAGCGGCCATATCAGCAACGTATTCGTTGTGATTATGGGCCTGATTGCCATCTCCGCTATCTTCTACTCGCTGTTCGCTTAATTCCTTTCGCGCCGTCCTCGGGCGGCGCACTCTCTCCTCTTCAGACTGAAAGCAACGGACGCATCATGATTAGCGTATTCGATATTTTCAAAATCGGTATTGGTCCCTCCAGCTCTCATACTGTTGGCCCAATGAAAGCCGGTAAACAATTCACGGACGATCTGATTTCACACGGCATTCTCCATGACACCACCCGCGTAGTCGTGGATGTCTATGGCTCCCTCTCCTTAACCGGAAAAGGTCACCATACGGATATCGCCATTATCATGGGTCTGGCGGGTAACCTGCCGGATACCGTCGATATTGATGCGATCCCGAGCTTTATCCAGGACGTGAATACCCATGGTCGTCTGCTGCTGGCGAACGGCGAACATGAGGTTGAGTTCCCGGTTGACCACTGCATGAATTTCCATGCGGATAACCTGTCGCTGCATGAAAATGGCATGCGTATTACCGCGTTAGCTGGCGATAAAGTCCTGCACAGCAAAACCTATTACTCTATCGGCGGCGGTTTTATCGTCGACGAAGAACACTTCGGGCAAAGCAGCAACGACACCGTGGCGGTGCCTTACCCGTACAAATCGGCAGCCGATCTGCAACGCCATTGTCAGGAGAGCGGTCTGTCGCTCTCTGGCCTGATGATGAAAAACGAGCTGGCGCTGCACAGCAAAGAAGAGCTGGAACAGCACTTTGCGAACGTCTGGGAAGTGATGCGTGGCGGGATCGAGCGCGGGATTACGACCGAAGGCGTATTACCGGGTAAGCTGCGCGTTCCACGTCGTGCCGCCGCGCTGCGCCGCATGCTGGTCAGCGCCGATAAGACCACCACAGACCCGATGGCGGTCGTGGACTGGATCAATATGTTTGCGCTGGCCGTGAACGAAGAGAACGCCGCTGGTGGACGTGTGGTAACGGCACCGACTAATGGCGCGTGCGGGATCGTGCCGGCAGTACTGGCTTACTACGACAAATTCATCCGCGAAGTGAACGCTAACTCACTGGCACGCTATATGCTGGTGACCAGCGCGATTGGCTCGCTCTATAAGATGAATGCGTCTATCTCCGGCGCCGAAGTGGGCTGTCAGGGTGAGGTTGGCGTGGCCTGCTCGATGGCTGCAGCAGGTCTGGCTGAGTTGCTCGGCGGTAGCCCGGCGCAAGTCTGTATTGCGGCGGAAATCGGTATGGAACACAACCTTGGCCTTACCTGCGACCCGGTTGCCGGACAGGTACAAGTCCCCTGCATTGAGCGTAACGCGATTGCCTCGGTAAAAGCGGTTAACGCTGCGCGTATGGCCCTGCGCCGCACCAGCGAGCCGCGCGTCTGCCTCGATAAGGTTATCGAAACCATGTTCGAGACCGGTAAAGACATGAACGCCAAATACCGCGAAACCTCCCGCGGCGGCCTGGCGATGAAAATCGTTGCCTGCGACTAACCTTTTGCGCCTCGTTTTTGCGAGGCGCTTTCCCGTTTCACCCACCACGCGTAGTTTCATCCTGCCGACAGTGATACCCTTTATTCACGAGATGGAAGGAGATTATCTGTGGCTGTTCATTTGCTTATTGTCGACGCGCTTAACCTGATTCGCCGTATCCATGCGGTACAGGGGACGCCCTGTAAGGATACCTGCGTCCACGCGCTGGAGCAGTTAATCCGCCACAGCGAGCCCACGCATGTGGTGGCGGTATTTGACGACGAAGCGCGCAATACCGGCTGGCGACATCAGCGTCTGCCCGACTACAAAGCCGGACGCGCTCCTATGCCCGACGACCTGCACAGCGAAATGCCAGCCCTGCGTACGGCATTTGAACAGCATGGCGTTCCCTGCTGGGGGGCCCGGGGCAACGAAGCCGACGATCTCGCGGCTACGCTGGCGGTCAAAGTAGCCAGCGCCGGACATCAGGCCACTATCGTCTCTACCGACAAAGGCTACTGCCAGTTGCTCTCCCCCACCATCCGCATTCGTGATTACTTTCAGAAACGCTGGCTGGATGCCCCCTTTATCGCCAGTGAATTTGGCGTGACCCCCGAGCAACTTCCCGACTACTGGGGGCTGGCAGGCATTAGTAGTTCAAAGGTGCCCGGCGTGGCCGGTATCGGGCCGAAAAGCGCAGCCCAGCTCTTGAACGACTTTCACTCTCTGGAAGGTATCTATGACCGGCTGGATGAGGTGCCTGAAAAGTGGCGTAAGAAACTGGTGGAGAATAAAGAGATGGCGTTTATCTGTCGGGACGTGGCGAGATTACAGACGGATTTACAGCTCGACGGGAATTTACAGCAGTTGCGGTTAACGCGGTAATTGCCTTCAACCTAGCCCTCTCCCGGTGGAGAGGGAATCAGACCGTGCAGACTTTTCCCCCTCGCCCCAGGAGATGAGGGGATTTCAGTGCACTATCGCTCGTCGCGGCGTCCACCGACCGCAGCCCACCAGCGACGAACATGTACCGTCACCTCTTCGCGATCGTGATACAACTGACGCGCCTGGATCACCACGTTAATACCGTTAGCATCCATCTGCTCCTGAATATAAGCCAGGTTCTGCGACACCTCTTCGTAGCGCTTCTTCATTGGCAGCTTGAGGTTGAAAATGGTTTCACGACACCAGCCATTTACCAGCCAGGAAGCCATCAGCGCAGCCACTTTCGCCGGTTTTTCCACCATATCGCATACCATCCAGGTGATGTTATTGCGGGTCGGGCGATAGCGGAAGCCATCCTCACGTAGCCAGGTCACCTGCCCGGTATCCATCAGGCTCTGCGCCATCGGGCCGTTATCAACGGAGGCAACCCACATGTTGCGCTTCACCAGCTGATAGGTCCAGCCACCAGGGCAAGCCCCCAGATCCACCGCGTGCATGCCATTAGCCAGGCGTTCGTCCCACTCATCAGCCGGAATAAAGACATGAAACGCCTCTTCCAGCTTCAGCGTGGAGCGGCTCGGCGCGTCAGACGGGAACTTCAGGCGCGGGATCCCCATATAGAACGGTGAGTTATTGGTGGTCAGCGAGTAGCCTGCGTAGCAGCAGCCCGGGGCAATGAAAAAGATATGCACAACAGGACGTTTTGGCGTCTCGTAGTTGGTCAGTACGCCTGCTTCACGCAGAGCTGCACGCAGCGGTACGGTGAATTTGCGGCAGAACTTCATCAACTCTTTGCTTTCGTTGGTATCAGCGACTTCAACGCGCAGATCGCCCCCCTTCTCAACGACACCCTGCAGCATACCGACGATAGGCGTAATACGATCTTCAGGCGGGAGATCTTTGAGCAGCTCGCCTGCCACAAACATCTGGCGGGCAAAAATCAGGGAGCTAAACGGCAGCTCGCGCACCAGTTTTTCTGCGTCATCCGGCTGATAGCACTCGAATACCACATAACCCGAGTCCTCTTTGACGCGGGCAAAACCAAATACCTCGCGCTTAGCGGCTTTATCGGTGATTTCCGCAGCGCACTCTTTCTCAAAGCCCGGGCGACAATATAAAACAACTTTATTCATGAACAACGCCCTTGCGTTTCAGACGGATAGAACCAATCAACATTAAAAACCACCCCACCAGGAAGCAGACGCCGCCGACAGGGGTAACAAACGCCCAGAGGCGTAAATGTGACAGCGCCAGGCAGTAAAGGCTGCCGCTGAACAATACGGTACCGAGCGCGAGGAAAACGCTGCTCCAGTAGAACCAGATGCTAATACGGCGCTGCATGGCAACCGCTAAACCGAATATCGCCAGGGTATGAAACGCCTGATACTCAAGGCCGGTCTGGAGCCAGCCCATCTCGACAGCACCCAACGATTTACTTAATACATGCGCACCGAAGGCGCCCAGCGCAACGAAAATAAAGCCACTTATTGCGGCGAAAATTAGCATGAAACGGCTGGTCATGTTCCTGTCCCAAAGTCATGCGTGCAGGCACGCGAAATCATTTATTGCTCATAACGAAAGCGGAATTTCTCTTGCTCACTGGCCGCTTTCGCCAGTATCCATTGCCGGAAGGCGGCTATTTTACCCAGTTCTGCCTGACTGTCATGACAAACCAGATAAAACGCATTTTTACTGACCAGAACATCATTAAAAGGACAGACCAGGCGGCCTGCCTCAATTTCGGACTGCGCCATCACGTTGTTCGCCAACGCCACACCCTGCCCGTGAATAGCAGCCTGTAACACCATCGCGCTGTGGCTGAAGATGGGCCCCTGCTGCACATTGATATGGTTCAAACCCAACTGACGGGTATAAGTTTGCCAGTCGCGGCGAGAAGCATCATGCAAAAGGGTATGTTTCGCCAGGTCGGCAGGTGTTTTCAGCGCCTTTTCACCCGTTAATAATAGCGGTGAGCAGACCGGCAGCAGATATTCTGCGTATAATTTTTCGACACGCAAGCCCGGCCAGTTACCGCGACCATAAAAAATCGCCACGTCGACATCATCCGCGAGCTTATCTTCCTGGCGGTCCACCGCCTGGATTCGAACGTCGATTCCCGGATAAGCTGAGTTAAAGCTTGTGAGCCTCGGCACCAGCCACTGGATGGCAAAACTGGGCAATAAACTGACCGTCAGGGCCCCTTTTGCACTGCGCGCTTGCAGTTTGCGGGTCGCCTCCGTCAGCTGTGAAAAAATCTCTTTGATATCCTGAAAATAGCTCTGTCCCTCTTCCGTTAATAAGAGAGAACGGTTGCGTCGACGGAACAGCTTAAGCCCCAGAAAGTCCTCAAGAGACTTGATTTGATGACTTACTGCGGCCTGCGTCACAAATAGCTCATCTGCCGCGCGAGTGAAACTCAAATGGCGGGCAGCAGCATCAAAAACACGTAATGCGTTCAGTGGTGGTAATCGCTTCGACATGGCTTTATGGCTTAGATGTTAAAGGCTTTTAACAAACAGGAAACAATAGTTAACCTATTAGTTTTTTTTATCTGAGCCATTATAATTTGTCCGTTGAGGAACTACCAGCAAATACCTATAGTGGCGGCACTTCCTGAGCCGGAACGAAGAGCTTTTTTCGGAATGCGTGTTCTGAAGGGCTTTTGGCTTACGGTTGTGATGTTGTGTTGTTGTGTTTGCAATTGGTCTGCGATTCAGACCACGGTAGCAACGCTACCAATTTTTCACTTCCTGTACATTTACCCTGTCTGTCCATAGTGATTAATGTAGCACCGCCTAATTGCGGTGCTTTTTTTTGTCTGCTATTCCCTTACTTGTTCAGTTCTACCATCTCTTTTACATCAGAGCGGTTGATCTGCTGCTTATTCCCGTTGGCATCCTTATAGGAAATCATACCGGTATCGTTATCGGTCTGCGGCTTCCCTTCAGACACGATGGAACGACCATCGTTGGTATGCATCACATAGTTGTTACCAGAACAGGCGCTCAGGGCAAAAGTAAACATACAGGCAGAGATGATCGCGGCAGTCTTTTTCATAATTCTTCTCCTTCAGCAATTAATGCTATTCATAGCTCGTTTTATGACAGGCTCAGACACTCACCTAACACTATTCAGCATAACGTGCTTCACGCAGGATGCCAGGATAAACAGACAATTCCGATAGAGATCAACCTCCTTGCTCTGCCGGGAATTTTGCGCGACGATCTAGCGATGACCATGAGGAGTCCCATGAACGCTTTCAGTCCTGCCCACTTTCGCGCCCAGTTTCCGGCGCTGGCTGATGCCGGCGTCTACCTTGATAGCGCCGCTACCGCCCTTAAGCCAACGGCGGTCATCGAAGCCACTAACCAGTTTTACAGCCTGAGCGCGGGCAATGTGCATCGTAGCCAGTTTGCCGAAGCCCAGCGCCTGACCGCGCGCTATGAAGCGGCTCGCGAACAGGTGGCGCGCCTGATCCATGCCGAAAGCGGCAAAAACATTGTCTGGACCCGCGGCACCACCGAAGCGATAAATATGGTGGCCCAGAGCTTTGCTCGCCCGCGTCTGCAGCCGGGTGACGAGATCATTGTCAGTGAAGCTGAGCATCACGCCAATCTTGTCCCGTGGTTGATAGTGGCAGAGCAGACCGGCGCCAAAGTCGTGAAACTGCCGCTGGGCGCCGACCTGTTGCCCGATGTTGCGCGTCTGGAGGCGTTGATTACCCCACAAAGCCGGATCCTCGCTCTCGGGCAGATGTCGAACGTCACGGGGGGCCGCCCCGATCTCGCCCAGGCGATAACCCTGGCTCACGCCCATAATATGGTGGTGATGGTGGACGGCGCTCAGGGAGTGGTGCACTTCCCGGCGGATGTACAGGCGCTGGATATTGATTTTTACGCTTTCTCAGGCCACAAGCTGTATGGTCCTACCGGCATCGGCGTCCTTTACGGAAAGGCGGAGTTGCTGGAGCAGATGTCGCCCTGGTTGGGCGGCGGAAAGATGATAACTGAAGTCAGTTTTGACGGATTCAAAACACAGCCGGTGCCTTATCGCCTGGAGGCCGGTACGCCGAACGTCGCGGGGGTGATAGGCCTGAGCGCCGCCCTGGAGTGGCTTGCAGACATTGACGTGGCGCAGGCCGAAAGCTGGAGCCGCGGGCTGGCGACGCTGGCTGAAGAGGCATTAAAAACGCGTCCGGGCTTCCGTTCGTTTCGTGTTCAGGACTCCAGCCTGCTGGCCTTTGATTTTGCAGGCGTTCATCATAGCGATATGGTTACGTTGCTTGCCCAGTCAGGTATCGCCCTGCGTGCCGGGCAGCACTGCGCCCAGCCGCTGCTGGCAGCCCTGGGCGTAAGCGGCACCCTGCGCGCGTCCTTTGCCCCTTACAATACCCAAAGCGATGTCGAGGCGCTGGTCGCCGCCGTGGATCGCGCACTTGCACTACTGGTGGATTAATGACAAGCCCTACCCTGGCCGGACACCCGTTCGGCACCGTCATCACAGAAGAGACGTTAAAAGAGACCTTCGCTCCGCTTAATCAGTGGGAAGATAAATATCGCCAGCTCATCCTGCTTGGCAAACAGCTGCCAGCGCTTTCCGATGAACTCAAAGCACAGGCCAGAGAGATCCCCGGTTGTGAAAACCGCGTCTGGCTGGGTGTCACCCGGGTAGGTGATAAGCTGCATTTTATGGGCGACAGTGAAGGGCGTATTGTGCGGGGACTGCTGGCCGTGCTGCTCACGGCTGTCGAAGGTAAAAGCGCAGCGCAGCTGCTGGCCCGCGACCCGCTCACGCTGTTCGATGAGCTGGGGTTACGCGCCCAGCTCAGCGCATCCCGCAGCCAGGGGCTGAATGCGCTGAGTGAAGCGGTGCTGGAGGCAGCGCGTCAGGCCTGACGGTTCGCCTTCGCCATCATCTTCTTCAGGGCGTGAGAGACCGCCACAAAGCCAAAGGAGGCGGTCACCATAGTGGCCGCACCAAAGCCGGAGGCACAATCCATCCGTTTTGGCCCTTCCGCCGTGCTCTTCATTGCGCAGACGGTGCCATCGGCCTGCGGATAAACCAGCGCTTCCGTCGAGAAGACGCAGTCCACCCCCAGTTTACCTTTGCTGTTTTTGACCACGTTGAAATCGCTTTTCAGCCGCTCGCGTAATTTTGCCGCCAGCGGATCCTGAATGGTTTTTGCCAGATCGCTCACCTGAATCTGGGTCGGATCAATTTGCCCGCCAGCGCCCCCTGTGGTAACCAGGGGCACCTTATACCGACGGCAGTAAGCAATCAGCGCCGCTTTCGGGCGCACGCTATCAATAGCATCGATCACATAGCTATAACCGGCACTCATATACTGCGCCACGTTATCCGCCGTCACGAAATCATCGATCACCGTTACCCGGCACTCAGGGTTGATCTGGCGAATACGATCCGCCATGACTTCAGATTTGGCCAGGCCCACGCTGTCGCGCAGGGCATGGATCTGCCGGTTGGTATTGGTGACGCAGACATCATCCATATCAATAAGCGTTATGGCGCCGATACCGGTTCGCGCCAGCGCTTCTGCCGCCCAGGAGCCGACACCGCCAATCCCGACTACGCAAACATGCGCCCCGGCAAAGAGTTGCAGGGCATTTTCACCGTAAAGACGCGCGGTGCCGCCAAAACGCTGGCGCCAGGCGTCGCTGATTACCACAGACATATGACCTCAGATGTAAAAAGGGGTGAGAGTTATCCCTCACCCCGGCCCCCGTCAGAGAGCAGAAAGCATGACGTTAATGTACCACATTTAGCCGCTAAAGACGCTGCCACCCGCGCCCGGCGCCGTTTTCAGCACCCAGACGCGGCCATAGTGGTTATACCAGCCCGCGCGGTGACCCGCATCCGGGCCAATCCCCTGATAGATATCGAAGTGCTGGCCCTTAATGGCGCCACCTACGTCGAGAGCGACCATCAGGCGCAGTTCGTACTGACCGGAGAACTTACCGTTATTATCCAGCGTCGGTACCTCTGCTAACAGCGTGGTGCCTGGCGGGATCACCGTGCGGTCAGAGGCGACGGACGCGCGGCCAATCAGCGGCACCGCGCTTGCCCCTTTCACTGGCGCAAAGTTTTGCGGCTTGAAGAAGACGAAGGAAGGGTTCTGCTCCAGCAGTTCACGGACTTCGCTTTCGCTGTGCTTCTCGCCCCACTCACGGATAGCCTGCATCGACATATCTTCGCGTTTGACTTCACCGCGGTCGATCAGGACTTTGCCAATGCTGCGATAGGCATGGCCGTTTTTACCTGAATAACTAAAGAAGTTAAGCGGGCTGCCATCACCGAAATCGATATAGCCACTGCCCTGCACATCCATAATGAAGTTATCCATCAGCGAGTTGCTGTAGGCGAGGATATAGTTGTCACTCAGCGCCCCCGCATAGATCTCGGCGCGGGACGGCAGGCGGCCACGCTTCGGTGGCATACGGTAGATAGGATACTGGAACTCACCCTGGCGAGTATGACGCGCTTGCACTACCGGCGTGTAGTAGCCGGTAAACTGGACGTTGCCATAGTTATCGGCCCCTTCCATCTGCCAGGCATCAATACCGTACTGACGCAGCATGCGGGTATCTCCCCCGGCGCGTAACCACTCCTGAATCGCGTTATAGACGGCATTCTGAGAGCTATACAGGCGTGGAGAGGCGGTACGGATCTGGCTTACCTGCTCAGCAAAGTCACCACCGTTAATTGGCGCCCCGACGGCATCGGGCTGGTTCACTAAGGAGAAAGGCTGGGTAAATTTCCCGTCTTTATATTGCTGACCGCGATCGGTCGGTTTGGAGGAGCAGGCCGCAAGAATCGCTACCATTGCGCCCGTCATCAGATACTTCGCCCAACGTCCTTTCATTATATCTCGTCTTTTAGTTGCCCGTTTCTGCGAAATGAAGATAACAAACCGCTACAGTGATTGAAATGCGATTACATGCCCAAGGGCAAATTTTGCGCAAAAAATCGCCTTATTGTATCTAATTCGTTCAATTTACATACTATTAGGGTATTTTTACTTAAAAAGGGTTGCAACAATGAGTCAGCAGAGTATAGTGCGCATCCACGGACGCGGGGTGGAGCAGCCTGGTAGCTCGTCGGGCTCATAACCCGAAGG
>ERZ773187.1477-NODE-1477-length-17799-cov-3.469398_pt1 | contig 17799 bp, 10 predicted proteins | sample MGYA00511242_ERZ773187 | MGnify/ENA primary metagenome ERZ773187 (study PRJEB29015, sample SAMEA2737744) | human gut metagenome | biome: human gut; feature: human-associated habitat; material: faeces | place: China | collected 2012 ... | reverse complement strand
AATGGACATGCCGCTAATATTCCTGCCTATGGCAACAAACTGGCTCATGATTGGCTTTTTGCTCAAAAACGCCATAAATGTCCATTCCCTTTCAATTTGTTCTAATCAGAACCCCTACTAGCACAACAATTCAACTTTTCATCTCCTCCGTGGTCCGCACGGGGGAGATTGTCTTTTGTGTTCTTTTTGCTGTAGAAACACTGCGTTTTAGAAAAACAACAATTGACACTTACACTTTTTTCATGTTTTAAGTTGCCCATGTTATTACATTGCTGTTGATGTTATAACATGGGCAACCGCTTGATGTTGTTCCCCTTGCCGTGCTTTACCCTATACAAAATCATCAAGAGAGAGTGCATTGCCATGAGCAAAAGCCTTTTCGCCTACTTTTCTGCCAGCGGTGTCACCGCAAAAGTTACCGAAAATCTGGCAGATGCCATCGGTGCAGACATTTTTGAGATTCAGCCGGAAGTTCCGTACACCAAGGCCGATCTGAACTGGATGGACAAGAAATCCCGCAGCACCATCGAAATGAGCGATCCTACCTCTCGCCCTGCCATCGCTGCCAAGCGTGATAACATGGACGAATACGACACCATCTTTGTCGGATTCCCCATCTGGTGGTATGTTGCTCCCACCATTATCAATACATTTCTGGAAAGCTATGATTTGAAAGGTAAAACAATCATCCCCTTTGCCACATCTGGCGGCAGCGACATGGGTAAGACCAATGAAAAACTTGCGCCGAGCTGCCCCGGTGCAAAACTGCTACATGGTAAGGTGTTTAACTCATATTCCAGCAAAGCCGACTTGTCTGCATGGGTGGAAGCCCTCAGCCTCTAATAGACACATTCCTGCGGAATGAAATACCCGCCTGGTCGAGAAGATTTTCTGAATCCTCTCACCCAGACGGGTATTCTTTTTCTTATACCATTTCTTCCATCCAATTATGTGCCATACTTTTCCAACGCTCTCCGAATCACATCCTCACAGTTGAACTCTATTTTCATCGTTTGATCGTCATACAGATAAACCATGCTCACAAAAGCATCCACACATTCTTTTGTCAGCCCGCCGATGTATGTTTTCTCACTGGCCTGTTTTGTCAGAGCGCGGATTTCTTCATCCAGTTCATCGGCACACTCCTGTTCTTCCTTTTCTGTCCGTATGCTATCCTGCAATGCAGCCAGTTTTTCCGAAAGAGCCTTTTTCTTTTCTATGTACGCATCTCGCCGCAGCACACCGTCCGCATACGATTCATATAGTTTGATTTGTTCTACCCGAATGGCTTCTGCTTGCTTTTCCAAGTCCTCAATGTCCATGCAGCGCACCGTGATAGACTGCTTTTCCTGCATTCCCTGATTTACCACATCCAGCGCATAGAATACTGTTTTTATCGCACGAGCCACTTTTGCATTCACCGAATATTCTCTGTAATAGCCGCCGTAGCATTTAGAGAACTTTCCGGCTGACCGTTTATAGCCGCAATAGAAAACCATTTCCCCATATTGCCTTTCGTGGCGAAGCTGCCGATTACAGTTTCCGCAGCAGATTTTTCCTTTTAACGCAAAATCATCACCCACCTTATATTGAATTGGAGTTACGTTACGGATTGCTTTCTGTGCCTGGTAGTATTCATCTTTTGTCACGATGGCCTCATGAGCGTTTTCTGCGATGATCCACTTATCCTCCGGGAGCGTCCGAACAGAGGTAGTATTCACATCAATTTTCTTTCTTCTCCCCATAACCAACGCACCAGTGTATTCATACCGTCTAAGGATTCTCCACACGATTGCCGCGTTCCATAACATTTCACTGTCCGGGGCAATAATAGGATTGCTGCCCATCAGCAGATTCTTTCGTTTCGCATACAATCCCGGCGTAGGAAGATTTAATTCGTTCATGCCGTAGGCGATCTGCGTTGTATTGCGGCCGGACAATGCTAATTCAAATACTTTTTTCACGCAGGGTGCAGCCTCCGGGTCAATCTCCCACCGCCGTCCACCTTTCTTGTTCCACACATATCCGAAAGGAACATTTGTGCAGGTGGCTTTCCCGTTCTTCCAGTTCGTTTCCAGAGCAGCCCGAATCTTTTTCGCAATATCCCGGCTATACATATTATTCACCAGATTGCTGACCGCCACTTCGATTCCCGGTGTTCCGTTGTTCAGTTTCATGCTGTCAAAGGAATTATTCACAGCAATAAACCGAACTCCCATCAACGGAAAAATCTGTTCAATGTAATCGCCAACACCGATATAGTCACGACCAAGGCGGGATAAATCCTTTACCATGATGACTTTTATATCGCCCTGCTTCAAATCCACGATCATTTTTTGAAAAGCTGGACGATTAAAATTTGTTCCAGTATAGCCATCATCCACATATTCTACAATCTCGCCAAATAAATCTTCCTGCTTCCCAATGTAATCGTGGAGCAGCATCCGTTGGTTCTCAATGCTGTTACTTTCATCCTTGCTGCCCTTTTTCAAATCTCCGTCTGCCAATGATAAGCGGAGATAGATTGCAATTTTATCATTCATTCTGAACCTCCGACATGATTGCAAGCACTTCCTGATAGGGGTCGCTACACTTAAATTCGACCTCCACAGAATTGTCCATTCCCACATAGATTTTCTTGATAAGTTCATGCACCAGTTCTTCATCAAACTCACTTTGATTCAGAATCCCGCGCATCCGTTCCATCTGCACATCGCAGATTTTGATTCTCTTTTCCAGTTCCAATGCGCGCTGACGCTGCTTTTGCAGTTCATGTTCCAACCGCTGCTTTTCTGCTATGTAATGTTCCTTTAGCTGACTGTATTCATCTTCGTCCAGAATTTCAGCCTTATAGTCCTCATATAAGCGCAACCGCCGTTCTTCGGCTTCCTGAATCCGAAACAGGATTGAATTTTCTTTCATCTTGATGGAACGGGCAGAATCCAGATTGCTACCGCGCATCATGTCTTTTACCAGCTTTTCTTCTTCGCACATGGTAGACACCAGATGATGAATCTGATCCATCGCCACCATCATCAGCATTTTCTCCGGCACCGCATGATAGGCACAGGGAGTCGTGTTCTTCTTTCTTTTACAAATGAACACTCCATAGTGCGTTTCTTTCACCGTACCATGCACTCGCCGTTCAAACGTCATGTTGCGTCTGCAGCAGCCACAGTAAACCATTCCCGATAGATGGTTATAACACTTCTCTCTGGTTGCTTTGGAACGAGCCATCGCCCTTTCCCGTTTTTCCTTATTCTGCTCCCGCCGTGCCTGCACTTTTTCAAAATCCGATTTCAGAATGATTGCTTCATGAGCGTTTTCAACAATATGCCATTCTCTCTTTTCCACTGGATGGAGGCCAATCCCTTTGTATGATGCAGTTTGCGTTTTCCCAGATACCAGTTCTCCAATATAGGCACTGCTGTTTAAAATACGAAGAACCGTACTGGGGTGCCATTTATTATAGGTAGGGTCATCTCCCTCATGTAATTTGCGATTCAGCCGTTCGTTCGGCCTTGCTACTTCTAAAAATTCCAACCTGCGGGCAATTTCGTTTGTGCTCACTCCTGCAAGATACCATTGATAGATCAGTTTGACCCACTTCGCATCCTCAGTCGCTTCAAGCTTATTTCCCTGTTGGTTCAACTGATAGCCATACGGTGTACACCACGATGTAGGGATTCCCTTCTCGCGGCGCATCTGGTAACTAAGGCTGATTTTCTTTGAAATGTCCTTAGCGTACAAGCTGTTTACCATGTTCTTGATGGGAACCGCAAGACTATCCACATCCGACTGCCGGATGTTGTCAAAATCATCGTTGATGGCGATAAAGCGAACATGGAGCATTGGGAAAATAGTTTCCAGATAGCTTCCCGTTTCGATATAGTCACGACCAAATCGAGATAAGTCCTTCACTACGATGCACTGAATTTTGCCTGTCCGTACATCCTGCATCATACGCTCAAATTCTGGTCGGTCAAAACGTGTTCCCGTAAAACCGTTGTCTGCATAGGTATCGGTCAGCGTCAGTTCCGGGTTTTCCCTGATATAATTATGAATTTGCAAAATCTGTGTGTGCAGGGAATCTTCTGTTTCATGCCCACCGTTCTCAACCGACAGCCGCGCATACGCTGCCGTGCGCAGAAGTTCTTTTTCGTTTTGCTGTACGGCCTCCTGTGCAGCGGCCTGCGGCATCAGATTCTTTCTACTCTTTCTTGCCATTACAATCTTCCTCTCCGTTGTTCAGCCATTCTTCCGGGAAGAATCTCTTCCACTCACTTTCTTGTAGGATCACTTCTACCTGTTCAAAATCTACGATCCATACATGGTCAAGCCATTCTTTAAGATGTGTGCGCTCCAGCGTTTCAGGAATTGAAATAGCTCGGAACTTCATCAACCAGGGATTCCCATGACTAAATGCTTTTTCTATATCATTAACAGCCAGCATTACTTTTTTAAAAGCCGCTTCCTGCTTCTGGACCGCCACCTGATACTGATGTTCATACTCCTCTACCTGTTCTAGTGAAATTGATCCCTGCTCGTATTCCCGATAAACTGCTGTTCGTTCATCGTCCTTGGCCATCAAGTGCGCAACGATCTCATTTGCTCTTTTTCTGTACTGCAACAGTCCAGCATCCATGCACTGCTTGACTTTCTCAGGATTCAAGTCCAGCACCCTATCAATATGCGCAGCTTGCATTTTTTCTTTTTCCAAAGCTGAAAGAATCTCTCGAAAGATTTTCTCGCTTTCGATGAAAGGGGCTTTTCCAGAGAAGCATCTATACCCCTTGTCAAACGAATAGATTTGCTGGCTTTCATCTTCTGATGTTCTGCACAGCAGACCTTTTCCACTTTCCTTGTCATAGATTTTTTTGAAGAGCAGATTTGGTTTTTTTCGAGCCTTTTTTCTCGAAGGCAACCTCGTAGATTCCAACTTTTTCTGAGCTTTCTGAAATTCCGTCTCTGAAACAATCGCCGGAACCTCCAATTCTCGCTTTGCCTTTGCCAGTGTCAGCGTACACTTTCCGATATAGAGTGGATTTTTCAAAATCGAGCGAATTGTTGAATCCGGCCACTTGATTTTTGCTCTTGACCTTTTTTTCTTTGCCATCTGGATTTGTGGAGATGGAACGCCCTGTGCATCCAATGCTCTTGCGATTTCCGGGATTTTCATATCTTCCAGATACATCTGAAAAATCAGCTTTACAACCTGTGCGCTCTCAGGATTAAGAACAAGGTTTCTGCGATCTTCCGACAGCGCATAACCATATTTAGCCTGTCGATGGGTCAATGTACCTTCTTCAAAGTGATTCTGGCGATTGGTAATAAATTCCGAACGAATCTTATCAATGGTCTTTCCATTGAAATACTCTGCAACTTCTTCGGCAGTTTTGTCTGCACTGCAAAAGTCATCTTCCACAACTGCAAATTGGATACCAAGCGGATAGAACGTCCTCTGCAGTGCTTCAATGGCAAACGGAAGGGTTCTTCCACAGCGGAAGATAGAATCCACAACAACTGCATCAAATTTCCGAGCCATCCCATCCTGTACCAATTTGTCAAAGCCCTCTGTGGCTTCTGCTGTTCTCTTTCGGTCACTGTATTTTTCGGATACGTTGCACCCAAGCTTTTTTAGATACCGTGCAATTCGCTCATTCTGCTCCGCAATCGTATTGGATGGATTTTCTTCTCCGATCCTGCTGGAAATCGACCTTGTATAACTGACCCATTTCATTCCTCTGCCACCTCATTTCCATGATGTGCTTGATATTCCATAAATTTTTCTGTGATACTGTGCAGTTCATCCTCGAAGCAAAAATGAATTTCAATCTCTGTTTTGCTATGAACATCTATGTGGTCGATCAGTTCCACCACGACCCTACGTTCGAGCGTTTTGATATGTTCGTATTGCTTAAATTCTTCCAACCAAGTAGGAAGCAGTGTGTCGTGCTTTAATGCCTCCTGCTTCTTTTCGCGGATTTCCTGAATCTTATCCTGTGCCTCTTTTATCTTCTGCGCAAAGCGAGTATTCATTTCTCCGTACTCTTCCCGACTGACAACATCATCGCATAAGTCCTGATACAGACGGATTTTCAAATTACTGTACCGTTCTAATTCAGCTTCCAGTGCAGTGATCTGGCTGTCCAGAATCTTTATGCCAATCTGTTCGCCGCTTGCCAACTCTGCATTGGAGAGTACCTTTTCCGCTTCTACAAGAAGTGTCACTTGATGCCGAATCGCAGCCAGAACACTTTCCGTCAGCTTCTCACTGTTTATCATGTGCGGTGTGCAGCCGCCGCCATTCTTATAGGTAGAGCAGTGATAGTATTGATACTTCTTTCCGTTTTTCGTCACCGTGCGGCGAATCATATTCTGCCCGCAGTCTGCACAGCGCAGAAAACCTGATAATGGATAAACTGTTGTCTGCGATGGTGCGGTACGAGTGTCCAGTTCCAACAACTGTTGTACTTGCTGGAACTCGCCTTTGCTGATAATGGCATCATGCGCATCTTCCACCCGAATCCAGTTTTCACTTCCAACATCATGGCTCTTTTTTACTTTGTAATTGATTTTCCTGCGTTTGCCCTGAATCAATGTTCCCGTATAGGATTCATTTTTCAAAATACGATTGACGGAAACCACTGTCCACTTCTGATTCAGCCCAGCCTGAAAACCGCAGGTATAGTTGAATCCATTGGCTCTCTTATACTCGTTCGGCGGCAGGACACCCAGTTCGTTCAAGTGACTGGCAATGCGCTGTGAACTCATTCCGTTCAATTTCTGTTTGAATATTTCCTGCACAATGCCCGCAGCGTATTCATCTATAATCAGATGATTTTTGTCTTTGGGGTCTTTGCGATACCCATACCCTGCGAAACTGCCAATGAACTGACCTTCTTTTCGTTTCACATCCAAGTGACTGCGAACGCGCAGTGAAATATCCCGGCAGTAGGTGTCATTGATAAGATTGTTGAACGGAATCAGAATACGACCCTTATCATCGTTTTCCTCTGCACTGTCATAATGATCGTTGATGGCGATAAAGCGCACACCCATGAACGGAAAGATTCTTTCCAGATAACGGCCCGTTTCAATGTAGTTTCTGCCGAAGCGAGATAAATCCTTGACGATGATGCAGTTGACGTTCCTTTTCTCAATGTCCTGCATCATCCGCTTAAAATCTGGGCGTTCAAAATTTGTGCCGCTGTAACCATCGTCCACATACTCATCGAACTTGTGCAATTCCGGGTGCTTACCCATGTAATCGTTCAGCAACGCTCTTTGATTTTTAATGCTGTTGCTCTCCTGCTGGTCGCCATCCGAACGCGACAATCGAAGATATGTGGCACAGTTGTATTTTTCATTTCCCTGAAAAAACATAAAAAGCCGATAACCTCCTAATCTATTTGTCGTTCAGACAATAAACCAAGAAATTATCGGCTTTATCAGCATATTCTGTTTTGACCCAAAGCCATTATCTCATATTTCACGGTTTATGTCAACGCTTTAATGTGCTAAAGTGTAAATTTTCTTCTGCTTTCTTCTTTTTTATCTCCGATGCGTCCGTGCGCATTTTTTCAGCGTGTCCTCTAATCGGTTCTCTCCCGCAAAGCTGATCTTCACTACCATGCCCTTGTCGAGAGAGCAATAAGGGTTCTTGATCTGCGAAATGAAATCGACCATCCGCTCCCGCTGCGACAAGTCTTTTCTAATTTCCACTTCGTTGATGTCTACCAGTTCCTTGCGGTTCACATTACGGAGATCGGTCTGTGCCATCTGGCGCAGGCTTTCCATGGTGTGATAGGTTCGTGCAGTTGTTTCGGTCATTCACTCATTCCTTTCTGTTTTTGGGGTGGTGTGTCAGCCTCTTTCACTTATAGAATTGGAGAAAGGCCATTTCGCAAGGTATTTCAAAAAATTTTTTGTCTTTTTTCAAAAACACCTTGCGAAACACGCTCTGCCCGATTCTAAAGATAGAAGAACCCGAAAAATGCGTAAGGCAACGGCTTCACCGTAAGTAGGGCAAGATTCGCCTGGAGTAACTCAAAATTCACTTTCGTGATTTTTCGTTACCGGCAATCTTGATGGGGATTCCGCTTCCCCATTCCCTCGGTACGCACAAAATCTCTGATTTTGGCTATTTGGCTTCCACTAAAGTGGTCGCAGCCGACCGCCTACGGCTTGTCGGGATTTGCTTCGCAAATAAATTTGAAGGGAGTTTCTATCTATGGGCAGAAGAAAAAAGTGCGAGCAGATAAAAAGAACAAATAACGTAATGGTACGTTTTACAGATGCAGAGTATGCTTCTATTTCCATTTCTGCTGAACAGGCAGGCTATCCGGTTGCCGTTTATGTCAGGAAGAGTGCGCTGGACGAACGCATCGAAGTCCACTACAACATCACTGCAGAACTTCCCGAACTTCAAAAACTGATTGCTGAGTATTCTGCCATCGGCAACAACCTAAATCAGATTGCCCAATACTTCCACTCTGGCGGTTTCTATTCCAAGTCAATGCAGGACGAGATCAACCGCCATCTCACTGCATTATGGCAGCTTCGGCAGGAAGCAATCAAATTAGGGGGAACCTATCATGGCCGTGTTAAAACACATCGCAATAAAAAACGCTGATTACAGTGCAGCAGTCTGCTATTTGAAATATCAGCATGATGAACGACACTTAAAACCGCTCCTTGATGAAAACGGGAGCATGATGCTCCGCAGCGAATTTCACATGAATGGAGTAAACTGCAATCCCGACACCTTTGATCTTGAGTGCGAAATGCTCAATGACCAGTATCGAAAAAACTACCGATACGACGAAGTCAAGTCCCATCACTATATCATCAGTTTTGATCCGCGCGATAAAGACGAACACCATCTTACTGGCGAGAAAGCACAAACCCTGGGACTTGAATTTGTGAAGAATCATCTTCCCGGCCATCAAGCATTGGTCTGTACTCACACGGATGGACATAATGGCAGTGGCAACATCCATGTTCATATCATAATCAACAGCTTACGGAAACTGGACATAGAGCCACAGTCATACACCACACGCAGCATTGACTGCAAAGCAGGATACAAACATCACCTGACAAAAGATTATCTAAAATACTTACAGCAAGAACTTATGAATCTATGCCAGCGTGAAAATCTGTATCAGGTCGATCTTCTCTCTCCTGCTCAAAGTAAAATCACTGAAGCTGAATACTGGTTGCAAAAGCGAGGGCAGAAAGAACTGGAAGATATAAACGAACAGATCATTGCTGATGGCATGAATCCAATGGAAACAACATTTCAGACTCGTAAGCAGTTTGTTCGGAATGCCGTTTCAGAGATTTCTTCCTCCGCAATTTCGTTTGAAGATTTTCAAAGCCAGTTATTTGAAAAGTATAAGATTCATGTGAAAGAAAATCGGGGAAGATATAGCTATCTGCATCCAGAGCGAGAGAAGTACATTTCTGGTCGCTCTTTAGGCACAAATTTTGATAAAGATTATTTGCTCAATCTTTTTGAAGCCAATGCACTTGCTGCTGAGCAAGAAGAAAAGCAACGACAGACCATGCCCGATTACCATGCAGACCCGATTGCCATTCTCTTCATTCGCTCTGATCTGCGTCTTGTTGTGGACTTGCAGAACTGTATTAAGGCTCAACAGAGCAGAGCTTATGCTCAAAAAGTCAAAATTTCCAATCTTCAGCAGATGGCAAAGACCGTAGCTTACATTCAGGAAAACGGATTCGATACCAGAGAAAATTTACAGACAACCTACGATAGCATCACATTACAGATGCACGATGCACGGCAAAAGACAAAGGACACCGAAACACAAATCAAATCTGTGAATGAGCAAATCCACTATCTGGGTCAGTATCTTTCCACAAAATCCACCTACAATGAATTTTTGAAAGCTCGCTTCAAAGGAAAATTTCGCAAGGATCACGCTGATGAAATTGAGAAGCACGAAAAAGCCGCCCAGATTCTGAAAGCACAAAATCCAGACGGCTCACTTCCGAAGATGAAAGATTTGAAGCTTGAAAAAGAACGGTTGCTTGCCTTGAAAGCGGCTCAGTACGACACCTATACCTATTATAAAGATTATCAGAAAGAATTACGAACAGCCTGCGCCAATGTTGACAACATCTTGGGGCAGCACCACATTCGAGATCACACTCAGCGAACAGAACAGACCCTTTAAGCAAAAAAGAGCCACCATACGCTACCCTTTTGTTGGGTAAGCCTATGGTGGCTCTTGCACTATTTTCAGTCTTTAAGCGTCCCTGTATTTCAAGAAACCATTTTGTAATTCCACAAAGCGATCCTGAAATATTTCTTCCAACGCCTGTTTGCAGGGAACCCTCTGCATCCGGGCAACAACAGATCACTTCCTGTTCCGTTCCATATCAGCCGACTGCTCTTGGCTACTCTTTTGCTTTTCCCGTGCCATCTGCCTGATTCGCAATTTATCAAGAACGGATTCCCGTCCGTTGATTATGCGGGGCTTAGGGAGATTGTTGGCACAGCCATCAATCATATTGTAGTTCTGTTCCGTAGTTGATTCTACGGCCCGAACATATTCCCCGTTCTCATAGAACTTCTGATAATGTTCCATCTGGTGTAGTGACGGCTTCTGGTTCATCGGCTTTTCCATCAGCGGTGGATGCAGATAATCCAGAATCTTTTTTCTGGCATCCTCATCCAACCCTTTTCGGATTTCAGTGGAAACCAGTTTTCCAGAAGCATCTACAATCACGTTCGGTGCTTTTTCCTTATAGACTTCATGCTGCATCAGAAAAAAGTGCTGGCTTTCTACTACGCATTCTTCGGTTGCCATCCACGTTCCAGCACATCCATCTATAAAAAGATTTTTCGTGTCAAGTGTAACCAGAATGCCAGAACTACTACTGCGGATAAAGCCAGCAACCACAACAAGGGAGTCCTTATCCACAAAATACGCCGTGATTTCTCCCTGTTGGTTTATGACAATCACATCACCGACACCAAATGGACGGCCACGGAAATTCTTCGGTCGATGCTCTTCCAACCGTTTCCGAATCATCTCTGGTGTGTCCGATGTAAACAACTTGGTAAAATACGCCTGCTGATAATTTTGTACGATCACCTGAAAATGATGTTCCGTCAAATACTGATATGAACGTGACCGATACGCAGCAAGTTCTGCACTTTCTTTCAGCTGATAGACCGCATACTGATTGATATTCATTTTGCCACCACATCCTGAAGATACGGTTTAAGGTCAAGTCTGGAAAATTCCATGTCCGAAATAGAGCGCATCTTTTTCATGGTCGATGCTACCAGCGAAAAAACTTCAACATCGTCCTCGACAAACGGAACAACTTCCTCGATATATCTCATGGTTTCCGTCCGTGTCGGCTGCTCAAACATTGCCATAACCATCATCTCATCTGCATTAAACTTCACCTTGCTCACAGTTCCATTTCTCCTTTCTTCTTTGCCTTCTTCGGTTTTTCCTGTTCCTGATTGGACTGCTGTTCCTGCGCCTTTTTGCGGTTCTTCAACGCTTCACGAACAGACTGCCGGGTGCTGGGGCGTTCCTCTAACTCCTTGCTTGCCTGCCGCTTTTCCAAAAGCGTTTTCATATCCGAAATTGCTTTCTGCACCAGCGGACTTTCCCGGTAATGCTGGATATGGTTGACGATTTCTGCCTGCACTTCTCCACCTACCATCAGGTCAAACATTCCCGAATAGATGCTTCCATCCTCAAGGGAAAAGCCAATGCTCTTGATTCCGTTCATCCGCTCTGCCGGAATCTTATCGTAGACTTCCAATGCCTGCTCCAAGGTCAGATCGTCATGGAACTCACCCATCACTGGGAACTCTGCACACTCTGCCACATAAAAGCTGATGCTTGCTTCTGCCGCCAGCTTTTCTTTCATCGCTTCTGCCCGCTGTGTTTCTGCACGGTAGGACTGTTCCTGAAGATACGCAGTACTAATCACACCACACTCAGAAACGCTGTGTCCGTGTTCTGCCAGAACTTCTTCCATCATTTCCTGCACGGGTCTATATCCATCCACTTCGATGATACCGCCGTCCATTACCGTGAAGTCCTTATTATATAAGGTATAGTCGTAGCCATCCTCGCTGGTCTGGATGTTAAAATAGCCATCGTTGATTTCATAGGCTACCGCCACATCCTGCACTTTCAACGCTTCTGCCACCAGTGCGACCACATGGTTCTGGATGTATGGATTATCCCAGCCCGGAACTTTCTTGTAGTCCTCTACGATCGTGTCAATACCGTTCTTACACTGCACAATGTCCAGACTGCCCGGAAGTGGGTCAGGCGTTTTCTCTACGCCAAGGGCTTTCAGATGAAAATTCGGAACCTGCTGATAGCAGGACATTGCATCATCGAGATTCCCGAACTTCTCAATTTTCATCGGATTGGTCTGCAAATCTGTCACAACATAGAACTGCTGGACAAACGGTTTTTCTGGCTCCCGCTGCTGTTCAGCCGCAAGTTCTTTACGGTACATATCCACAAACCCGTTCAGCACAGCCGGGTGACTGCGCACGATCCAGTCGGTGCGGATATTGCTGCCCCGTTCTCCCTTGCAGGTGGTGTCTGCCCATTCCTTATTACTGTGTGAATAGCGTCCGTCATGGTTGTTATAATTCAGCGTGTACGCCAGAATATAGCCCATGCGCTCCATGCCAAACTGTTCAACGACGGACTTCGTAGCATCATCTGCAAGGTTCATTCCGTCGAAGTTGTCTGCAATCGCTTCTTCAATGGCGTTTCTGCACTCTTCATTGAGCTGTCTGGAAATGCGGTACAAATCCGCCTCACCATTCTCTGCCGCATAGCTGAAAGATTCGTAATAGACCGGAACATCTGAATTATCCGTGCGGCTTTCCTCTTCCACAGGTACAGCCTGTTCTTCCTTTGATAACACCGGATTCTTTTCTGCAAAATATTCCTTTACGGCATCCTGGAAATCCTCATCAAAGCCGTTCCACAAATCTTCTGCCACCAGTTTCCCCTGCTCATTGACCGCAACGCAGGCAGCTTCATCCCCGTATTCCTCATGCTCCAGCAGGAAGAACTTCTCGCCGCCGACCTCCGTTTCATCAATCGCATACCATGTGCCAACGTGACCCTCAACCGTGATATTGTCGGAATCGCCGTGGAGCAGTCCATTGTTTTTCTCTTCCTGCTCTTTCATAAACTCCCGGACGGTCAGCAATCCACCCGTGAAGTTCAGACCTTCTTCGCCCAGTTCCAGCCGACCATCTGCACCAAGGTCAAGTTCTTCTGCCATCAGGACGGATGCCGCATGGTTTACAATTACCGTTTTCTCCACCAGAATCGGCTGTCCCGGATCATAGTCCGACCCACGCAGATCATAGCGGTACAACCCCTCCGGCACATCTTCATCCCGCAGTCTGCTGTTGCTGAAAAGACCGGGCTTATCAAAGATTTCAATTTCCTGCAACTGTTCATCCAGAATCGTTTCTTTCTTCAAATCCATCTTTCTTTCCTTGAAAAAATCCGGCAACTCTGCAAAGCCGATGCTGTCCACATAGCAGGCTTTGATCGACTTGCCATCGTTCAGCACCACAACATCACTGACGGAAAGCGAATGCCCGGTAAAATCCGTTGGACGCTGGATATTGAAGCGTTCGTAAATGGCTTCAAGTGTATCTTTTTCCGTAAGAGGCTCGGTATAGACCAGCTCATAGTCTGCACGGTTCACTTCCATCCCATGCCGTTTTACAAAGTCCAGATTCATAAAGCGATAGTCGTGTTCCGGGTCACGGGCAGTGATCTGGTAGATGCCAAACTGCTTTTCACTGCCGGAAAGCAGCTTCTGCTCCTTGACCAACGCATCCAGCCGGGTTATCAGCTCTGCCGCCTTTTCTGCGGACTCTCCCTCTGATTCCTCCACTGCGACTTGCAGCCATTCCCTGATCGGCTGAACATCCCCAGCCTGAATCTGTTCTTTCAGTGCTTCAACTGCCTGCTCCCGATCCTCTACGCTGTCCTTATAGTGGTAGAAATCGAAGTCAAAGGCGAAATCGTCAAGGTCTGCCGCCAGCTTTTCAACGGGTGTTTTTTCGCTGTTTTCCATTGCTTTCTGCTTGTCCTTTTCCAAATCTTCCTTGGCAATCTGGAAATAGTCACTTCCACGTTCGATTTCTTCACGCCCTGTGACAAGAACCGGCCATGGACTAACGCGGATAAGATAAATCTGCTTGCCCTCATCAAACAGCCGCAGAGCCTGCTCCCGGCTTATCACCGTCAGTGCAGCGTCCGGGCGGGCATACTCATCTTCCAGATACTCTTCGTTCTTTTCCAGCAAAATTGCACTCCATGCGTCCGCCTTGATTCCGAAAATGCCATCATGCTGTTCGATCTCTTCCTGACTGGCGAAATCTCCTGCCGTGCCATCCTGAAACAGCGGGTAAATCCGTTCGCCCAGCCGATGCCACTCCCGTGCGCCTTCCTTTGTCAGCGGCAGAACATCATCTTTCAGATACCCATATTCGTGCATTTCCGAAAGACCGATCATGCCATCCGGCAGACTTTCGATCTTCTCCTCTGCTTCCCACATCAGGCGATTGATTTCTTCCGTGTTTTCAGCCGCAACCGCAGCCGCCAGATTGTTGGCAAGTTCTTCCGTTGCCGCCCGGTCATCCAGCTTGTAAGCAAAGTTTACAATGAGATTTCGCTGGCTGTTGTCAAAAACGGTTTTGTCCCGTTCCTTGTCCGCAATCAGCTTTTCAGCATATTCCATCGCCGTCATGCGCTCCACACTCCTTTCTGTCACCGCCGTTTCCAGTTTTTCAAGAAAATCAGCAGCGGTCAATCGAATCGTATCCATCGAATCTTTCAATTCTTTCAGTTCCTTGCCGCTTGCCCAGCTTGCTACATACGGGAACGAGTAGTCCGAAGTATCAATGCCAAGTGCCGAGCAAACCGTAAATGCAATGCTTTCCGCTTCTGTTTCTTTGGTAAGCTGGTCTTTTTCCTCGCCGCGCTGTTTCATCTGGTCGCTGTCATGCAGCATGGCATGGGCAACTTCATGGATCATCGTCTTGATAGTCTGGCTCTCGCCCATATCGGCACGAACACAGATTTCTTTGTCCATGTGGCTGTAATAGCCTTTTGCGCTGCCCTCGATCTCTCCAAAACGAATTGGCACAGGAGATACCTGTTCGATTGCCTCTTTCAGCAGGGTATAATCCTTGACACGGGCGGTAAGTTCATTCACTTCCAGCGTAGGCAGCGGTTCTCCGTCTGTCTGGGCATAATCGAAAACTGTTGTCACACGGAATCGGGGAATCACTCTCTCAACCACTTCGATTTCCGGCTCCCCGTTCTCATTCAGCACCGTAAGCCCGGTGTCCTTGTCGATTTTCTCCCTCTCTTCCCGTTCCTTTACCGGAGCAGGCGCGATGATCTGGATACCCTTTTCGCCCTTTTTCACATAGCGGTTAAACTTATTTTTCCAGGCATTGTACCCAGCCACCAACGTAGCATCTGGACGCTGCATTGCGATCAGCAGCGTATTATTGAAGCTGTAATTGTGGAATTTCGACATTGTAAGCAGGTACTTCGTATACATTTCCGAAGTAAAAATGTCCTTTACGCCCTGCTCCAACCGTTCCGTGATTTCTTTGAGCTGGTCTGCCCGCTTATCTGCCATTCATGCCCTCCTTTACAAAATCTGCCCCATCAGATTCCCTTTCGGAGATCTGACGGGGCATTCTCAGTTATAGTTCCATATCGTGACTTTTCTTTTTCTGCGGTTTCGGCTCTGCCATGCGTTCTGCCTGCTTTTCGTGAAGCTGTGCAAGGATCGACGGACGTTTTACGCTGTCTGCACTCCGCTCAATCTCACGTTTCGGCGCAGGAAGTTCGCTATCCGTTACTTCCTCATCCATGCCAAGAGCCGCATCATCCCCCTTTTCGTCCATATCCAGCAGGGCATTCAATTCTGCAAGCCGTGCAGATTTTTCGTTTAATTCCGCCTCCTGCGGGAACGGACGCTGCACTTCTTCCTTTGCTTCTGCCAACTGCTGCTGTAAGGTTTCCAATCTGCGCTCCACCTGCGGCAGTGTCTTTTCGATAGATGCCAGCGCATTGAGAATACGCTGGATATTGCCAGCCGGATCACTGCCAAGTTCAATCGTATAACTGCTCTGCCGCTTGATGGTCAGCTTGAATGTCTGGGCGAACGCATCAAACCGGGAACTGATTGCAAACCCTCCCAAATCTGCGATTTGCCCCTCTGTCTTAGCGATCTTCATTGCGGCACAGGCTGCAAGAATTGCCGAGCCTGCTTCCTTGCGGTCGGTATAAACCCTGTCCTCCACCGTGATGGAGAACTTCTCCTTGTCCTGTTCCAGCAACGGCTTTGCCACTGCAAGGTCAGCTTTCAGACCTGCTATGCGCTCTTTCGCTGCCGTGATTTCTGCCGGATACCGCCGTGCAATATCCGATTCCAGGCTGTAAATCTGGCTGGTGTGGTTGGCCCGCATCAGCTTCAGCTTGCTGACCTGAATATCCAAATCCATCTTTTCCTTGATGTAGGGATTTCCCGTTGCCAATGCTTTGATTTCTGCATAGGTCAGCGCGGTATCGTCCACATCATCGCAGGCACGAACAGGAGATTTCGAGGTCATGATCTGCGAGATGAACTTCTGTTTATTTTCCAGAATTTGCCACATATACGAATCGAACGTATTCTCTGTGACGTAACGGAAAATCTTCACTTTCTGGTTGCGGTTTCCCTGACGAAGAATGCGTCCTTCCTGCTGTTCCAGATCAGAGGGCTTCCACGGGCAGTCCAGATGATGCAGGGCGATCAGTCTGTCCTGAATGTTTGTACCAGCACCAAGTTTCGGGGTCGAACCAAGCAGGATACGCACCTGACCGGAGCGCACCTTTGCAAACAGTTCTGCCTTTTTGGTTTCGGTATTTGCCTCATGGATAAAAGCAATCTCCTCACGGGGGATTCCCTTTGCCACCAGTTTTTCCCGGACATCATCGTACACATTGAATGTTCCGTCTGCTTTCGGGGTCGATAAGTCGCAGAAAATCAACTGGGTTGATTTGTCGGGCGTGGATTCTTCCCATACCTGATAGGCATTCTCCACGCAGAGGTTGACCTTACTTTCCGGCTCATCCGGCAGCAGGTCATTGATAAGCCGCTGATCCAAGGCCAGCTTTCTGCCGTCGTTCGTGATTTTGAGCATATTATCGGTTCTCGGATCGACATTTCCGTTCCGCACACGCTCTGCACGGTCGGCAAAGCTGCTCACCATTTCCTGCTGCGTTTCACTGGGTTTCAGCACCTCATTGATGTACTCTGCTTCTGGCACAGGCAGATTCAGCATATCTGCCGTCTGTACGTCTGCGGACTCCTTGAACAGTGAAATCAATTCAGGGAGATTGAAAAACCGGGCGAACCGCGTCTTTGCACGGTAGCCCGTTCCCTCTGGGGACAATTCGATTGCCGTTACGGTTTCGCCAAACGAAGCCGCCCAGCTATCGAAATGTCCGAGATGAAGTTTCTGCAAGGTGTCATACTGCAAGTAGCGCATAATGGTATACAGCTCTACCATGCTGTTCGATACAGGCGTACCTGTTGCAAAGGTCACACCCTTGCCGCCAGTGATTTCATCGAGATACTGACATTTTGCAAACATATCCGAGGACTTCTGTGCATCGGTCTGAGCAATACCAGCGATGTTCCGCATTTTTGTGTAGAGGAACATATTTTTATAGAAATGTGACTCGT
>ERZ773187.1476-NODE-1476-length-17813-cov-3.054004_pt1 | contig 17813 bp, 37 predicted proteins | sample MGYA00511242_ERZ773187 | MGnify/ENA primary metagenome ERZ773187 (study PRJEB29015, sample SAMEA2737744) | human gut metagenome | biome: human gut; feature: human-associated habitat; material: faeces | place: China | collected 2012 ... | reverse complement strand
GCGCCACCATCCTGGACATGCAGACCCTGATGAACAATGGTGTGAGCACCGTGGTGCTGCAGACCAACAAGACCTCCACCAAGGATAAGTAACCCCGTGGTGATCCTATCCCCAAGTCCCATAGGGATTCCTTCGGTACTTGGCGTAGAAGTGGTCTACCACCAACAATAAGGCAATCCCAGAGAAAAGTAAAGTCATTTGACCTCCTCATCACAATATCCAAACACACCCAGACCATCAACGATGATCATATAGGTATTCCAACCAATTCGATCATCCATCCCTTGATTCACAATACGGATAGAACCTGGTCCAAACTTGACTGGGAAATCCATCACCATGTTGATGTGATCTGCCAGTGCTTCTTTGGTAGCAGGGATCTGTTTCACAGTCTTCAGACTATCTTCCAAGGAACCGCGATGTTGACGAACTCTCATATTATCTCTCCTTCATGTTATTTGATGTGTGGGAGTTATCTCCCTTGAACATAAAGTTACATCAATGTGGGAGTCCTGTCAATGACAATTTCGAAGAAATTTAATAAAACTGACTCCGAACGAATGTGAGTGAGGAAGTTTTATTATAAGATCAGATCAAACACCCCGTAGGCCCGGATGGGTGAGCGTAGCGAAGGTGTTAGATCTATTATTACTTCGTGTGTCTTTCATGGCTACATGGTCATGTTGTCTTTTCTGACCACTTTTTCAATGTTGGGCGGATCGCACCATGCAACATTTCCTCTGTATGCCCCGCTGCCCATTTGGCGATAAGGAAGGAACACAAACGAATGAAGTCATGATCCTCTTCTACCGGAGACATCGAAAGAAGATCCACGAAAGATAATTCATCCTCTTCAACACGATCCGGGTACAGGAACGTCTCGAAGTGGGCCAGTTGGGTCTCATACCCTTCAGAGTTGGTCCGCACAACCTCCATCCCCCGACTATTGAAGGTGGATACCCAAGTATATTCTACGCCGCCGGACTCATCTAGGCGGAAGACAGAGAGGGTCGCCCCCCGGCGACCACACTCCAGTTGATAACCATACTGAGACATAACCCTCCTTACAGGTATTGGTCGAAATCAATCGCCTTCCCAAACGGCGGCGTCCATTCAGAACCGTGACGACCCAAGATGATCCACAAGGTCTTCTTCCCATACTTCGCTGCCCAGTCTTTGACAGTAGACACATCAGAGAAGCAACCGTCAGTATAGATGATGATCTGGTCAGGTTCAACCTTACGTGTATCCAGTTCTTCAAACACGCACTTCACATCCGTGCCGAAGGTGGTCTTGATCTTATAATCGGAGATCTCCTTGACGTTGGCCTTAGTGTACGTCTTCACATCCCCAACTTTGGTAGACCAGCAGGCCAATGTGACTTCGAAATCATCATACTGGTTGCACATCCCCCGGATCTCTCGGATTGTTGGTTTCAGCAACGTATCGTTGAATGATCCTGACACATCAAAGAACACTTCCGCCCGGATTGTCTTCGCCTTAGTGTACGCTGGCAGGCCGATCGTCTGCCGGGCAGTCAAGTGCCCTGCCTGACGTAAAGATCGCGTCAGAGAGTAGCTACGGCGGTTTAAACGACGGTATGACACGTTGTCCTTGAACAGACGCTCGATCGTTTTACGTAACAGACGCAGATAGTTGATCTTTGGCTTACCCGCCTCATCCACAAACTTACGAGCATCCGGCGGCGCACCGCTACCCGCTGCCTGCACGGCGTTCTCTATTGCACGACGCATGACCGTATCGTTGTAGTTCTTCTGGTCTTGGGTCAGGGGCTTCTGAGCGCCGGGATCAGTGCCCATAACCTTAGACAGACCATCCTCTCCGTCCGGCTTGTCGAAAGTGCCATCTGAGTTGGGGTGCTGGTCGGTTCCTTTCTGCCCAGAACCTGAACCGCCCGGCTCGCCCTGTCCTTCCCCTGGGGCGCTGCCTGCACCGCCGGAAGATGGTGGTGGTTTCGGCTGATCCTTCTTCAGCAACTCATAAATCTGCTCGGTATACATATCCTTGTACTTGAAGTCGCAGTATGCCCACTTCATAAAGCCGAACTCTTTATCCGGATCAAATACCGTTTTCTCACCGAGAGGGAACCATGCGGTGCCCATCTCGCTGGCGTTGGTGTGAGCCAGCACAGCGTTGGTATTGATACGTTGGTCCGCAGCAATGTTGAACAGGGCATGGTCAAAACCTTTGGCGCGGTACATGTGGTCAGAGACCACGTGATCGCACTCATGCTCCAACACCAAAGCTACTTCACGGGCAGTTTTACGGCGATAGAAAACGTCAATCATCAACTTCATGTCGGCATTTTCTTTCGGGTCTTTGATCATATCGTCAATGCGTTTCTTAACGATAGCTTTTCGTTTATCACACATCCCGGCAACAAACTCCGGGGAGTAGAACAGATCACGACCGTTGGTAGCCATCGTATTGATGGTCTCTGTGGCACGGACCAGCGGCATTGATGACAGCATCACACCATAGAAGGGCTTGTAACGCATCAGTTGCAGGCTGGCTGCTTCTAGGAGTTTCTCTGCCTCTTCGGTATTGGCGTTGGCAAGCTCAAGCTCCTCGGCACTCATAATATTGTCGAACATATTTCCTCCAAAAGAAAAAGGGCCATCTCGAAAGATGACCCATTTTATCACTTCAGTGTGTCATGTCAAGACTTAACAGCGAAGTCTTCCATGATTTTTCCGTAGCGAGTCTGGTACTCAACCACGATTTCCATTACTGCCTGACAGTTTTTACGCAGCGCCGGGATCATCTTCTGACGTTTCGGGTTCTGCGACAGGATAGCCTGCTCGGTTGGGGAAGAGGCACGGAAGATGCCGATCATCAACGCGATCAAAGTGTCCTTGTTCAGGGCGTAATAGTTGTTGTACATGAAGTTCAGGAAGTTAGATGTACGTTCAATGAATTTCTCATCATTCATCTCGTTATCCATCACTTCTTTTTCCAGTTGGCGCAAGCAAGTCTGCGCCAGCACGTACACCAGGTCGTTCTTCTCACGAGGGAGATTGTGCTTGGTCGTTTTGCCAGAGAAGATGTCCTCTACCTTCGGTAGTTCGGCGGCACGTAAGTGGTACGCCATGACCGAAGTTTCCAGACCTTCACCGACGGAACCAGCAATCGCCACTTCCGTAATGTACGTGTTTTTCTCGATCTCATAGTCGAACAGGATATCTGAAACAGTTTTCCACTGGCGAGGTGAAGCGAACACGTTGGTTGAACGGTTCTCTACGTCACCCGTGTAGAAATGCTCAGGGAACTGCTTCAGGAAGCCGATGATATGCGGGTGCAGTTTGAACGGCACGGCATAGTCTTCGATCCACACATCCAGGTTGTACTCAACTTCAGACAGGATCATACGGTTAACCAGCGGCCCCGGCATATCAGTAGTGCCTGCGTTATCCGTATCACGGTTACCTGCGCCGACGAACACACAACCTTTCGGGAAGCGGTGGTCACCTGCCACATGGTCCAGAATTACCTGGTATGCAGAGTGCTGAGTGCCCAGCATGGCGTTCGGCAGTTCATCCAGGAACACGATGCCTTCCCAGTTTGGATCGGTAGGCCAGAAGCTCGGACATGCGTACACGGTACGAGTCACTTCACGACCCATCTTCTCGTCGAAATACGTAACCGGGACAGGGATACCTGCGATATCCTGCGGCTCTTTGTCAGACAGACGAACGTCACAGAGATTATCCCCGATGCGGTGGGGGAACATGTTGTTGGCTACCTGCAATACTTTCTGGGATTTACCCAGGCCCGCGCCACCATAGAAGAACGTGGTCTTACCGATACGGGCACCCAGACGAATCAGATCTTCCATCTGGCGGATGCTGATGCGTTTTTTGAACATGGTCTGGTCAGTACGTTTGTAAGTGGCTTGCATTTAATTTCTCCTGTTTGTTGTTAACGAGGCCCATTATATATGGGCCACTCATAAAGTCAATACCTAATTTAACCCCATGTCGCCAGGCCATAACGCCCGGTGAAGAACATGTCGTTATCCTGGAAGATGGCACCCGGGTTCTTGCGGAACAGATCCAGATAAAAATCACGGACAGCGTCCCACTGGCCTTTGTCGAAGTAAACCACGTCCTGACCGGTGCCCACCACACCGTCTTTGTACCCATCTGACACTTTACCCATGACTCGAACGGTGTTCTTCTTACGGTGGATACGGACGTTCTCGTGGTATCCCGCACAACCACCATGTCCGCAGGAACAGGTGAAGAACGAATCCCAGGTCCAGCCCTGTTGGTAATCACCTTTCCAGCCCGGCTTCATCGCATGGAGGAAGTAATACATGGTGTAAACTTCATCCGGCTCAACCTTGTTAATTCGGCATCCGAGGCGGGTGATCTCGTGCTTCACATCCTGATCAGCCTCATATTCGCACCCATCGTCCAACACCGCTGAGGAGCCGTAACGATCAGGGCACCCAAGATATGTGGAAATTAATGGCTCAATACTCAGGGTCTTTTTCATGCTTCCTCCACAAAAATCTTCAGAGTATCTTCGAAACCGTAGTAGTGGACCACATCACGAACAAAGTGACGTAGACCATCCACCACGATGACCTCGTTTTTACGCGGACAAACAAATGTCGCATTAATATTCTTAATGAGCAGCACATCCTCATCAACACCCTTTACAATTTTAAGCCTCATCTTTCCACGCCTCCCACTCCATATCTGCCAAGAAACATGACTCGCAGTCGTCATCGAAAACAAACGGGTCACTTAAATTACCATACACCTCGTATGGTTTGTCATCGGTAAACTTATGCCCCAGCGGGGCATCAGTAATCTTAATTTTCATCGTATGCGTACTCCATTATTGAATGGACCTGCTCATCACGGGCAGCAAAGTAATCACCGGGGAAAGCAAAAAGTCCCAGTTGGTTCTTCTCATACCACGCGATCATGTCTTTAATCTGCATGTGCATTTTATGGTATTTCTGAATGCGTTGCAAGTCTTTTGGTCTCAAACCTTTCAGACGTCGAATGTCTGTGTTGTGGCGCAGGTCTGCCAGCTTAACACGGCAGGAGTCATAACTCTCCAGAACCCCTTTGAGGTATTCGTCGTGAGACTGCCCCTGGACTTTAGTTAATCGAGCTATCCCGGAGATAACCCGGTTGGACATACCCAGCCGTTCCAAATCACAGGGTTGTACCGGGGTATCCTCAATGAGATCGTGGCCCACAGCAATACAGTTCAGCTCGTCATCATCTTTATCCTTGAGGTAGTGCATCACCTTCAGGACGTGCAGCACATAAGGCCGACCACCTTTGTCGAACTGCTGCATATGGTGGGTAGCCGCCAATTTAATCATCATCGCAAGTTGCGCCGCCGGGTGTAATACTGTGTTCATAGTCTTCTCCTGTTCATGTTGAGTGAACGATAAAGTAGCATGAATAAAAATAGGATTCAAGTATTGATTTCAAGATGGAGATCCTGCTAGAATTAAGGAAAGATTAGGAGACAACATGAACTACAGCGATTTTGAAAAGATTGAGCAAGATGGGTGGTCACTCACAAGACCAACATTCCCGACACCGAAGGGTGGGACGTTGACGGTCGTTGGGTGGTGTGGGAAGAAGGGGGCTACTAAATATTATGTGGTCGAGTGCAACCTTTGCAAGAAGGACAAAGAACTAAATGGTGACGGTGTGTACGGGATGCTTAAAGGTGACCTGCGCAAAGGGTCAATTCCTTGCCGTTGCTCAAAAAGTACAAGATATACAAAAGACCAATGGAAGGTGAGGGTGAGAAGGTCTGCCGAAGGGAAGGGCCTTAAGTTTATATCTTTCGTGGGCGAGTTTAAGGGTGGTGGCACTAAGTTAAAGTTGTTTTGCCCTAACCACGGTTCTTGGGAATCTACCTCCATTGCTAGTCTTGTCAACTCCGGGAATGGGTGTCCTTCCTGCTCCCGCACTGTAATTACTGCGGCGAGTACCAAAGAAGATGACCACCACGTAACTCAATTTATGGCGGCAGGGGGGTTTCAGAAAGGCGCTAGGTTCTGGCGATCGGAGAGGAAAAACTCACGAGGGCATAGGGTATATTGGTTTTACAAATGTCCTGTTTGCAGCGAAGATGAATACGCAAAAGTAGGTTTGTGCAGCGGAGTATTCGAGGCGGACTGTGGTAATCTGAAGAGAGGATTACTGCCATGTCGGTGTTCAAAACATCCCTATCTTACCGAAGACCAGTGGACATACCGAATGGGAAAAGAAGCTAAAGAAAAGGGTCATACTTTCGTCAAGTGGGTAGAGGAATCGGGGACTATGGAGAAATTCCAATACCTCTGCCCCCTCCACGGGGAGCAAGTGACAACCGCTACGAATTATCTCCAAGGTAAAGGTTGTCCAAGTTGCGCTGGGCATCTACAGAGGCAATGCTACATCAACCAAGTAATTGATGGAGGCTTGGTTGTGGCTCTTAAATTTGGGATATCGAAGGAATCGTCAAGACGACTGGTTAGGCAAAACGCCACTAACCTCTTCACTATGGAACAAATCGGGGTTTGGGAATTTCCTTCCGTCAAGGCTTGCAAAGCTGCTGAGAAGCAATGCAAGAAAGAGCTTGAGTGCGGCATCCTCATGAAAAGGGAGCTTCCAGACGGTCATACAGAAACAACACACATTAAAAACCTTGACAGGATTATCGAAATATACGAGAATCATGGCGGTAAACGAATAAACACAAATGAGGAACGATAATATGTTCGAACGTACAGAGCACCGGGATGAAGAGCATGTAGATGAACGTGCTTACAAATTCTTTAGCTGGTCTTATGGAAGAAACGGCGGGCAGGCGGGCTGGAACTCTACCAAAGAGGGACTTCGTGCAACAGCAACGCTGGGCAGCGTCAATGGGTTCCGTGCCTGTGCTTATTGCGGTCGCCAAGCACTCCCGATCCAGAAAAAGGAATACAGCCACCGTACCGGGCAGGATGAGTATAAGAGCATGGGGCATTGCTGCGTTTGCAAGGAAGCAATGGACGAACTGGACATGATGGACCAGATCGACCTGATCACAAAGCAATTTAAGGCCGCACTTTCAGAATGCCATCGGGCTATGCCGAAGACGAATCCGGACATCCTGTTTGCGTTGGTGGACAGACAACACGAGGAGAAGAAAAAGACCTTGCGTTTTTGGAACAATGATGGCAGAATTTCCCCATATTCACTCGAAGACTACGGCTTTACCTTGAGCGGTAGCCGATTCAAAGAGGGAGATTACGATGAGTAAATACACACAGATGAAAGACAAATTGACAGTATGGGCGGAAAAGCAATTCCGCCACTGGTTCCCCAAACCGATCGACACAACCGCTGATCACTTCAATGAGTGGTTCCAGCACAAGTTGGGACAGAAGATCAGAGGTGGGGGTGTTTATTACGCAGTAAGGAGGAAAGGGTCAAACACCCTCCCGGTCATTAACAGGAAGTTTCAAGTATTCTCGGATTTGGAGAATGCACAAAGGAAAAGAAAAGAATTGACAAGAGACAACCCAGATATTAACCTTGAAATCGTGGTTGTGAGAACATTTTATTCATTCCCGGAGGTATGACAAATGAAATTACCAGAACCCGAAAGCATGAGCCTTCGCCTCACCAATGTCCCGAAGGTTCATGAACCTGCCAAACGTGTGATCGGCTTTGTCGTTGACCGTGATGAAATTCCGAACTCGTGGCATTTCTCCCAGACGCTGGAGCAATACTGCGTGATGCTTCTCCAGTCCCGTGGTTACACGGTGGAGAAGAAAGAGTTTAATGATCGTCTAACTATAGGAGATAAGTTATGAAACGCACGAGACTGATCTTAATGGCAGCAATGATGGGTTTTACTTTGGCGGGTTGTGATGCCAATACCACAGAATCTACGGGAAGTTACATCATGCCTAAAGATTTGGCGGACAAAGGCTGCAAAATCTACCGCATGGAGGGTAAGTTAGCAAATGATCTGAACGTGGTGTATTGCCCAAACGCCTCTGTGACCTCTGAATACCGGAACGGAAAGCAATCTGTAACTGTGACCACAATTGACGAAGGGAAGGATTATGGGTACAACTGAGGTAGAACTGGATCTCTTGGGTTTATTCTTCGGTCGTGAACTTTTTCAGCAAGATCGCTGGGCAATAAAGAATTTCGGGATGCCGAAATACCGCTGCCACACTCGTGTGCGCCTCGGGAGTAACGCTGGTGCCGGGCATTCCGGTCACGAGTTTGTAGTTGAGGGGATGTTCTGGTCGGATTTACTGCACTCTTGGGTGTATTACGTCCCGACTTTTGACTTTTATCAATGTGAATCTGATCTTGAGGAGATTATTTAATGGAAGCGATTATTAACTTTTTCACCGTGGCTCCGGGCGAGTCGATCCTGTTTGTACTGGTGTTTGGCGTTATCGCCATTGTACTGGCTTGGCTTCAGGAAGTCGCTTGTGTATACCGCCGCATCCGCTACCTGTGTAGCCCGGCTACCCGTGACATGGTGACTTGGCAAACGTGGGTTTGGATGCCTATCCGTCTCTTCGTGATCGTCATTCTGCCGCAGGTTATCTTCCAGTTCTTCACGGAAGTTGTAAAATTCGGTTGACGGTGAAGAAAGGGGCCTGTATTATGGCCCCATACCAACACAAATGAGGAAACACTGATGAACAATTACAAATCCCAAGGTCAGACTTTTGAAGAAGCTCTTGTTAACCTGTCTGAAGACGGCATCTTTGTCGAAGACCCATTCTTCAAGCAGCACATGGAAAACATCCGTAAGCAGCGTGAGTTGGGCTTGGGATTTGATATGGAGAAGGCGAAAAAGGTTGTCGAAGACGCCGTGTCTGGCATCGACTATTCTGACCTGCCGAAGGCTATCCGTAATAGAACTTTGGTCATCGACATCGACCAGGTTTGTGCAGCGCACCGGGTGGAGACTGCCGAGCAGCGCCAAGACCTCAAAGATAAGATTGCCAACATGCCGGAAGTTCGTGACATAAACTTGGTCTGTTTTGATGAGGTCAATGCACCGAAAGAGGAATTTGTAACCTTCGAGATCCTCAAGGGCCGTAGCTCTACCGGGCGTTTCGATTATCCGTTCCTGCCGGACATGCACCACATGCCACGCCTGAACAAGACGTACATGCCACCTAAAGATGGTGTTGCCTTTATCTGCATGGAGAGTGAGATGGACTGGTCCCGCCTGGAAGAACTCTGCAAGGCCGACCTGCCTCGCCCGGACCTGCACATCTCCGGCGATGATCCGGCACTGAAGATCCGTAAGCACCCGATGATCTTCAAGGTCACTGACCTGGCCGAGGACAAAGAAGAGTTTCCTCGCCTGAAGAAGACTTTGGAGCGTAACCAACAGGTGGAAGCCATGCTGGGCTGGCCTGCGCCGCCGATGTTCATCGAAGCCATCCCAGATGCCAACGTTGTGGCCCGTGCGACGGATGAAGTGATGAAAGAGTTGACAGCGCTGGCACGAGAGTATAAAGTGCAAATCTACTTCGGCACCAAACCTGCATTGAAGACTGCCTTGTACTCTTTGAGGTATGGTGCCAAGAAGGAAGACCTCGATATGTCCCATCTTGACGAGATCTCTGTGGAGAAAGCCATCGAGATGTACGAAAGCAAGCTCCGTAAGGTAGCCGTCATCGGCGGGCACGGGCTTGGGTTTGGGAAGATGGCAAAGATCCTTGCTGATCATTACAGCACCGAGACTGTCTGTCTGGACTCTTTCGACACGTGGAACTTCAAAGACTTCGCCAACATTGCGAAGCTGGACAAGCCAGCACGTGACTGGGAGCAGGGCCGACTCCGTCGTGGCAAGGGTCACAACAAATTTAAGCGTAAGGGGAAGAAATGAGAAAGTATATTGATGGTGATCGTGAGGACAAATACTCTTCCACCACGGCGGTGGTCGAGCCTCGCGGGTATCGCCAAATAGTTTTGGCTGTCCGCCGGACTGGCGGGCCTTGTTGCCTCGGGGAGGAGTTTATGTACCTTTCTCGGGAGAAGGCCCGAGAACTGGCCCAAGTCTTAAACGACATGGCAGACGAACTGTTTTTTGAGGAGCAGCGAGCGAATGGAAATGAATGATTTTGTCGGAAACCCACTTGCAATCGGTGATGAAGTGGTGTTTACTGAGTATAACCGTCACGGGATGTCTCGTGGCAAGATTATCGGCTTCTCGAAGGCTTTGAATATGGCGAGCATTGAGTACACCACCGATGGTGGCTCCGTTCGCAAGACAAAGAAAACTTCGGGCTATGTGGTGAAGGTGGTGAAATGAGCAGAGAAGAAGGCAAACCGTATCCAAAAGAGCGACCAACGATCCGTTCCGAAATGACGGGTTCAGGTTGTGATCGTATTATCCAAGAACACCCGGCGTATGGTCGAATCACACTGACCCACCCGTCAGGTGGCAATACTGAGATGTTTGGTTCAGACATCATCCATAATGAGCGCATAGCGCTTCGTATTGACCTAGCGTATGAAGAGACGGCCTACGGCATTCCAAACTACCGCAGCCAGCCACAGAGCCGTGGAGGGCGTGTGTTGGAACTGGAACTGACAGCTTACCAGTGGGCAGGTTTGGTTGCATCCCACAGCGGGAAGGGTGTACCGTGTACCTTGCGTTACATTACCCCTCATGGGCAGGGTAATCTTCCGCTTATTGATGGACAGAACACCAGTACCGAGCAGGCTAATCGTGAGATTGAGGCATCGCTCAAGATCATGATGAAACGCCACGCAGAGGGCCTTGAAGCCCTGTCGGCATTGATTGCCAAAGGTAAAGCCAACAAGGGTGAGTTGCAGGCGGCGATGGAAAAGTTCCAGACCATTCATGCCAAACTGCCAGAAGTGACGGCCTATGCACTCCATACCTTCACTGAGCACTCAGAGACGGTCATGGCCCGGGCAAACGCAGAGATTGAAGCGTCTCTCAATAGCCTTATCACCCGAACCGGGATCAAGGCGCTGGGTATGAAGCCGCTAGAGTTGGAGGATAAAGGATGACAGATTGGGCGACAGTAGAGGACCTGCTGACCCGTATTGATGCCAAGATCCACGGGATCGGTAACGACGAAGAGGACGTAGAGTTCGAACTTCGTGAAGTTATGGATCTCCGTGGGGCGTTCGAGGGAGTTCGTCATGAGCTTTATCACGTTCGTAAGTGTGGCATCCCGGGATTCACCCGTGGCGATTTTGTTCGTGATAAGTTCAACGGCAAGTCGTTCTATGTGACAGATGCGGAAGTGTCAGAGGGATCAGACGGTTATGAGTGGTTCTACCGTACAGGATTCTTCTTCATTCCTCAATCTGATTTGGAACTGGTTAAACCAAGGGGTGTTATATGACGTTTGTGTATGCACACGACATAAAGAACGGTGACACTTTCCGGTACACTTCTGACTGGGATATTCTCGGAAAACCCATCATGAGCCAGCCTTTCTTGGCAAGTGATGATGCAATTGTCGTCGGGACTCAGGTAATGATCCCGTTCGGCGGGGACGAGGGCCTTTGTTATATGGCCTCTTTTGGTAGCAAAGTGGAGAAAATTGATGGAACTGACTAATACTGTTGGCGGAAGCACCCTGATGTATGCGATCGACGATACCGCCGCCGGGCATAACGTGCCGTCACTTCCCTTGGGGAACACAGACGATGGTCACGCCATCACTGCGAAGGCGATCTTTGCTGACGAAGATAGTGCCAAACTGATGGCTAACCACATGGACAAACAGCCGGGCGCACATATCGGTCGCTTCGAGGTTGTTCCGGTCGAAGTGTGGCGTCCGACAGATATCGAAGTGTACGTCCGTCAGCGCCTGCGTGAGGCGAAGAAGGAAGAGGGTCCTAAAATCGTTCTGCCGGGGAGTCTGTAATGCACAATATTGAAGTCAGTAAAGAAGACTTTGCGGCCCTGGTGAAGCAGTTCACAGGTGCATCAGGTTGGCGTCGCTCCAACGGCAAGGGATCGTTCAACGTGAACTCTCCGGAGGAAGAGGATAAACGCCGTAAGCTGAAATACGGGGAAATAACCTTTATCGAGAAGGTTGACTCCGAAGAGTAAGTCATGTATTCTGCCCTCATTGGAAACAGAGAGGGCTTTATAGATGAAATTTACGATTGAAGATTTTGATGTGACAGTGCAATTTGGTCGTCCTGAAGTTCAATATCTGAAAGGTGAGGATGGGCAATATCGTGGGGTGCATTTCTATGCCCCGGAAGCACTGATCCATCCGGCGTTCAAGAAGGAGTTCGAGGAGTACGTGGTGAAGTGTATCAAGATGCACAGAAACAAGGTTGCAATGTCCCAACGTGCCATTGATGCAGGACTTATTCGCTACGTTCCGCCCAGAGTCATCCGTTCTGGTTATTCTGCTTATGGGTTTCGTAAGCAGATCGAGAACCGTGTTGGTGATATCGAGGAGGCGAAGGAAGCCTGGGACTATAACCGAGCGCCATCGGGAGCGGTGACAACAGGGAAGTTTGGGGACCTGAGGGCATTCTTGGAGATGCGTACAGGCCGTGAACTGAATTGTACTGACTTCGGGAAGGGCAAACATGTCTAAACGTCCTGAATATCCACCACGTCATTACCGATATCAAGAAGAGATCGACAAAAGCTGGGACCCGCGTCTCCAACGTGGCGATAACTTTTGGGTCTTCAATCAGAAGACGGGAAAAATCTGGGGGCCTTACAAGTTCAGCCACTACACCTTCCTCGGTGCCGTTGGTTGGTGCGACGTACCTTACAACACAGGTGTGAAGGTTCGCTACAGTAAAGGCGAAATTGTTTGTGCCACAGAAGAAATCGCCCTCGGTCGTCAACTTATGGCAAAAGTCACAGAGTATTCTCTGACATTGGGTAAGATAGAGGACCTGAAGAAAGAGATGCAAGACATATCACTGAGAATGAAGGAGGTTGCAGATGGAAAATGATATCGACATGATGGAACGTTTTGATGACATTGCGGACCGGGTAGAAAAAGCAATGTATGGTGATGTTCAGATCGCCATTGATAAGAATTGGGACGGGACTTGGCACGTCGAGGTAAAAGAACGTGCTGAGGAAGAAGATGAGGAAGACTGGGCGTGTGATTACCACAACGGCTGGTTCACCATCAACGAAAAGAGAAACTGCAAATCCCCTGACGAGGCGGCGCAGTGGCTTGAAAGCCAATACCTGTAGGAGGGTTTATGTTTGTATACCTGAATCAACTCAGGAGTGAAGATCCGATCTGCATCGACGTGTCAAATATCCGGGAGTTTCACCCGGAGATGGTCAAGATCGAGGATAAGGACCGAAAGGGGACGTTGATCACTCTGTACCGTGGCGACCCGTGGTTGGTCAAGCAGTCCTGCTACGATGTCTATCAGATGTGTCAAAAAGCGAAGCGGGGTGAACTTTAATATGCCGTGTGGTAAAATACAGTATAAGGTCGGTAACCTGATCACCGCCGCACAATCCGGGGAGGTTAATGTCATCGCCCACGGATGTAACTGCATGAATAACATGAAGTCCGGTATTGCCCCGGATATCGCAAAGGCATTTCCTGAAGCGTGGGCTGCTGACCAGATGACTACTCGTGGTGACAGGGCAAAGCTGGGGACGTTATCTTCGGCGTTCTCCAAAAATGGCCTGTTAGTCTACAACCTGTACAGCCAGTACACCTTTACGGGCCGAAAAGAAGGTAAGATGGACCTTGACTACTGGGCACTAAGGTCAGCCCTCTCGGGGATGGCTGTATCCCTACATGCCAAATGTCGTATCTTGGATATAGGCACCCACGATCTGCGAATCGGCTTGCCAAAAATTGGCGCTGGCCTCGCAGGTGGTGACTGGGGTATTATATCCCGGATGATTGAAGGCCGTCTTCAGGACTTCGATGTGACCATTTATGTTTTAAAGGAGAGTGAACTTGTCCACGAGACTCCAGAAGTTTGCCCATAAGTACGGGAAAAAGGTGGGTGGTAATCTGTGCCTCGAAGGCAGTATTGCTGCCAAGGATGTTTTGAAGCACAAGGATCTTCCGGACATTGATGTCCCGGAGAAAATTGTGACTCTGACGGGGTATATCGAATACAACACTGCTAAGGCCCGAAAGACTGGGGCCGACGGGCAGACTATCCGCACCGGGTATGTTGTGGGCCTTGCTGCCAACGACGGTGAACTGTATGCGATCACAACTGACTCTGTGTACCGCCTTTACGGTCCGTGGGTAGCAGAAGTGATCACTGAAAGTCCTTTTCTTAACGCCCTCTGGCAGGATGTTAAGAAGGGAATCCTCGCTCGGGCCTCCAAAAAGGCTTGACTTCCAAAGGCTCAGTGATAAACTGGGCCTTTCTTATTTAGGAGTTTGTATGAGAAAGAGCACTGCTGCTCTCATTGCAGCCAGCGTACTTTCTTTAGCCCCGGCAACGGCCTTAGCTAAAGAGAATACACCGAAGAAAAAGCTCGCCCCGGTGGTCCACATGTGCAAGACGAATGACTCTTCAGTCAATGCACTGGCCTGTAATATTTATTTTGAGTCACGTGGTGAAAATATCAGTGGTCAGATGGCAGTAGGATTTGTTACTCTGAACAGACTGAAGCATGACGGCTACCCGGCGTCCGTGAGGAAGGTTGTTTATCAATCCTCTCAGTTTTCTTGGACAACGATCCGTAGCGGATATGCTGTTCGTGACAAAGAGTCTTGGATGGTTGCACAAGATATTGCAAAATTCCTTTACAAGATCAGGAACAATGAGGTATTGTACAACAAACTGGACCCAACTCATGGTGCGACACACTTCCACACGAAGAAGGTCAAACCTTACTGGAGAAAGTTCTTTACGAGGACAGCCATTATCGGCTACCATGTGTTTTATAAACCAAAAGAGGAAAAATCTACATGAGAAATCTGTTTATCTGGTTCATTACGCTCTTAGTTGTTTGGATGTTCCCAGCCCGCTGGGGAGCTAATTACTTCTTTCCCGAGGTGGTATCGCAGTTTGGGAGCCAGGTTCCTTGGCTAATGGCTTGGGGGGCGGTAATGATGTTCCTGTCTTTGGTTGTTTTGGCATTTATCAGTCATGATTAAGGGGGGTTTTATGGAAGAGGTTAAGACTATTTTCGTTTTATCCAATGCGGGGTATGGTCGTTCTGTTCGTGGTTATTACCCAAACCAAGGTGAAGCGGACGCGAAGATGGCCCGGTTGGCTAAGAAAGGCCACACCGACATCGAAAGCCAGGTGGCTATTATCCTCGAAGTGAACAAGTATGAGGTCAAGGCGTAATGAGCAAGACAGTTATCGGCAATGAAGACGCAATGCGGGCCATTATGAATGGTGATAACGTGTTTATCACTGGCCCGGGCGGCTCAGGCAAGAGCTTGATGATCGCGAGTCTACGTGAGTTTTTCGCAGACAGTTTCCTGTTTGTTGCACCAACCGGGATTGCCGCACTGAATATCTCCGGGATCACTGCACACAAGGCTTTTGGCCTGACGTTTGGTGTAACCACCAAGGAGGATTACAAGGCTAAGTCTAAGAAGCCTGCGATGCTCATGGCATCTGATGCTCTGGACGCCATCGTGTTTGATGAGATCTCCATGATCCGTAGCGACAAGCTGCGTGAAATCGACATGAAGCTGCGTTATCACCGCAAGGTGAACAAGCCTTTTGGTGGTCTCCAGGTTATCGTGTTCGGCGATGGTTTCCAGATCAAGCCCGTACTGAAGCGTGAAGAGACGGCAATGTTCCGTGAACTCCACGGTAACGAGATTCCGTTCGGTTCGGACATCTGGAACGAACTGAACTTCACCAACGCATACCTGCCGAAGGTTCACCGTCAGGCAGACCCGGTATTCGCTGGTCACCTGAACAACATCCGTGTTGGCAATAACATCGGCGCTGCGGTTGACTACTTCAACCAAAACTGCTTCGGCCCGCCGCTGGCTGGCGCTGTTACTCTCACCACCACCAACAAACTGGCGGAAGAGATTAACGAGCGGGAGTTCCACAAGATCAAGGCTGAACCAAAAGAGTTCAAGGCTCAGATCAAGGGCGAGTTCACCGAGCGCCCGGTAAACGAAATCCTGAACCTGAAGGTCGGCCTGAAGGTAATGATCGTCGTCAACGACAACGACGAGAAGAAAAAGGCCCCTGACTACGTTAACGGTACGGTCGGCATCATTACCAAGATCGCCCACAGCTATGTTATGGTGGATATCGACGGTCGCCAAGTCCCGATCGGAAAGAACGAATGGACCAACGTTGTGCAGGTCCCAGAGGAGAAGCTGGTTCAGGTCGAGAAAGAGATCGAACTGCCGGACGGAACCAAGCAGGTGACCAAGGTGATGGAGAAGCAAACTGTTCTGGTCGATAAAGAGATCGGAAAGTATTTGCAGTTCCCGTTCAAACTGGGTTATGCTATCACCGGACACAAAGCACAGGGTCTTACTCTGGGCAAAGTAAACATCGACTTGGGTTTCGGAACCTTTACTCCGGGACAGGCGTATGTTATGCTTTCCCGAGCAACGTCACCTGAAGGTCTTCGACTGATGAAGCGCCTGCGTGTGAAGGACATCATCGTGGATCAAGAAGTCAAGAAGTTCTACGAGTATACATTCCCTGGGATTTTTGGAGGACAGCCATGAAACAGTACGAGAAAGGTCAGAAAGTTAAGTTCGTCCCGCAAGAAGGTTGGTTGGACGACTACTCCCCGGACGGCGTAACGCCGGGCTGCATCGGTGTTGTTAAGAACCACACGTTCGATGTTGTGGTTGACTTCACCCGCGAAGACGGTACAGTATGCCACGGGTTCTTCGCCTTCATCGAAGATCTTGAGTTGATCTCTGAAGCAGAAGCCCTCAAACTTATTCTTGAACGGTCGGAGAGCGATGCTCTCCTCGGCAAGACGTACCGCCGGGATAAGCTGATGGAGGCTTTAGATGATTAAAGACGCATTCTGCGTAATGGCGAGGGTTGGAGATAAAGTAGCATATGCCTCAGGAGGGGCAGGTGCTCAAGATTTCCGTACCGGGAAGATCTCTAAGATTACGGACAAAACTATCACCATTGTGGATCACGGTGAACTAGACTGGATGGACCAGCCAAAAATGATCCGGCGTGGTTCCGGCTGCTTCGTAATAGACATGGACAGTAGAAATCCCGGAATGATCGGAAAAGCAAATGCGTGGGCATCTTTCGATAAACATGTTCGCCAGATTGACGGCCCGGCGTCAGAACTTCGGGCGCAGGTATCTTCAGACCTGCATAAAAGTGGTTGTGCATCAGCATGGGTACACCATGCGTACTTTGTTGATGCTCTGGTGGAGAAATATGAGGGATCCTTGAATGATTAACATCAAATCTGGCTCGGTTGTGCGTTTAAAGTCCGGCGGTCCATTGATGACAATTTCCCGGGTATGGCAAAAGCCATGCAACGACACGATGGCATATTGCCAGTGGTTCACCCAAGAGCTGTTGCAAGGGGACAATTTCCCCGTTGAAGTTTTGGAGGTACACAATGAGCAAACTGATTGAGGATTTATCCAAAAAACCAATGCAGGCGTTGTTGGCGCTTCGTGATCTGGGGCGCGATGACCTGCGCCGGACGGAGGCTCACGCCGCCGACCTCAAACAAATGTTGGAAGACATTAAGCTGGAGATCGAATCCCGTGGAAACCGAACAGCAGAATAGCGTCAGAATGACCGCAGATCGCCACTGGGAGCGTTTTGATGAGTCATGTCATGGAAACGCCCAGCAAATGGCTGAAATCGCCGAGAGCG
>ERZ773187.1468-NODE-1468-length-17885-cov-12.182053_pt1 | contig 17885 bp, 13 predicted proteins | sample MGYA00511242_ERZ773187 | MGnify/ENA primary metagenome ERZ773187 (study PRJEB29015, sample SAMEA2737744) | human gut metagenome | biome: human gut; feature: human-associated habitat; material: faeces | place: China | collected 2012 ... | reverse complement strand
AGCCCAGGTGCTGGACTGGTACGACAAATACGGGCGTAAAACCCTGCCCTGGCAAGTTGAAAAAACGCCCTACAAAGTATGGCTCTCTGAGGTGATGTTGCAACAAACGCAGGTCGCCACCGTGATCCCCTATTTTGAGCGCTTTATGGCGCGTTTCCCGACGGTAACCGATCTGGCGAATGCCCCCCTTGATGAAGTGCTGCATTTGTGGACCGGGCTTGGCTATTACGCCCGGGCGCGTAATCTGCACAAAGCCGCTCAGCAGGTTGCCACGCTCCATAAGGGTAAGTTCCCGGAAACCTTTGACGAGGTTGCGGCGCTGCCCGGTGTCGGGCGTTCCACCGCCGGGGCGGTACTCTCCCTGTCGCTGGGCAAACATTTTCCAATACTGGACGGAAACGTTAAGCGGGTGCTCGCTCGCTGCTACGCCGTTGACGGCTGGCCCGGAAAAAAAGAGGTCGAAAAGCGTCTGTGGGCGTTAAGCGACGCGGTGACGCCGGCCAAAGGGGTTGAGCAGTTTAATCAGGCAATGATGGATTTAGGAGCGATGGTCTGCACCCGCTCCAGACCAAAGTGCGAGCTTTGCCCGGTCAATAACGTCTGCGTAGCCTATGCCGACCATTCATGGGCTAACTACCCCGGCAAAAAACCTAAGCAAACGCTGCCAGAGCGCACCGGCTATTTTCTGCTGCTGCAGCATGATGAGAACGTCTTCCTGGCCCAGCGTCCGCCGAGCGGGCTCTGGGGTGGATTGTTCTGTTTCCCGCAGTTTGCCGACGAAGCCGGGCTGCGCGCCTGGCTGGCGGATCGGCAGATTAATGCCGATAATCTTCGGCAGTTAACCGCGTTTCGCCACACCTTTAGCCATTTCCACCTGGATATTGTGCCAATGTGGCTTCCTGTGTCCTCATTCACCGCGTGCATGGATGAGGGAACCGGTCTCTGGTATAACTTAGCGCAGCCACCGTCAGTGGGACTGGCGGCACCTGTAGAGCGCTTGTTACAGCAATTACGTGTTGGGGCAATAGCGTAGCCCCGGCGCGACAAAGAGGAATGATTATGGCCAGAACAATTTTTTGCACCTTCTTGCAACGTGACGCAGAGGGTCAAGACTTCCAGCTTTATCCAGGCGAGCTGGGTAAGCGCATCTATAACGAGATCTCCAAAGAAGCCTGGGCGCAGTGGCAGCATAAGCAGACCATGATCATCAACGAGCAGAAGCTCAATATGATGAACGCTGAACATCGTAAATTACTGGAGCAGGAGATGATCAACTTCCTGTTCGAAGGTAAGGATGTTCACATCGAAGGCTATACGCCGCCAGAAAAATAATGAAGGGCCTGATGGCCCTTTTCACTGCTCACAACACGCACTCCCGGAATGATGAAAAAATTTTTAGCGCTAGCCCTTGTTGCGCCGTTGCTTGTTTCTTGTTCCTCGAAAAATAAAGGCGATAGCTATAACGAAGCCTGGATAAAAGACACTAACGGTTTTGACATTCTGATGGGGCAGTTTGCCCATAACATTGAAAATATTTGGGGATTTAACGAGGTCCTGATTGCCGGACCAAAAGATTACGTTAAATATACCGACGCGTATCAGACCCGTAGCCACATCAACTTTGATGACGGTACGATCACGATTGAAACCATTGCAGGCACTGAACCTGCGGCACGCCTGCGTCAGGCCATCATCAAAACCTTGTTGATGGGTGACGATCCGGGCACTATCGATCTCTATTCTGATGCCGACGACATCACCATCTCTAAAGAGCCGTTCCTGTACGGCCAGGTAGTGGACCAGACCGGCCAGCCGATTCGCTGGGAAGGTCGCGCCTCGAACTTCGCCGATTATCTGTTACAAACGCGCATGAAGAGCCGCACCAACGGCCTGAAAATCATCTACAGCGTCACCATCAATCTGGTACCGAACCACCTCGATAAACGTGCCCATAAGTACATCGGCATGGTGCGTCAGGCGTCGCGTAAGTATGGCGTCGATGAGTCGCTGATCCTTGCGATTATGCAGACTGAATCCTCGTTTAACCCTTATGCCGTCAGCCGTTCCGACGCGCTGGGTCTGATGCAGGTTGTGCAGCACAGCGCCGGGAAAGACGTGTTCCGTTCACAGGGGAAATCGGGTACGCCGAGCCGTAGCTATCTGTTCGATCCTGCCAGTAACATTGATACCGGCACCGCCTACCTGGCGATGCTGAACAATGTCTACCTGAGCGGCATTGATAACCCTACGTCGCGTCGTTATGCGGTGATCACCGCCTACAACGGCGGTGCGGGCAGCGTGCTGCGCGTCTTCTCCAGCGATAAGATACAGGCGGCGAATATCATCAACAGCATGGCGCCAGGTGATGTCTATCAGACCCTGACCACCCGCCATCCGTCCGGTGAATCCCGTCGCTATCTCTACAAAGTGAATACGGCGCAGAAAAACTATCGTCGTCGTTAATCCACACTTTCCTCTCACCCTGCCCAGTCTCCCTGCGGCAGGGTGAGGTGGACGCCACAACGCCCGCCTGCCATACGAAAATGTTATTTGCATCACAATCCAAACTGCAAATTAATGAGGATTGCATTTTTTTGCGGGAGGTAACAAAACATCAGGCCGTCCACTGATAGAATTGCACCAAATAGCCCCCCTGAATGTTTACACACTAACAATTAGCCCGCTCACTTGTGAGGAAAGCAACATGAACCTTAAGCTGCAGCTTAAAATATTGTCATTTCTGCAGTTCTGCCTGTGGGGGAGCTGGCTAACCACGCTCGGCTCCTACATGTTTGTCACGCTGAAATTTGATGGCGCATCCATCGGGGCGGTATACAGCTCGCTCGGTATCGCGGCGGTGTTTATGCCGACGTTGCTGGGGATCGTGGCGGATAAGTGGATCAGTGCGAAGTGGTTGTACGCACTCTGTCACCTTGTAGGCGCAGCAACGCTATTTATGGCGGCCGGGGTGACCACGCCTGGGGCGATGTTTGCGGTCATTCTGCTTAACTCGCTGGCCTATATGCCAACGCTTGGGCTGATCAACTCTATCTCCTACTATCGCCTGAAAACGGCAGGTATGGATATCGTGACCGACTTCCCGCCAATCCGTATCTGGGGCACCATCGGCTTTATCATGGCGATGTGGGCGGTGAGCTTCTCTGGGTTCGAACTGAGCCATATGCAGCTCTATATCGGCGCGGCGCTCTCCGTACTGCTGGTGCTGTTCACCCTGACGCTGCCGCATATCCCGGTTTCCAACCAGCAGAAAAACCAGAGCTGGAGCAGCATGCTCGGTCTGGATGCGTTTGCGCTGTTCAAAAACAAACGCATGGCGATCTTCTTTATCTTCTCGATGCTGCTGGGCGCTGAACTGCAAATCACCAACATGTTCGGCAATACGTTCCTGCACAGCTTTGATAACGATCCGCTCTTCTCGGGTAGCTTTATCGTTGAACACGCGTCGGTAATGATGTCGATTTCGCAGATCTCCGAGACGCTGTTTATCCTGACTATCCCGTTCTTCCTGAGCCGCTATGGCATCAAGAACGTGATGCTGATCAGTATCGCCGCGTGGATGCTGCGCTTTGGTCTGTTCGCTTACGGTGACCCGTCTGCCTTCGGCACCGTGCTGCTGGTGCTGTCGATGATTGTCTACGGCTGCGCCTTCGACTTCTTCAACATCTCGGGTTCCGTGTTTGTCGAGAAAGAGGTTCGCCCTGAAATTCGCGCCAGTGCGCAGGGGATGTTCCTGATGATGACCAACGGCTTCGGCTGTATTCTCGGTGGGATTGTGAGCGGTAAGGTTGTGGAGATGTATACCACTAACGGCATTACCGACTGGCAGCCGGTATGGCTGATCTTCGCCGGTTACTCCGTGGTGCTGTTCTTTGCCTTCATGGCTCTGTTCAAATACAAACATGTTCGTACTGCGGATGGCGTTCAGCCCATCGCACACTCATAAGATGTTGCCCCTCTCCCACGGGAGAGGGGCTGTGCATCACTTCAGCACATAGCCGTACAACCGCTTAATTCCGTCCGCATCCTTTTCGCTGTAGACCCCCTGTAGCTCCGGCGAGAAGCCGGGCAGAAGATTAACCCCCTCTTCCAGCGCCAGGAAGTAACGCTGTACCGCCCCGCCCCACACTTCGCCAGGCACAACGCACAGCACGCCCGGTGGATAAGGCAACGCCCCTTCAGCAGCGATACGGCCTTCCGCTTCGCTAATACGCACCAGCTCCACGTCGCCGCGGATAAACGCCTGGTTAGCATCCTGCGGGTTCATCGCCACCGGCGGCAGGCTCTCCTGTCTGAACATCGCTTTTTGCAAATCTTTCACATCAAAGCTGACATACAGATCGTGCATCTCCTGGCATAGCTGACGCAGGGTGTAGTCGCGGTAGCGCACCGGATACTTCTGCCAGATGGTGGGCAGCACATCTGCCAGCGGCGTATCGTCTTCAATGTGCTGTTCAAACTGGCCAAGCATTGCCACCAGCTGCGCCATCTTGTCTGCGCTCTCCGCCGGGGTGAGCAGGAAGAGGATTGAGTTGAGATCGCACTTCTCCGGCACAATCCCGTTTTCACGCAGATAGTGCGCCAGAATAGTCGCCGGAATACCGAAGTCGGTGTACTCCCCGGTTTGCGCGTCGATGCCGGGGGTGGTCAGCAGTAGCTTGCAGGGATCGACAAAATATTGCTCACTGGCGTAGCCCTCAAAGCCATGCCATTTTGCTCCCGGCTCAAAGCTAAAGAAGCGCAGTTCACTGGCAATCGCGTGGGTGGGATGGTCCTGCCAGGGTCGCCCGCCTACCTCCGGCGGAATAAATGGACGAATCATTTTGCAGTTGGCGATGATCGCTTTACGCGCTTCAATACCCAGCGCGACGCACTCAGCCCAGAGACGGCGTCCGCTCTCCCCTTCGTGCATTTTGGCGTTCACATCCAGCGCGGCAAACAGCGGATAGAACGGGCTGGTAGAAGCATGCAGCATAAAGGCATTATTCAGGCGCTTATGCGGGCAGAAGCGTGCCTGGCCGCGAATGTGGTTATCTTTTTTGTGAATTTGCGAGGTTTGCGAGAACCCTGCCTGCTGCTTGTGCACCGACTGGGTGACAAAAATACCCGGATCGTTCTCGTTCAGTTCCAGTAACAGCGGCGAGCTGTCGGCCATCATCGGGATAAACTGCTCATAACCGACCCATGCCGAGTCAAACAGGATGTAGTCGCAGAGGTGACCAATTTTGTCGATGACCTGACGAGCATTGTAGATGGTGCCATCGTAGGTGCCGAGCTGGATCACCGCCAGGCGGAACGGACGTGCATCGTTCGCCTTCTCCGGTGCCACCTCGCGAATCAATTTTCGCAGATAGTCATCGTTAAAGCAGTGTTCATCAATCCCGCCGATAAAGCCAAACGGGTTTCGCGCCGCCTCCAGATAGACCGGCGTCGCACCGGCCTGAATCAGCGCTCCATGATGGTTTGATTTATGGTTGTTGCGGTCAAACAGCACCAGGTCGCCACGGGTGAGCAGCGCATTGGTCACCACTTTGTTAGCGGCAGAGGTGCCGTTCAGCACGAAGTAGGTTTTGTCGGCGTTAAAGACCTTTGCCGCGAATTTCTGCGCATGCTTGGCCGAGCCTTCGTGGATAAGCAGATCGCCCAGTTTGACGTCGGCGTTGCACATATCGGCGCGAAAGAGATTCTCGCCAAAAAAGTCGAAGAACTGACGCCCGGCCGGGTGCTTTTTAAAGAAGGCTCCGTGCTGATGGCCAGGGCAGGCAAAGGTGCTGTTCTCCATGGCAACGTACTGGGTCAGGGTATCGAAAAACGGCGGCAGCAGCGTCTCTTCGTAGTGGCAGGCGGCGTTTTCGAGCTCCAGCCACTCCTGCGCTTTACCCGCGATGACGGCGACAACCCCGGCAGGCGCATCCAGCGGCTCGTGCGAGAACATAAAGACAGGTAGCTGGAACCCCGTGCGTTTCAGTAAGGCCAGGATACCGCTGTGACTATCAGCGAGGGTAATGACGACTGCCGCCACATCCGTAAAATCGGTGTTATCCAGCGTCACCACTTCCCGGTGCGTGGACAAGGCGGAAACCAGCTCGCGGCTGACGGCAATTTTCATTGTTTTCATAAGCGCAAATACCCGTTAAAGGCGAGAAAAAGCCCCGGACAGGGTGACAACCCTGCCCAACGAATGTGTCTGACCGGAGTTCAGCTCCGACCGCCAGACATCAGTAAAAGCAGAACATGTCTGATTTTACTGCTGTCCTGCAGCGAGCGTGCGATACCCTCACCGCATGGTGAGGATAGAGGAGAAAGCGGAGATACGGCCAGCCATTCGCAAAGCGACATACAACATATTCATAGGCGGCCCCGTATCCTGAAGGAGAAAATTCGCGCAATAATGTCACCTTTCGCCAGGGGGCGCAAGGAAGAATCCTTATGCAGAAAAGCGGCTAAGAATTGGCGATTACTCTCTGAAAAGAGTAATAATAATGCAATATCAATGAGTAATTAACAGGAGTCCATTTTGGTTATCGGCCCCTTTATCAATGCAAGTGCCGTGCTGCTGGGCGGCGTGCTTGGCGCGGTTTTAAGCCAGCGTTTACCTGAGCGTATTCGCTCCTCCATGCCGTCGATTTTTGGTCTGGCCTCGCTGGGTATCGGCATTCTGCTGGTCATCAAGTGCGCCAACCTGCCGGTGATGGTGCTGGCGACCCTGCTCGGTGCGTTGATCGGCGAATTTTGCTATCTGGAAAAAGGTATTAATGGCGCTGTCGGCAAAGCCAAAAATCTGATCTCGCGCGGCAAGAACGCCGCCGGCGCGCACGATTCATTTATTCAGAGCTATGTGGCAATCATTATTCTCTTCTGCGCCAGCGGCACCGGTATTTTTGGCTCGATGCAGGAGGGGATGACCGGCGACCCGAGCATTCTTATCGCTAAGGCATTTCTCGATTTCTTCACCGCCACCATCTTTGCCACCACGCTGGGTATCGCCGTGGCGGCGATTAGCGTGCCGATGTTGCTGATTCAGCTTGCTTTGGCGACCTGTGCCACACTCATATTGCCGCTCACCACTCCCGCGATGATGGCCGATTTTACTGCCGTGGGTGGCCTGCTGCTGCTGGCAACCGGGTTGCGGATTTGCGGCATTAAGATGTTCGCCGTGGTGAATATGCTTCCCGCGTTGATCATCGCTATGCCGCTCTCGGCCCTATGGACGGCCTTTTTTGCCTGAGTTCGCAGCAATCTGGCGAGAGAGTGTGCAGTCTGTAGCGAAAACAACAAATTTCGTTGACGAGAATGGGCGGATCGGGTTTAATGCGGCCCGTTGCCCGGATAGCTCAGTCGGTAGAGCAGGGGATTGAAAATCCCCGTGTCCTTGGTTCGATTCCGAGTCCGGGCACCACTATTTAGAAGAACCCGCCTATGGCGGGTTTTTTGCTTTCAGAAAGCGGACTCTCCCCTTCGGAACCAGTGCGACAGGCGCGCGATTCCACGCTTTCTACATAAGTCCCTGGCAAGCCATCACGAAATACCCATCCTTCCCTCATTCTGCGCTTGCTATAATTCAGCCACACTCACCCGCAGGCTTCCTTATGAATACATACCGTCTAACGCGCGACTGGCGATTGCCCACGGCAGGGTTGCTGGCCTTGATAGTCCTCTTTGCTGGCTTCACGCTGCACACTCACTGGAACGACTTTATCCAGTGGTGCCTCGCCACCCAAATCACGCTGCATCGTTATCTGGTGATGTATCTGCTGCAACTGAATAACCATCAGTTCAGCGGCGGGCTATGGCTACTGACGGGGGCCTTTTTTTATGGCGTGCTGCATGCTATCGGCCCCGGGCATGGCAAATTTATCGTCACCACCTGGCTCAGCACCAATACCGAGAGCCAGCGGGCATCTCGCGTGGTGCCGTTTCTCGGGAGCCTGATGCAGGGCGTCAGCGCCATTCTGTTTGTGTTTATCCTCGCCGTCGGCCTGAATATGGCGTCTGGCGATCTCAGCACCAGCCGCTGGTACGTCGAGAAAATCAGCGCCGTGATGATCGGTTCATTCGGTGCCTTCATCATCTATCAGGCGCTAAAAAGCCTGCTGCCCCGCAAAATGACCCTCTTTGCCATCAAACCGCTGCACGAACACAGTGACCAGTGCGGATGCGGACATCACGGCGTAGGGGCAGGCATGCCGCAAGGCGACTGGAAAACGCGTCTGGGTGTGATTCTGGCGATTGGTGCGCGGCCCTGCAGCGGCGCCATCATGATTTTGCTGTTCTCGAATGCGCTGGGGATTGTCAGTTGGGGAATGGCGGCGGTCATGACCATGTCGCTTGGTACCGCGTTATCCATTATGGGCCTGTCCCTCGCGGTACGTTATGCCCGTGAGCGCACCGTGGCGCTGTTTGATAGCCCTGCGTCGTTGCGCTGGCTGGCGCCCGCAGCCAGGATAGCCGGAGGCGTGGTGCTTATTCTGTTTGCCGTCGTGCTCTTTTTAACGGTGATCCCCATCAGCGCGGACGGCGACTTTATCGCCGCTGGCTGCTAATAAAAAACCCGGCTTGCGCCGGGTTTTTTATTACTCATTAATTCTCGGATGTTGATCAACAAGGCGAGAACGTTTTTTCTGTAGCGCCTCAATTTCGGCGTCAATATCTTCAATCTTCTGCTCGACGTTATCGTAATGTTCGCGCAGGATATCTTTCGCTTCCGCAATATCCGATGCCGCCGGTGTCGCGCCTTTCAGAGGACGGTTCGCCGTCTCCTTCATGGTCAGACCGGTCGCCAGACCAATGACCGCAATCACCATCAGGTAGTAGGCAGGCATCATCAGGTTCTGCGTGCTCTCTACCAGCGAGGCCGCCAGGGTCGGCGTCAGGCCGGCAATCAGCACTGAAATGTTAAACGCTGCCGCCAGGGCGCTATAACGAATATGCGTCGGGAACATCGCCGGCAGAGTGGATGCCATCACGCCAATAAAGCAGTTCAGGATCACCGCCAGCATCAGCAGACCGGCGAAAATCAGCCCCAGCACGTTACTGTTGATCAGGATAAAGGCCGGAATCGAGAGCGCGAACAGAGCAACGCTGCCGAGAATAATGAACGGTCGACGACCGAAACGGTCACTCAGCAGGCCCATAATCGGCTGCACAAACAGCATCCCCACCATGATGGCGATGATAATGAGTACGCCGTGATCTTCCGAGTAGTGCAGGTTATGCGACAGATAGCTCGGCATGTAGGTCAACAGCATGTAGTAGGTCACGTTGGTGGAGATGACCAGACCAATACAGGTCAGCAGGCTACGCCAGTGTTTAGTGGCAATCTCTTTAAACGAGACTTTAGGCCCTTCCTGCAATCCTTCGCGATCGCCCTGCTCCAGCTTTTCGACATGCTGCTGGAAAGCCGGAGTCTCTTCAAGCGCGTGACGCAGATAGAGACCAATCACCCCGAGCGGCAGCGCCAGGAAGAACGGAATACGCCAGCCCCACTCCAGGAAGTTCGCTTCACCCAATACGGTGGAAATCAGGACCACGACACCCGCACCCAGCACAAAGCCTGCGATGGAGCCAAAGTCCAGCCAGCTTCCCATAAAGCCACGCTTACGGTCCGGCGAATACTCAGCCACAAAGATTGACGCGCCGGTGTACTCACCACCGACCGAGAAGCCCTGGGCCATCTTACACAGCAGCAGCAGGATGGGCGCCCAGATACCAATACTGGCGTACGACGGTATCAAGCCAATACAGAAGGTACTGACGGACATGATAACAATAGTAATCGCGAGTATTTTCTGGCGACCATATTTATCGCCAAGCATCCCGAAGAACAGACCACCCAGCGGGCGGATTAAGAAGGGAACGGAGAACGTACCTAACGCTGCAATCATCTGCAGGCTAGGATCGGCGCCGGGGAAGAACACTTTACCTAACGCGTAGGCCACAAAGCCATACACGCCAAAATCGAACCATTCCATTGCGTTACCGAGCGAAGCCGCGGTTATCGCTTTGCGCAATTTACCGTCGTCAATGATAGTGACGTCACGCAGGGTGATGGGTTTAACCTTTTTCCTTTTAAGCATTGCTAACCTCGTAGACTAAGCCCTGTCCTTACCACAGTGCTTTAAGAGCACCTTGTGGACCCGGGAAGCGCATCGTGCGCATTCTCCTCTTTCAAGCGTAGCAGGTTTACTTACACTGACGTTCAAAGTCAGTACAACCGAACCTGTTGACGCCTGTCTGGGCAGTTAATGACCTCCTTACCCTACCAGCGTTTATATTTGTGATCAACTTCACATATATATTTAGCGACCTTAAGCCTACGTAATGAAAGGTCAATTTTCTCAATTGAGATACGTCTCAACCCCCACCTCTTAAATATCATTCCTTAAGTTATTATTCGCACGAAAACAAAAAATAAACGACATTTCTTCACATCCAATTTACAGCAATTTTAATAATCAAAAGGGCGCCGATCGGTTTCCGAAAAATATGTGATCCAGATAACTAAAACACTGTTTTATTTTCATTGAATCGCCATTCCATCGATCGCATCATAAGTCTGGTCAACAGGGTTTAAATGCTTTCAGTCGAAGGCCAAAACCCAAACCGAATTATGTTTGCTGTATGAATAACGGATTGCCAGGCGCACAAAGCCCTCAATGCGTTGAATTCATTAAATTATTGGTTTCTAACTTGTCCGCCGGCGATGCGTGATGAGATGCGAGGGTACACGATGAAAATTAAAGCCGCGATTGAGCGCATTCCCGGTGGGATGATGTTGGTTCCGCTGGTGCTGGGTGCCATTTTAAATACCTTAGCGCCTAACACCGGGGCTTATTTCGGTGGATTCACTAAAGGTATGATTACCGGTACGGTGCCGATCCTGGCGGTATGGTTCTTCTGTATCGGTGCTTCCATTAATTTACGTGCAACCGGAACGGTATTACGTAAGTCCGGCACGCTGGTACTGACTAAAATTGCCGTTGCATGGATTGTGGCGATGCTCTGCGCGATGTTCATCCCAGAGAATGGGATCCAGACGGGCTTCTTTGCGGGTCTCTCCGTACTTGCCATCGTCTCTGCCATGGACATGACCAACGGCGGTCTCTACGCCAGTCTGATGAACCAGTATGGCACCAAAGAGGAGTCCGGTGCTTTCGTTCTGATGTCGCTGGAGTCCGGCCCGCTGATGACCATGCTGATCCTCGGCTCTGCAGGTCTGGCCTCGTTTGAAGCGCACCATTTTGTTGGCGCCATCCTGCCATTCCTGATCGGTTTCGCCCTCGGTAACCTGGACCACGACCTGCGTGACTTCTTCAGCAAAGCAACGCCGGTACTGATTCCCTTCTTCGGTTTCGCCCTGGGTAACACCATCAACCTGAACGTGATCCTTCAGACCGGCCTGCTGGGTATCGTGCTGGGCGTGGCGGTGATCATCATCACCGGTATTCCGCTGATTATTGCCGACCGCGTCATTGGCGGTGGCAATGGGACTGCGGGGGTGGCGGCATCATCCGCCGCGGGCGCTGCGGTGGCTAACCCGGTCATCATCGCGCAGATTAACCCGGCCTTTGAACCGGTTGCCGCATCCGCTACCGCACTGGTTGCGGCCAGCGTGATCGTCACCGCGATTCTGGTGCCAATTATCACTGCACTGTACGCCAGACGCTTCGGGAACATCCCGGCGCCGGAAGCTGAAGAACAAAGAGTGGAATCGCTGCACCACTAAGTGACTGACCCTCTCCCACGGGAGAGGGTTTTTACTCTGCGAAGACCTCTTCTACCATGGCTTTCGCCAGTCTTGTCGCCGAACAGAGTCTCGGCATCCCCAGCGCCACGTTTTGCCAGCTTTGCGTCACCGACCAGCAGACCGGATGACGGTCCACATCACACCAGTCGCCCAGCCAGCCTAGCATATCTTTATGATCGATCAGACCCGGAGACGCCGGTGTGGCAAGCCATTGATGGTAAAAATGGCGCGTGGCTGGCGCCGCATTAATGCCCAGCGCCAGGTAGTTCGCCACCTGATTTTGCAGCTCATCTTTCAGCATGGCGCTCACGTCGGCATTGGCCAGCCGGCAGGCGTCGCCAAACGCTCCCCAGCGCAACTCTTCCAGCGCCACATAACCGCGCCCGGCCAGGGACCAGCCGTCGTAATGGCCGGCCCGCCAGCGGGTAAAGATCTGTTCGGTATGCTCACCAGCCTGTACCGTTAAGCCGCGCTGGCCTAACGCTTTGACTTTCCAGACCGCACGCTGCTGAAAATGAGAAGAGAGGGTATCGTACTGCTGCAACAAGCCTGGCGGGGGCGCATTGCGCAGACCCGTGTGCTGGCGTAATGCGTCCAGTTTCTGTGTCATGCGGGTAAGCGCAAGATGGCCGGGATCAAACATGCCCGCCAGTTTCTCTGCCAGCCCAAGCCGCAGCGCAGCATTTTCGCTGAACATTCCAGCCATCGCCCATGGACGAAGCTGAGTCTGCGTCATGATCTCCTGGGTTAAACGTTCACGAAACTGCTGTTGCTGTGGCACGAGCGGGGTTTGACGCGTGGCATCCACCCCTTGCACCAAATCGACCATAAATTTGGGATGGATACACTCCAGCGTCCGCCCGGGACCGTCCAGTAGTTGTTTTGTCATGGTTGCTCTGCCGCGAATAGAGTTTGAATATCATCGCGTAACAGTCGGGTATCTTCCTGAATCCACGTCGCGGTGGAGATACACTGTGAAAGCAGCTGAGTGAGCGACCGGGTAGCATGCTCATTCTGCTGGCGCACCGCGAGGCTATCACGCAAGCTTTCTTGTAATCCTGCAAGACATAGCGAAAATTCCGCAAAGAAAGTCGCCATGCCTGCCGTAACAGAGACATCGACCTGCGCGGCCAAAGCTTTACGGATTTGTGCACAAAACTGCTCAATATGGTGATTAATTTTGTCATGCAGCTCAGCCACGTTGATCACGTAACGGGTATGTGTCACGACGTAGTCATCCCAACCCCAGCCAGGATTATTCAGCCAGCGAGAGACCGTTTCACGCACGCTACTCGTGCCTGCCACCTGGCTCGCAGGAAGGTTCTCACGGGCAATCACGTCGTTAAACAGGCCGCGGGTATTAAAGTTAAGCTGGCTGGCCTGGAAGGCCGGGAAGCTGATCCGCGCCCGGAAACCGGCGTGGCTCAACTCTTCTTTGATACGTGTCTCAATGGGGCGCATGGCATCATTCAGCGAGCGCGCCAGGGTGGATTCAAGCTGATCGAAACGCAGAGCCAGTTCACGGCTGATACGCTCTTGCGCCGCCAGCAGAATCATTTCGCAGGAGGAGCGGATTTTACTGAGCACAATCTGCGCCTGGCCTTCATCTTCCAGCACTAGTAGCTCCGCGGCTGCAGGATCATCACTACGCAAACGCAGGTCATAGCCGGTCAGATTGCGCAGATTATCGCTGCTGAAGACCTGACTTATCGCCTGCTGGATTTGCCCCTTCTGCTCGTTAATAAACCCCTCTGCCGTGCAGAGCGCCTCTTCGACTTCATGCCTCACCTCATCGCTGACCGACTCCTGACGACGCTGTAACAGGGCCATGTCCTCTTCCAGACGGGTGATATTGAGCTGTAGCTCATCAAAGGCTACCGTCAGCCCCTGATAGCGAAAATCGAGATATTCACGGGCATTTTGCGCGTAGTTTAATAACTTATGCGATGCAGAACGCAGGGCATACAGCGAAGCATTAGCATAAGCGGCATAAATCAGCTTGCGGATCGGCTGTTCAAACAGGGAATCTTCCCACAGCAGATCGGCAGAGTGACGAACATGCTCAATGTCGTCGAGATCGGCGGTGCGCCAGCGGCGGCCAAGCGCCGCTTCGGCAAAATCCTGTACCCAGCGCTGGCTCTGGTGATCCGGCAATTTACCGCGTTGATCCAGCTCGTGACGCGCACGGTTTGCCAGATATCCCCACATGGAAGAGACCGGGTAAATCTGCCCCGGAGAGATATACCCTTTCATCAGGGTGCCGGAGATCATCGCCCGCACCTGCTCTTCGTCATCGCTATTACGATCTTTCTGGTCGAATTTATTGACCAGCGCATAGAGCGGCACTGATCTCCCTGCCGCCGAAATGGCCTGACGCACCTCTTCGTCGGAGATCGACTTAAGTTGGGTGTAATCCATCACCGCCAGCACCGCCGAGGCGCGGGAGATCTGTTCTGCCAGCATCTTCTGCAGATGCGGTTGCCCGGCCTCGTTCGGCCCGGGGGTATCAAGAAGTGTTAAGTGTCCGAGATGCGCATCCAGCCCGGCCAGATGAACAAACTCCACCTCAATGACCGGAATGTGTTCGATAGCCGCATATTCAGAGAAGGGAAAGTCGGTTTCCAGCGCCTGAGAAAGCCGCACCAGATCATTTAAGTTTTTCAGACAATAAAAGATGGGCTGGGCGCCAAGATAACGTTTTTCAAACGCCTCCCCTTTTTCAATACGCCCCAGCAGGGCATTCATGTCTTTATCAATTTCCAGCTGTTGCGCCAGCTTGCCACGATCGCAATTACTCAGCTTTATTTGCAGTTGCTTAATTAAGGTATCGATCGGCGCGACGTGCGAAAAGTTCAGCACCGGCTCCTTCTGGCCCGGCGTATGACGAATAAGCGTGGGGAGGGCCGTCATCGGGCGGTTGCGGTTTGGCAACACCTCCGTACCGACAATGGCATTGATGGTGGTCGATTTCCCGGCCTTCATGGTGCCAACAATCGCCAGCACCATCTCCAGACGGGTAATTTTGCGCAGTTCATTGTTCAGCATCGACTGCTGGGCGTCTAAACCCCGGGCGCTGAAATGCAGCGGCAAGACATTATTGCTTTCACCCGTCAACGCCGTGGTGGTACTGTCCATTATCGCGACAGGCATCGCTTTTAAGGTTTCAAGGTTTTGCAAAGAGAGTTGCAGTAGCCGTTCCGCTTCCTGGCTCAATTCAAATATTGTTTGTGTGTGCATGCAATAACTTCCCTTAACGCAAATTTCTTAATTTTATTAAACCGAATAATTTTAATAATGAAGGATCGGTTTTATTGATTACATGTGGAAAATATCCCCACTAAAATATAAGCGATTGATGCTGTTGAAATTTTATATTTAAAAAATGCATTAACAACGGAGCGAGCCCCTCGGTCAGGGAAACCGAAAGAGTAAGAGCGTAGCTCAAATTTAAGAAAGGTCAGGATATATCATTATTATTTCCCCTACCCAAAATGAGAGGGAGGAGAGCCCTACCCAAACAAAGTGTGGGTAGTTCGGGAAATCTAAAAAATAGCAAAGCTGCTCTTACCTTATCCGAAATGGCAGTACGTAGCAATTTGCCGCAATAAAATTCTGATTAATTCAATCATGGCCGTTACTCCGTTGGATGTGGGAGTTAGCATCGCTTAATTGACTGACAGAAAATGTCATCCGCCATACTTTTTTTAAATTTCTTGATAAAAACAATGTCACCGACAACAGTAAGGTTTTACGTTATACTTGCCGCCTTTTTCGACAATACGTCGGTTTTTGGCGGGCACACTCCCGCCGCTTCGCACTATTTCAGGAGTCCATCATGCAGCTACCTCATTGCCCAAAATGCAATTCCGAGTACACCTACGAAGACAACGGTCTGTTTATTTGCCCGGAATGCGCCCACGAGTGGAACGATGCCGAACCGGCACCAGACAGTGACGCACTGATCGTGAAAGATGCGAACGGCAACCTGCTGGCCGATGGCGATAACGTAACCGTAATTAAAGATCTGAAAGTAAAAGGCAGCTCCTCCATGCTGAAAATCGGCACCAAAGTGAAGGGCATCCGTCTGGTTGAAGGCGATCACAACATTGACTGCAAAATCGACGGCTTTGGCCCTATGAAATTGAAATCTGAGTTCGTCAAAAAGAACTGATTTCTCCGCCCGGTGAGGCTTCGCTTACCGGGCGGACGAGAACGACACGTAACGGGCTTCTCTTACCTGAGGTAACGATTATGCCGTTACGTCCCTCCCTCTCCTTCGCCGGCACTTGTGCAGAGGCAATCGCCTGTCATCGCCATCGCTTCAACTCTTCAAACTCCCGCAACCAGTACTTAACCTAAATGTCACATTGATCCGCCAGCATGAGGCCACATTTATCGTGAGGCCCGACACATGCACACTGTCATTCGCGTCGAAAAACTGAGTAAGTCTTTTAACCATAATAAGGCGCTGCATGCCGTTGATCTGACCGTCCAGCAGGGCGAAATGGTGGCGCTGCTGGGGCCTTCCGGTTCAGGAAAGTCGACCCTGCTGCGCCATTTAAGCGGCCTCATTACCTGCGATAAAACGCCGGAAAGCCACGTCGAGCTGCTGGGTAACACCGTCCAGCGCGCCGGCCGCCTGGCGCGTGACATCCGTAAAAGTCGCGCCCAGACAGGCTACATCTTCCAGCAGTTCAACCTGGTGAACCGCCTGACGGTGCTGGAGAACGTGCTGATTGGCGCGCTCGGCAGCACCCCGTTCTGGCGCACCTGTCTGCGCTGGTTCTCCCCTTCCCAGAAACAAGAAGCCCTGCAGGCGCTGACCCGCGTCGGCATGACCCACTTCGCCCACCAGCGCGTCTCCACCCTCTCCGGTGGACAACAGCAGCGCGTCGCCATTGCCCGTGCCCTGATGCAGAAAGCGAAAATCATTCTGGCCGACGAACCCATCGCCTCGCTGGACCCCGAGTCGGCGCGCATCGTGATGGAGACCCTGCGCGACATCAACCAGAACGACGGCATCACCGTGGTGGTCACGCTGCACCAGGTGGACTATGCCCTGCGCTACTGCGAGCGCATCGTTGCCCTGCGTCAGGGACATGTCTTTTTTGATGGCGCAAGCCATCAGTTCGATAACGAACGCTTTGACCATCTCTACCGCAGCATTAACTGCGTCGAAGAGCGCGCGCAGGCTGCTTAATTCACCCGATCCGAGGAAAGTACATGAGCTACAAAGCCGTTGCCGCGCTGGCCTTCACCAGCCTGTTCAGCATCAGCACCCTGTTAAGCCCGGCGTATGCCGAGGAGCAGGAAAAAGCGCTGAACTTTGGCATTATTTCGACGGAATCACAGCAGAACCTGAAACCTCAGTGGGAACCGTTCCTGAAAGATATGGAAACCAAACTGGGGATCAAAGTGAACGCCTTCTTCGCCCCGGACTACGCGGGCATCATCCAGGGGATGCGCTTTAACAAGGTCGACATCGCCTGGTACGGCAACCTCTCCGCGATGGAAGCGGTAGACCGCGCCAACGGCCAGGTCTTTGCGCAGACCGTGGCGGCAGATGGCTCCCCGGGCTACTGGAGCGTGCTGATCGTGAACAAAGACAGCCCAATCAATAACCTCAACGACATGCTCGCCAAACGTAAAGAGCTGACCTTTGGCAACGGCGATCCGAACTCCACTTCCGGGTTCTTGGTGCCGGGCTATTACGTCTTCGCCAAAAACAATATTTCAACCAACGAATTCAAACGCACCGTCAACGCCGGGCACGAAACCAACGCCCTGGCCGTGGCCAACAAGCAGGTGGACGTGGCAACTAACAACACCGAAAACCTCGACAAGCTGAAGACCTCCGCGCCGGACAAGCTGAAAGAACTGAAGGTGATCTGGAAATCACCGCTGATCCCGGGCGACCCGATCGTGTGGCGTAAAAACCTCTCAGAAAGCACCAAGGACAAGGTGTACGACTTCTTTATGGCCTACGGCAAAACGCCGGAAGAGAAAGCCGTTCTGGAGAAGCTGGGCTGGGCACCGTTCCGCGCCTCAAGCGACCTGCAGCTGGTCCCGATTCGCCAGCTGGCGCTGTTTAAACAGATGCAGGGCGTGAAGGACAACAAAG
>ERZ773187.1457-NODE-1457-length-17976-cov-11.690642_pt1 | contig 17976 bp, 10 predicted proteins | sample MGYA00511242_ERZ773187 | MGnify/ENA primary metagenome ERZ773187 (study PRJEB29015, sample SAMEA2737744) | human gut metagenome | biome: human gut; feature: human-associated habitat; material: faeces | place: China | collected 2012 ... | reverse complement strand
TAACCACTGCCGAGACCGGATTGTCGAAATCTTTGTTGCGCGCCAGCGACCAGGCGATCATCGGCGCTAGCAGCAGCGCGGCGATGTTCAGCGTGCCGTTGATGATCGCCTCGCCCCACACCTTAAACTGCGTGAGCGTGTCGCCCTCTAAGATCCAGGGAAACACCACGTTGTTCACCAGCACCGCCAGACCGGCAAGGATGAAAATCGGCATTACCGTGGCGAAGGCATCGCGCAGGGAGCGAAGATGCACCTGGTTTGCCAGGCGCGCCGAGAACTCAACAAATTTATCGACAAAAGACTGCATGTGCGGTGTTATTTTTGTTTCAGACATAGCGGATAGTTCCCATCAATCAGTCACAAAAACGGCCCGGCAGCGTACGGCTTACATCTCGCGTCCGTTGGTATGGATTACCTGTTTTAACCACGCATAGCTCTTCTTCGGCACGCGCTTCAGGTCTTTCAGGTCGTGATTTTCACGGTTGACGTAGACCACGCCGTAGCGCTTGCGCATGTCACCCTGGGAGCTGAGAATGTCAATCAACCCCCAGCCGAGATAGCCCAATACCTCTGCCCCGTCCTCGAACATCGCCTCTTTCATGGCCTCGATATGCGCCCGGTGGTAGTCGATGCGGTAGGTATCCTCTATGGGGTTTACGCCATCCCAGGACTCAATCACCCCAATGCCGTTCTCAATCGGGAATACTGGCATCCGCCAGTCGTTGGCATAGCGGGTGATGATGGTGCGAAAGCCCAGCGGATCGATCTGCCAGTTCCACTCGGTGGCCTTCAGGTACGGATTGTTTTTCTCGCCGTGCAGCAGGTAATAGCTCACCGGCGTGCCTTCCGGGATGGCATCGCTGTCCAGCGTTTTGCTGGCGTAGTAGCTGAAGGCCATAAAGTCGTTCTTCGTTCGCGCAAACAGCGCGAGATCGTCTGCGCGGTAGATATCGCCGAAGCCTTCCTGCTCCACCACCGCCATCACCGCCGGGCTGTAGCCCTGGCCCGCGAAGACGCGCAGCAGGTTCTGGTTGAGGAATTCGTCGTACTGCTGGGCGCAGAAGATGTCACGCGGTTTGCAGGTGGCCGGATAAATCAGCTGGTGCGCCAGCATGCCGCCCATCAGCTTGCCCGGCTTAGTCTGGTGCAGGTACTCGGTCAGCGCCATGTGCGCCACCATGGTGTGATGCTGCACTTCGTACAGCTCGCGCAGGGTTTCCTCCCCCTTCATATAGCCGGAGATGCGGAAGGCTATCGGCATGTGGAAAATATTCTGCTCGTTAAAGGTCAGCCAGTACTTCACCCGGTCACCAAAGCAGTCGATCATCTTTTTGCCGTAGCGGATAAACGCCTCCACGACGCGACGATCGTTAAATCCGTTGTACTCCTGCGCCAGCGCCAGCGGCATATCGAAGTGGTAGAGGCAGACCATCGGCTCGATACCGCGGGCGATCAGATCGTCGATAAAACGGTCATAAAACGCGATGCCTTCGGCGTTGAACTCGCCGTCACCCTGCGGGCAGACGCGGCTCCAGGAGATCTGGAAGCGGTAGCAGTTCATGCCCAGATCCTGCATCAGGTCGAAATCTTCCCGGTAGCGGTGGTAGGAGTCGGTGGCCACTTTCCAGTCAGAGATATTTTCACCGGCTTCGCGAATGTCGTACACCGACATCCCCTTTCCGCCCTCATTCCAGGCCCCTTCCGTCTGCATGCTCGACACCGAGTTGCCCCATAAGAAGTTGGCTGGCAGTGATTGATTCATGGTTGCCTCCTATATGACTAGTCATTTAAATGATATGACTAGTCATATAGCCGGAGATGAAATTTCGATCAAAGGGGAGGAGCGATTTTTGTGAGATGGGTTTGAATAATGACGAGGGATCTCTTGCGAACTGCGCCCTGGCAGCAAGTCATATTGCTGCCAGACGTAAATGAGTCTGCGCAATTCAGGGGAAAGATACCGAACCGCCGAACTCCATATAGATTTTTGCCAGATTATTTAACTGGTTAAAGCGATTTTCATACAGTGCCAGTTCGGCCTGACGGCGTTTCTCCTGAGCATCAAGCCAGAAAGAAATTCGCACCGCGCCCTGGCGATAGCGAACTTCGTTTAACCTCTCTGATTTTTTCGCCAGTTCCAGGCCTTCACGTAGAAGCGTCTCCTGTTCCAGGAGTTGATGACGCAAAGCAAGCGCATCTTCTATGCTACTCATCGCCTTGTAAAGTTCCTGTTTAAACTCCAGAACCCGTTGCTCGTAGTCGTTGCGGGCAATCTTCACGTCCATGCCCCTTTCTCTCCATTCCAGGAACGGCAGGGTCAGGTTTGCTCCAACAGAGCCTACAGGATTTTCCAGGAAGGCCATAAGGCTGCTGCTGGTGCCAAGCGAGCCGGTCAGACTAAACGCTGGATAAAATGCAGTACGCTGGACATCAACGGTGGCCAATGCTTCCCGTACCCGCCACTCTTTAGCGCTGATATCGGGTCGATGCCGCAGCACGTTGACCGGGATCTTTCCACTGACCTGCGGCAGTGGTCCCATTGGTAACGTTTTCGGTTCGACTATCGCGCTGCCCGGCGCGGTTCCAAGCAAAACGGCTTGCTGATTGAGCGCCTGTAAACGTTCATTCTTCAACGCCGCCAGCCTGTTTTCCTGCGAAAGCACGCCCTGCTGAGCATCCACAACATCCAGAGAGGAGGCACCGCCCGCGGCATAGCGCGCGTTAGCCAGGCGCAGCGTCTCTTTTGCATAGTCGATGCTTTGTTGCAGGACAGACAGCTGCTGGTTAATAAAGCCTAAGCGCCAGTAATTATTACTGGCATTTGAAAGCAGCGTCAGGCGTGCAGAACGCAGATCCTCTTCCGAGGCAAAACGTGCCCACGCCTTCGCATCGCGCTGCCGCGCTATTTTGCCCCACAGATCCAGCTCATAGCTGGTATTAATACTGGCAACGCTGCCCCTGGTCCAGTGGGCTGAGCTGTTCAGCTGTTTTTTACCGTCAAGCGCGAGCGAACCTTTTAGTCCCGGATCGTTTGTGATGCCAATCCGCTCTTCTTCCAGGCGGGCGCCATAAACACGCAATACTGCTCCAGCGACATCGTTATTGCGCACCATCACCTGCCGCAGCCAGCCGTCGAGGTCTGGATCGTTAAAGGCCTGCCAGTCGAACGGCATCCTCTCCTCCGCAGCATCCGCCTGATACCAGTTGGCAGGGTATTTCACCTCAGGAGGCTGATAGTCGCTTTTCAGAGGGTCGGCGCAGCCAGCACTAAGCAGGACAGCAAGGCATACCGTTAAAGGGGATAATATTTTCATGGGTTACTCGCTGGCCAGTGAAACGACCGGATCCATCCTTGCTGCCTTGCGGGCAGGGAGATAACCAAAGATCATGCCGATTAAAGTTGAGCAGAAGAATGCGGCAGCAGCGGCCTGCCACGAATAAATGGCGGTGAAAATGCCCCCTGCCAGCGCGGTGAACAGCGCTCCGGCGGCATACGACAGTGCAATACCTAACACTCCTCCTATTAGACATACCAGCACAGCCTCAATCATAAACTGCTGCATGATATCGCCCTGACGCGCACCGACCGCCATTCGTACGCCAATCTCATGGGTCCGTTCCGTGACCGACACCAGCATGATATTCATCACCCCAATGCTGCCGATCATCAGCGAGATGCAGGCCACCATCAGAATCAGGATGCTAAAGGTCATTGAGGTCCGTTCGATTGATTGTCGAATCTGCTCGAAATTATAAAGCTGGAAGTCTTTCACGCCGTGGCGTTGAGTGAGAAGCTGAGAAATAGCGCTGACCGCTGCCTCGTTGGCAACATCATCCTTAAGCCTTACGCTGATGCTGGTCAACACCGGTTTTCCTGTCATTCGATACATCACCGTGCTGTAAGGCATCCAGACGTTAATGCGATTAGGCGCATAGCTTCGGCTGTTCCCTTTGGCGATGCCGACAACCCGTGCAGGCACGGAACCCAGAAAAACGATTTGCCCAAGTGCCTTGAGTCCCGCATCGTCAAATAACGCCTTGCGGGCGTTTTCATCAATGATGACTTCCTGCGAGGCATTTCGATCGTCCTGGAAAGTTGATCCCTGCAACAGTTCAATACCGTTTACGCGAAAATGATCGCGCCCAACGCCATTGATCGTGGCGGTAGCGGATTTACCCAGAAAGCGAATGTTGTCGGAAGCGTTAACTTCGGGGCTGACGCTGTCAACAAACCCCTGCTTTGCTAATGCTTCGGCGTCTGCCGGGACCAGAGTACGAATGGCTTCAGTGCTGTCGTCAAAGAAATCCCTTCCCGGGTAGATGCTCACCACGTTGGTTCCAAGCTCCTTGATATTATCAAGGGTTCGCTGTTTCGCGCCTTCTCCCAGTGCCACCACCGTAACAACCGCGGCGATACCAAAAATAATGCCCGTCATGGTTAACGTCGTGCGCAGGCGATGCGCATTCATCGCTTTTAACGCCATGTGCAGGGATTCACGGGTACGGTCAACAATACTTTGCCACCAGCTTTGCTGAACGCTGTCAGGTCGTTTAAGGGCAACCCCGGAGGTAACACGACTGCCGGTATCAGAAATAATTTCACCGTCACGCAGCTCAATAATACGGTTAGCATGCTGCGCTACCTTCATATCATGTGTCACCATAACCACGGTATGGCCACGCTGATTCAGTTCACTGAGTATTGACAGTACCTCCTGACCGGACTGCGTATCCAGCGCGCCGGTGGGTTCATCCGCCAGAATGATTTCACCGCCGTTAATCAGCGAGCGGGCAATACTCACACGCTGCTGCTGGCCGCCTGAAAGCTCTCCCGGCTTATGATGTTCACGACCTTCCAGCCCGAGTCTTCCAAGCAATGTCGCCGCGCGCAGACGGCGCTTTTCGCGCTCACTGTTGGCATAAATCGCCGGAATTTCAACGTTACTTAACGCGCTCAGGTCGGGCATTAAATGATAACGCTGGAAGATAAAACCGATGTGCTCACGGCGGATCCTTGCCAGATCGTCAGGTGAAAGCTGGGCGGCATTTTGACCGCTGATAAAGTAATCGCCACAATCAGGGACATCGAGACAGCCCATAATATTCATCAGGGTTGACTTACCGGAACCGGAGGCGCCGATGATCGCGACCATCTCCCCAGCAGCGATAGTCAAATCAATCCCTTTAAGCACGGTGAGATCCTGTCCACCGTTCCTGTAGGTGCGGCTGATGCCCTTGAGTTCTATGATATTACTCAAGATACAAACCCTTCCCCGGGCGCTTTTTCACCCGGCTGCGATAACACAACATGTTCCCCGACTTTTACACCGTCCAGGATCTGGATATCCACACTGTTAGTAATGCCGGTTTTGACCTCACGGGTTTCCAGCCGCTTATCACTGGTCAATATCTGCACGTGCTGTTTGTTGCCACTCACCTTGTGCACAGCCTGAATCGGCACCAGTAACGTATTTTTAGCTTCTCCAGCCAGCAAGGTCACCTGTGCTGTCATGGCAATTCGCAGTCGATTTTCTGGATTGGGGACATCCAGCAGCGCGTTGTAGTACACCGAAGCATTTGACGTGCCTGACCCTGAGGCTGAGCTACTGCTGGCAAGGCTATCATCTTTCATAACCGACTCAGGTGCCAGTTCAACGGTATGTAACGTGGCGTCATAATGCTTATCCGGCTCAGAGAAAATGGTGAATCTGGCTTTCTGTCCCGGTGAAATTCGCGTGATATCCGCCTCAGAGATCTGGGCTTTAATTGTCATCACGTCCAGACGTGCGAGTTTGATAATGGTCGGCGCACTTTGGCTGGAGTTAACCGTTTGGCCCTGTTGGGTGACAACGGCAATAACAATGCCGTCCATGGGAGCAACAACTTTTGTATAACCCAAATCGACCTTTTTCTTGTCAACATCAATTTGCGCCTGGACGAGTTTGGCGTTCAGTGCCGATAACTCAGCGCGGGTACTGGCCAGCGTGGTTTCAGCCGTTTCGAAATCTTCTCTTGAGCTGGCATCCTCATTTAGCATCTGGCGCTGGCGCTTAAAACGCAATGAGGCTTGCTTCAACTGCGCCTGCTTAGCCTGAAGGTCCGCTTTTACCACGTTGAGAGCAGCTTCTGCGTTGCGTAAATCATTACGCTGCGGCACGTCATCAATTTCAGCGATGAGCTGTCCTTTAGTGACACGATCGCCTAACTTCACTTTCAGCGACTTAACCTGGCCAGAAACCTGTGCCCCAACGTTGACCCGCTCAATTGCATCAATTCGACCGGTAGCAAGTACGGCGTTTTCAATATCGCCGATGCGTACTGGAGCGGTAACATACTCAGGAACCTCGGGGCTTCTCAGGAAGAAGAACAAGGCGATGCTAAAAATAATTAGCAGAGCCGCAGCACAGGTCATTACGCGTCGGGGAGGGAATTTTGTTAACATTACGCAGGTTTTCCATAACGATAAACAGCAGTGAATCAGGCATCATAGTAACATCGCCAGTATTTACGGGAGGTAAACCCGCGCTATTTGGTGAAGTAGCGTCATCATAGACCCCCGCCATCAATTACACAGAATCACCAGGTCCGCCTGTAAACCGCCGCAAGCGTGGGATTTTGTGCCTAAATCCACAGAGTCCCCTTTTGCTGAGCCCCACCTGCGATTTTTCCCATAATCGATTCATTGTGCATTAAGTGCTTAATTATAGTTGCAACTCACATATGATAATAGTAATTATTATCATTAGCATTTGCACTGATGGTTTATCTGGCAAGGTATACAGAGGTATCAGGAAACAAGCCTCTCCAGGTTTGTTGAACGGTCTCACACTCAACAAATGCATCTGAACACCGCGGCGTGGCAGCACGACGCCGCCTGGGCTGTTCAAAAGGACAACGGCGCGTAAGCGTTAATGGAAGCCGGGACAAGGAATTCCCGATTCACCAGCCTACGTCACGGAATAGTCAGCGACAGGACCGTTCGTAAGGCTGGTGAAACTCAAAAAGGACGCAGCGTCTGTCAAAGCAGGCTTAACGAAAATTAACGTCCTGCTGCTGGCATATGACTGCGTCGACTTCCTGATTTAGTTCGTCAAGCGGAGAGGGATTTTCTCATGCGTATTTTGTTTGTAGGCCCGCCTCTCTATGGGCTGCTGTATCCTGTGCTGTCTCTGGCACAGGCGTTTCGCGTTAACGGCCATGAAGTGCTGATCGCCAGCGGAGGAAAATTCGCCCAAAAAGCGGCAGAAGCAGGGCTGGTGGTATTTGACGCCGCACCCGGTTTTGATTCTGAAGCTGACTATCGCCGCCGCGAGGCACAGCGAAAAGAAAGCAACATCGGCACAAAAATGGGCAACTTCTCATTCTTCAGCGAAGAGATGGCCGACCACCTGGTGGAGTTTGCCGGACACTGGCGGCCCGATCTCATCATCTACCCGCCGCTCGGCGTCATCGGGCCTCTGATTGCCGCCAAATACGATATACCGGTCGTAATGCAAACCGTCGGCTTCGGCCATACGCCCTGGCATATCAAAGGCGTAACGCGTTCGCTCGCGGACGCCTATCATCGCCACGGCGTTGGGGCCGCACCGCGCGATATGGCCTGGATCGACGTAACACCACCGAGCATGAGCATTCTTGAAAACGACGGAGAACCCATTATTCCCATGCAGTACGTCCCGTACAACGGCGGCGCGGTGTGGGAACCGTGGTGGGAGAGGACGCCCGACCGTAAACGTCTGCTGGTGAGTCTCGGTACCGTCAAACCGATGGTCGACGGCCTTGACCTGATCGCCTGGGTGATGGATTCCGCCAGTGAAGTCGATGCCGAGATCATCCTGCATCTTTCGGCCAATGCGCGGTCGGATCTGCGCTCACTGCCCTCAAATGTTCGCCTGGTCGACTGGATACCCATGGGAGCCTTCCTGAACGGCGCAGATGGCTTCATTCATCATGGTGGCGCGGGCAATACCCTGACGGCGCTGCACGCCGGTATTCCACAGATCGTCTTCGGCCAGGGTGCCGATCGCCCGGTAAATGCCCGCGCTGTTGTCGAACGCGGCTGCGGGATCATCCCCGGCGACGACGGCCTGTCGAGCAGCATGATCAATGCTTTCCTCGACAATCGCGCGCTTCGCGACGCCTCTGAAGAGGTAGCGGCGGAAATGGCAGCGCAACCCTGTCCGAGCGAGGTGGCGAAAAGCCTGATCGCGAGGGTACAGAAAGGGTAGCCACTACGCCGTCATGACGATCATACGCCAGCACGCATCCAGGAGATACGCCCGTAACAATGCGGGACCGGATCGGGCTGGCGCTTTTTTTTGCACAGCGATCCGACTTGGATCCTATTGTTTACAGACGGAGGAGGCTTAATGCCTGCGACTCACTCTCCCACTCCTGCGCGGTCCTGGATAGTTCGACTGGCACGCGTGTGCTGGGAACGTAAGAAACTTAGCATCATCGTAGTGGTAGCGTCGGTCTCGACCATTCTGCTGGCCGCGCTGACGCCGTTGCTGACAAGGCAAGCGGTGAACGACGCGCTGGCGGGCAATCCGACTCGTCTGCCGTGGCTGGCCTGCGGGCTATTGCTGATTGCCTTTTTTGATTTCATCGGTAACTACGTGCGCCGCGGTTATGCCGGGGAGCTCTCGCTATGGGTGCAGCACACCCTGCGAGGACGGGCATTCGACAGTATTCAAAAACTTGACGGCGCAGGCCAGGACGCACTGCGCACCGGGCAGGTGATTTCACGAACCAACAGCGATCTGCAGCAGGTGCATACCCTGCTACAGATGTGCCCGGTGCCGCTGGCGGTGTTCACTTATTACATTGCCGGCATTGCCGTGATGCTGTGGATGTCACCCGCCATGACGCTCATCGTCGTGTGCGTACTGGCATGCCTGGCTATCACTGCGCTGCGTGCTCGTCGCCGGGTCTTCGCGCAAACCGGGCTGGCCTCGGACCGACTGGCAAATCTCACCGAACATATGCGCGAGGTGCTGGCGCAGATCTCAGTGGTAAAATCCTGCGTGGCGGAGCTGCGTGAAACGCGCTGGCTTGATCGCCAGTCGCGGCAGATGGTGCGGGTACGCATCGGCGCGGCCATCTCGCAGGCGATGCCAGGCGCCACCATGCTGGCGCTACCGGTGCTCGGGCAAATCGTCCTGCTGTGCTACGGCGGCTGGTCGGTTATGCACGGGCGCATCGATCTCGGCACCTTCGTGGCGTTTGCCAGCTTCCTCGCGATGCTGACCGGGCCAACCCGTGTACTGGCATCGTTTCTGGTTATCGCCCAGCGCACCCAGGCGTCCGTGGAGCGCGTGTTTGCTCTGATCGACACCCGTTCGCAGATGGAAGACGGGACGGAGGCGGTTAACGGTCAGGTTATCGGGCTGCAACTGGAGAATATGAGCTTCGAGTACCGTGGCGGCAGACGCATCCTCAGCGATGTCTCCTTTTCCCTGCACGCCGGTGAAACGGTGGCGGTAGTGGGCGCATCGGGTTCCGGGAAATCCACGCTGCTGATGCTGCTGGCGCGTTTTTACGATCCCAGCGCCGGAGAGATATGGCTCAACACCAGCGCAGGCCGACAGAACCTCCGCGATCTCAGGCTGGAGGCGCTTCGTCGTCGGGTAGGCGTTGTGTTTGAGGATGCTTTTCTGTTTGCCGGTACGGTGGCGGAAAATATCGCCTACGGGCACCCTCAGGCAACGGCGGACGACATTCGCCTCGCGGCGAGGGCAGCAGGAGCCAGCGATTTTATCAACGCCCTGCCGAAAGGTTTCGATACCCAATTAACCGAACGCGGTACGAATCTTTCCGGCGGACAGAGGCAGCGAATCGCGCTGGCACGGGCGCTCATTACCGCGCCGGAAGTGTTGATCCTCGATGACACCACCTCGGCGGTCGATGCCGGTACTGAAGCGGAGATCAACACCGCGCTGAGTCGCTATGCTGACGAAAAGCATATGCTGCTGGTGATTGCCCGACGCCGTTCGACGCTTCAGTTAGCCAGCCGGATTGTGGTGCTGGATAAGGGCCGGGTGGTGGACACCGGAACCCAGGCAGAACTTGAAGCGCGCTGTCCGGCGTTCCGCGCGCTGATGACCGGCGACGGCGATTTCCTCGCGCCTTCCCACAGTGGGCCTAACGGATTGTGGCCGACCGTACCAGCGGCACAAGACGATGCGGCGCAGACGGGGGATAAAGGCTTTGTCGCCCGTATGACGCGCGTGCCGGAAAATGCAGTACAGCAGGCGCTGGCCGGTAAAGGCCGCAAAGTTACGTCGCTGCTGAAGCCCGTGGCGTGGATGTTCGTCATCGCCGCCCTGCTGATCGCCCTCGATTCGGCCGCAGGCGTCGGGGTACTGATACTGCTGCAGCGCGGCATTGACTCCGGCGTTGCCACAGGCGATATGTCGACTATCGGCCTCTGTGCCCTATTCGCCCTGTGCCTGGTGGCCGTGAGCTGGTGCTGTTATTCACTACAGACTGTCTTCGCCGCCAGAGCGGCAGAGTCAGTCCAGCATACGGTGCGCTTGCGCAGCTTCGGCCATATGCTGCGTCTTGGTCTCCCCTGGCATGAAAAGCATGTCGATTCGCGTCTGACCCGCATGACCGTAGATGTGGACTCTCTCGCCCGCTTTCTGCAAAACGGCCTTGCCGGTGCAGCCACCAGCCTGGTGACAATGTTCGCCATCGCCGCCGCCATGTTCTGGCTCGACCCGCTCCTGGCGCTGACGGCATTAAGCGCGGTGCCAGTGGTCGCACTGGCAACCTGGATTTATCGCCGCCTCAGCTCCCCTGCTTATGCGCAGGCGCGGCTGGAAATAGGCAAAGTCAACAGCACCCTGCAGGAGAAAGTCTCCGGCTTGCGCGTTGTGCAATCGCATGGCCAGCAGGAACAGGAAGCCGCCCGGCTGCGCGCGTTATCGGATCGGTTCCGTGCGACCCGCGTACGTGCGCAAAAATACCTTGCCGTCTATTTCCCGTTCCTGACCTTCTGCACCGAGGCCTCCTATGCCGCCGTTCTTCTGGTGGGTGCATCGCGAGTCGCCGAAGGCGAAATGACCGCCGGGGTGCTGGCGGCTTTCTTCCTGCTGCTGGGGCAATTCTATGGGCCAGTGCAGCAGTTATCAGGAATTGTCGACGCCTGGCAGCAGGCGACGGCCAGCGGCAAACATATTAATGAACTGCTGGCGACCGAAGGCACAGAGAACATCGAGCCCTCTTCCGCACCGCCCGCCACCGGCGCGCTGCATCTTGATGAGGTCACGTTCAGTTATCCCGACAGCCCTGAACCCGCGCTGAACAAACTTACCCTGACAATCCCTGAGGGAAGGGTCGTCGCGGTCGTTGGTCGCAGCGGTGCGGGTAAGTCAACGCTGATTAAGCTGATCGCCGGATTGTATTCCCCCACCCACGGCAGGATCAGCATTGGCGATCGGATAATTGATGATGCCTCGCTTGCCGATTACCGTCGCCAGATTGGGCTGGTCGATCAGGATGTGGCGTTGTTTAGTGGTGATATCGCGGAAAACATTCGTTATTCACGGCCATCCAGTACCAATGACGACGTTGAGATTGCCTCTCAACAGGCAGGGCTGTATGAGACGGTGCGCAATCTGCCGCAGGGATTCCGCACACCGGTGAATAACGGCGGTGCCGATCTGTCCGCAGGTCAGCGCCAGCTGATTGCGCTGGCCCGCGCACAACTGGCGAATGCTCACATCCTGCTGCTCGATGAAGCCACGTCACGCCTGGATCGCACATCCGAAGAGCGATTGATGTCATCGTTAACAGACGTCGCGCACGCCGGGAAGCACCTGGCGCTGATTGTGGCGCACCGTCTGACCACCGCGCAGCGCTGCGATCTGATTGCCGTTATCGATAAGGGGCAGCTTGCGGAATACGGCACCCACGAACAGCTGTTAGCGGCCGGCGGCCTCTACACCCGCTTGTGGCATGACAGCGTCGGCAGCTCTGTTCCCCATCGCCAGCACGACATCACGGGGGAAATCGTGGAAGAGTAATTGCGCACGTAAGACATTACAAAACACGCGCTAAAGCGGCTGTTCCCGGAATAGCCGCTTTAGCTATTTATACTGACACCCTTCATATTCAAAGAGAGTGAATGCTGAACATGCAACAACATCCCTCTGCTATCGCCAGGCTGCGCAGCCAGCTGGCAGCAGGCCACATTGCTAACCTTTCTGACTTCTGGCGAGACGCTGAGTCGCTAAATGTACCGCTGGTGACGCCAGTCGACGGAGCGAAAGACGAGCGTGATGTGACATTTCTGTGGCGCGCCAGGCACCCTCTACAGGGCGTTTATCTGCGTCTGAATCGGGTGACGGATAAAGAGCACGTGGCGAAAGGGATGATGACCGCCCTTCCCGCAACGGATATCTGGACTCTGACACTGCGTTTACCCGCAAGCTACTGCGGCTCCTATTCGCTGGTGGAAATCCCCCCCGGCACCCCGGCCGAGACGATTGCACAGTCCGGAGGCCGCTTTGCTACCCTCGTCGGGCACGCCGATCCGCTAAACAAAACGCCGGGGATCAACGTTCGGGGAAGCACACAGGAGTCGGTGCTGGCGCTTGATAAAGCCCCCGCCCAGTCCGAATGGCGCGGCGGGTCACCCAGCGGGCAATTGCTTACCTCGGCGCGCACTCTCGCCGGGGAATCGCGCCGGGTTCGGCTCTATCTGCCGGACGTTGATGTTTCGCAGCCCCTCGGCCTGGTGGTACTGCCCGATGGTGAAACCTGGTTCGATCACCTTGGCGTATGCGCGGCAATTGACGCCGCCATAAACAACGGACGCATCGTGCCTGTGGCTGTACTTGGCATCGACAATATCGATGAACACGAGCGAACTGCGATACTCGGCGGGCGCAGCGAGCTGATAAAGGATATCGCCGACCAGTTGTTGCCGACGATCCGCGCCGAACACCCGCAGCGGCGGTGGGCAGACCGTTCGCGCACCGTGCTGGCCGGACAGAGCCTCGGCGGGGTCAGCGCGCTCATGGCCGCTCGTTACGCACCGGAAACGTTCGGGCTGGCGCTCAGCCACTCCCCTTCGATGTGGTGGACGCCAGAGGGTGCCAGCCGGCCAAACGTGTTCAGCGAAACCGATACGTCATGGGTGAGCGAACATCTGCTTTCTGCCCCGCCGCAGGGCGTGCGCATCCGCCTGTGCGTGGGATCGCTGGAAGGTTCGACGGTACCCCACGTTCAGCGGCTGCATCAGCAGTTGCTTACCGCTGGCGTCGACAGCCATTGCGCAATGTATACCGGGGGTCACGATTACGCATGGTGGCGCGGCGCACTGATTGACGGGCTTGGTTTACTCCAGGGTTGACTTGACCCGCGAACACTTTCAGGCAACTGTACAGGCTTCCTGAATAAAGAAAATGTCACCTGCGGAAAAGGAATAAACATCAGATGTATGCCCGCGAGTATCGCCCAACACGCTCACGCAAGGCGCTTGTCACTCTTCTTTCTGGTCTCACCCTTATCTGGAATGCGCACGCTTTCGCAAAGCCGGATATGCAGCCACTGGGGCCGAATATCGCCGATAAAGGCTCTGCGTTTTACCATTTCAGCGTCAACTCGTTCGACTCCGCCGATGGCAGCCGCCATTATCGGGTATGGACGGCCGTGCCAAATAAAGCCGCACCGGCGTCGGGCTACCCGATTTTATATATGCTCGACGGCAACGCAGTTATGGACCGCCTGAACGACGACCTGCTCAAACAGCTGGCAGAAAAATCACCGCCGGTGATTGTGGCTGTCGGGTATCAGACCAACCTCCCCTTCGATCTCAACGGCAGGGCCTACGACTATACGCCAGCAGCAGAAAGCGGCAAAACGGATACCCGCAGCCGTAAGAGTGGGGGTAGCAACGACTTCCGCCAGTTACTGGAAACGCGTATAGCGCCAAAGGTGGAACAGGGATTGAATATCGATCGGCAGCGTCGCGGCCTGTGGGGGCACTCCTACGGCGGCCTGTTCGTGCTGGATGCATGGCTGTCTTCCCCTTATTTCCGGACGTATTACAGCGCCAGCCCGTCGTTGGGCAGAGGCCATGATGCGCTACTGAGCCGCATCACGGCGGTTGAGCCGTCGCAATACTGCGCCAGGCGCCTGATGATAATGGAAGGTTCGGCGACACCGGGCGATAACCGGGAAACGCATGCTGCCGGAGTGCTGACGAAAATTCATGCCACCCTCGCCACGCTGGAAGATAAAGGCGTCAATGCCGCCTTTTGGGATTTCCCAAACCTGGGACACGGGCCGATGTTCAACGCCTCCTTCCGCGGAGCGCTGTTAGATATCAGTGGTGAAAACGCAGGTAACACAGCAGGCTGTCATTCATTAAGCCGCTAAACACTGCCCGCCTTGACGCGGGCAGTACACCTGTAACACTACGATCAAAATGACGCGGTAACACCGGCATAATAAGCCCGGCCAGGCTCGTTATAGGTATTCGCCCCTTCGGAAGATCGGTAAATCTGTTTATCTAAGATATTGCTGACACCAACGTTAAGACGCAGATTTTTATTAATATCGTAATTGAAGTTCGTCCCCACCAGCGAATAAGCGCCCAGCTCTTTACCTGACAGACCGCCAGTATCTTCACTACGAGTTTCCGAATGAGTACGCGGTTTTTGTCTGCCGTATAACGTCCAGTTGACGCTGGCAGAGAACGCCTGGGTGATGGTCCAGTCAAGCGAGTTATTAATGGTGTATTTCGGGATGATCGACAGCGGGTTACCGGTGTCTTTTTGCTCCGAGGTGATCATCCAGGTGGCATTGGTATTCCAGTTCAGACGATCTTTCACCAGCGGGAACGCCATGCTGGCTTCGATACCGTCCACCAGCGCTTTCCCGCCGTTCTGCCACTGGAGAATATATGCGCCGGAAGCGGTTTGCCCGATAACATTATCGCCGGCCACGATCTTATTCTGGTAGTCATTGCGGAAGTAGGTCACGCTGGCATGGTAATCTTCCCAGGCGAACTCCAGCCCAATTTCTTTATTGATGCTAATTTCCGGATCGAGATCTTTATTACCGATCAGATAGCAGCCGCCCGATGTAATATCTTTTGGACAACCGTTGCCTTTCGAGTAGAGCAGATAACCTTCGCTGGATTGATACAGGTTTGGTGCTTTAAAGGTTCGGGCAATCCCCGCTTTGACTTTGAAGTAATCCCCCAATTCCTGCGAGAGGTTCAGGCTGGGGCTGAAGTTACCGCCGGACTCGTTGAGATAATCAAAGCGCAGGCCGGGAATGATATTCGTGCCGGGAACCGGCTCAATATTATCTTCAATATACAGCGCACTGATTTGGGAATGGTTTTTACTGCTGCGATCCGCAGCCGAGCCAGAAATGCCGCCGATATCACTGTCATCCACGGTCAGGCTGGTAGAGGAAGGATCGTCGAGCTCATCGCGGCTCCACTCCGCACCCACGGTCAGCGTTTGATCGACCAGCGCATTCAGCGGAATATTAAGCTCGCCGCTGGTTCGCCAGGAGCTCAGGCGATTGGTCGTGAACTTTTCATCCGCCGAAATACGCCCTTCACCGCCTCCGGATAATCCTTCATTCATGCGGGTGTTATTGGTTTTCTCGTAATAGACACCAAAACGGCTTTGACCCCAGTCCCAGATACCATTATGTGTAATGCCATAATTCTGCCGGTACAGGCGGTTCGTCTCTTCGCCGGATTTCGCCAGGCTTTCAGTGACGGCACTGGAAGAACTGTTTTGCGTATCGCCCGCATAGATATTCCCCTGACGGCTATATCCGGCTTCGAAATCGATAATTTGCTGCGGATTTAATTTCCACGAGACAACGCCGTTAATATCTTTGTTGCGCACCCCTTCATGCCCGGCCGCGTTTTTCGTACCGGCCGAGGAGTTAATATCCCAGCTGTCGGCATCGGTTTTATTCAGGTTTCCGTACAGGCGCATGGTCAGCGCATCGCCAGCCAGCGGCCCGCTAAGGCTGAAGTTGGCGCGACGCGTAGCGCCTTCGTCGCTGCTTTCCGGCTGGTTGGTGTATAACGACAGCGAACCGTGCCAGTCGTTGGTAGGGCGTTTGGTAATGATGTTCACCACCCCGCCCGCTGCGCCCGAACCGTAGCGTGCCGCCGCAGGGCCGCGGATCACTTCAATACGCTCAACCTGTTCCGGTGGCACCCAGTTGGTGTCGCCGCGGGTATCACGCTCTCCACGCCAGCTATAACGCACGGCGTTGCGCGACGTCACCGGCACACCATCAATTAAAATTAAGGTGTTCTCCGGCCCCATGCCGCGAATGTCGATCTGGCGGTTATTACCACGTGTACCCGAGGCGCTGTTGCCGGTCAGATTGACACCGGGCATTTTGCGAATAATATCGGAGAGATCGTTGACCGGAGGGTTCTTTTTAATATCTTCGCTGGTAATAATCGACACGCCCGGCTGCTGTTTGAGTACCTGCTCAGCGGTGGCTTCCACCACCAGGGTCTCGTCGTTATCATCGGAGGATTTTGCCAGTGATACCTGACTGTTCAACCCTGCCAGGAGCGCAGTGAGCGGCCAGAAGATCTTGATAATTCTCATACCCATTCCCTAATACATGCCTAACGTAAAAGTGATCGATCGTTAAGCTCACATCCTTGCCAGATATTTTAAACTGCCATTATTTTTATAATAAGAATGATAATTAATATCATTTGGAGAGGATTAAGGCAATCCTTAATACACGGATGCGCGCATTAATGAAACGCACGCATTGGCCCGGAGTGATTCTTCCCGGGTACCACCCTGTGCGTTCGTAAAGCTGGCATACTGAAACAGCGGAAGAAGAGAACAGCCCATTGGTATTTCGTGTAGTGACATAACGTTAATATGTCATTACAAGGGAACGCAGCCCCGGTAAGCGCAAGCGCCACCGGGGAAAGAAAGGTTATTGTTGCGCTAACTGATTGCGACGGTACTCGCCCTGGCGCTCCAGCATCCAGCCAGGATACTCGCGCGGCAGCGCGCTGACCGCATCCAGCTGTTTCAGCTCATCATCGCTCAGCTGAATGCCGGTTGCGGCAATGTTGTCATCCAACTGATCGACCCGTTTCGCCCCGATGATGACGCTGGTCACCGCTTTCTGGTGCAGCAGCCACGCCAGCGCGATTTGCGCCACGGAAACGCCTTTACTTTCAGCGATGGTACGCATCACGTCCACGCAGTCGAAGGCGCGATCTTTATTCACTGGCGGGAAGTCGAACGCCAGGCGACGACTACCGGCCGCGCTCTGCCCGTCGCGATCGTATTTTCCGCTCAGCAGACCACCCGCCAGCGGGCTCCATACCATCAACCCGACGCCTTCGCTCTGCATCATCGGCACCAGTTCGCGCTCAAGGTCGCGCCCGGCGATGGTGTAGTACGCCTGCAATGAGGCAAAACGCGCCAGCCCCAGACGCTCAGAGATGCCGAGCGCTTTGGCAATCTGCCATGCCGCCCAGTTCGAGACGCCGATATAGCGTACGTGACCGTGCTGCATAAGATTATCCAGCGCGTAAAGCGTCTCCTCGATGGGGGTCGCGGGGTCGAAACCGTGCAGCTGATAGAGATCGATATGATCCAGCTGCAAGCGACGCAGGCTCTCCTTCACGCCGCTGATGATGTGATAGCGCGAGCTACCGCGCGAGTTCCCCCCCCGCTGTGCCGGTTTCACCGAACACCTTGGTGGCAACGACCACGTTTTCGCGCGGAATTTTCAGGTTCTTCAGCGCCTGCCCGGTGATCTCCTCTGAACGCCCTTCCGAGTAGACATCTGCCGTGTCGATAAAATTGATCCCGGCGTCCAGCGCGCGGCCCACCAGCTGCTCGGCGTCGCTTTGCTGAAGCTGACCAATTTTGCCCCACATGCCGCCTTCACCGCCGAAGGTCATGGTGCCGAGGCAGAGTTCAGAAACAAACAGTCCGGTATTGC
>ERZ773187.1456-NODE-1456-length-17982-cov-11.218497_pt1 | contig 17982 bp, 17 predicted proteins | sample MGYA00511242_ERZ773187 | MGnify/ENA primary metagenome ERZ773187 (study PRJEB29015, sample SAMEA2737744) | human gut metagenome | biome: human gut; feature: human-associated habitat; material: faeces | place: China | collected 2012 ... | reverse complement strand
CGGCGGCCAGAGCATCAGCCTGACCCATCTGGCTCCCTTTGTGGACGTCTCCCGCAAGAAGATCGCCGCCGAGGTAGAGCTGGAGATGGAAGGTCTGGACGTCTCTGCCGAGCGCAAGAAGGAGATCGTGGAGCGTCGTCTGCGCAACGAGATCAACCGCGGCGTGCAGACCATCCAGTATCAGGTGGTCACCCTGATGACCACCAACGGTCAGGCACCCTTTATTACCGTGTTCATGTATCTGGGCGAGGCACGCAACCCGCAGGAAAAGGCCGACCTTGCCATCATCATTGAGGAGACCATCCGTCAGCGCTATCAGGGCGTGAAGAACGAGGCCGGTGTGTGGATCACCCCCGCCTTCCCCAAGCTGATCTATGTGCTGGAAGAGGACAACATCCGCCCCGGCACTCCCTACTACTACCTGACCGAGCTGGCCGCCAAGTGCACCGCCAAGCGCATGGTGCCGGACTATATCTCGGAAAAGAAGATGCTGGAACTCAAGGTGGACAAGAACGGCGAGGGCCACTGCTACACCTGCATGGGCTGCCGCAGCTTCCTGACCCCCTATGTGGACCCCGAGACCGGCAAGCCCAAATACTACGGCCGTTTCAATCAGGGTGTGGTCACCATCAATCTGGTGGACGTTGCCCTGAGTTCTGAGGGCAACTTTGAAAAGTTCTGGAAGATCTTTGACGAGCGTCTGGATCTGTGCCATCGCGCCCTGCAGGCCCGTCACAAGCGGCTGCTGGGCACCCCCAGTGACGCCGCACCCATCCTGTGGCAGTACGGCGCACTGGCCCGCCTGAAGAAGGGTGAAAAGATCGACAAGCTGCTGTTCGGCGGCTATTCCACCATCAGCCTGGGTTATGCCGGCCTGTATGAGTGCGTGAAGTATATGACCGGCAAGAGCCACACCGACGCCGGCGCAAAGCCCTTCGCCCTCAGCGTGATGCAGCACATGAACGACAAGTGCAGCGAGTGGAAGAAGGCCGAGAACATGGACTACTCCCTCTATGGCACCCCGCTGGAGTCCACCACCTACAAGTTTGCCAAGTGCCTGCAGAAGCGGTTCGGCATCGTCCCCGGCATCACCGACAAGAACTATATCACCAACAGCTACCACGTCCATGTCTCCGAGCACATCGACGCATTCACCAAGCTGAAGTTCGAGAGCGAATTCCAGAAGCTGTCTCCGGGCGGTGCCATCAGCTATGTGGAAGTCCCCAATATGCAGGACAATCTCGAGGCGGTCATGAGCGTGCTGCAGTTCATCTACGACAACATCATGTACGCCGAGTTGAACACCAAGTCCGACTACTGTCAGGTGTGCGGCTACGATGGCGAGATCAAGATTGTGGAGGACGACGGCAAGCTGGTGTGGGAGTGCCCCAAGTGCGGCAACCGTGACCAGAACAAGCTGAATGTTGCCCGCCGCACCTGCGGCTATATCGGCACCCAGTTCTGGAACCAGGGCCGGACGCAGGAGATCAAGGATCGGGTGTTGCACTTGTGATCCTCTCAGGCGCTTCGCGCCAGCTCCCCCAGAGGGGGAGCCATTGGCAAGCTACCCAAGCACAAAAAATTGCAAGGCAAAGCAGCGTGCTCTGCTTTCAGGTCTGATTTATGAACTACGCGACTATTAAATATTACGACATCGCCAACGGGCCGGGCGTCCGCACCAGCGTCTTCGTTTCCGGCTGCCGCCACCACTGCCCCGGCTGCTTCAATGAGGTGGCATGGGATTTCGGCTATGGCCAGCCCTTCGACAAGCCCGTCCGCAACGAGGTGTTCGCCTCCTGCAAGCCGGACTATATCACGGGCCTCTCCCTGCTGGGTGGCGAGCCGATGGAGCCGGAGAACCAGCGGGCGCTGGTGACCTTTGTGCAAAATTTCAAAGCCCTTTACCCGAAAAAAACGGTCTGGTGCTACTCCGGCTACACCTGGGAGCAGCTGACCGGCAAAGTCCCCTGCCACGCGCGGTGCGAAGTCACCGACGAGCTGCTGAGTCTGCTGGATGTGCTGGTGGATGGCCGCTTCGTGGAGGCTGAGTACGACATCTCCCTCCGCTTCCGGGGCAGCCGGAACCAGCGTCTGCTGGATGTTCCCAAGTCCCTCGCCGCCGGGCAGCCGGTGTGGTGGCAGGACGAAAAAGTGTTCTCCACCCATACGATGGAACGATAAACAAAAAGCGCAGATCTTCCACAACGAGCCTCTCCGCTCGTGGAAGATCTGCGCCTTTTCTTATTCTCTGCTTCCCACCATATCCTCAATGGCCCGCAGGAACGCCATGCCATAGCGGGCGGCTTTCTTTTCGCCGACGCCGGTGATGTTCAAAAACTCATCCATGCTCAGGGGCTTGCTCCGGACCATTTCGCGGAGGGTAGCGTCGCTGAACACCATGTAGGCCGGAACATTCTGCTTCGCTGCAAGACGCTTGCGGAGGGCGTAGAGCGCGGCCAGCAGCTTCTCGTCTGCCTCGCTGAGGTCGCCGCCGGCAGCAGCACGGCGGGCCGACAGCCGCCGGGAGTTGGCCGCGGCCCTCTGCTTTGCGGCGGCAGCGCGCTGTTCTACCTCCTGCGCGTTCTGCTCGGCAAAGAGGCAGCAGGAACAGTTGCCGCACTTTTCAGGTGCGGCCTCGCCGAAATAGTTCAGCATGAACCGCCGCAGGCACTTCTGGGTGGTAGAGTAGAAGGTCATATACTTGAGCCGCTCTTCCGCCTTGCGGGCCGCCTCGGCCTTGACGTCGGCGGGCAGTCCGTTGTCCGCCTCCATCTCTTTGTCGATGAAGAAGCGGATGGTTCGCACATCCGTACCGGAATAGAGCAGGATGCAGCGGGACGGCAGACCGTCGCGGCCTGCGCGGCCCGCCTCCTGATAATAGCTCTCCAGATCCTTGGGCATATTGTAATGGATGACGAACCGGACGTTGGGCTTGTCGATGCCCATGCCGAAGGCGTTGGTCGCCACCATGATTTGAACGCGGTCGTAGAGGAAGTCGTCCTGATTCTTCCGGCGCACCTCGGCGTCCAGCTTGGCGTGATAGGCCGCTGCCCGGATGCCCCGGCTCTGGAGCAGGCGGGCCGTCTCGTCCACCTGCTTCGTAGTGCTGCAATAGACGATGCCCGCGTTGTCGCCCTCCCGGAGCACAAGGTCCAGCAGCTCCTTCGGCTTCTGGCTGGGCAGGGCGCGGCGCGTCTCGAAGTAGAGGTTGGGCCGGTCGAAGCCGGTCGTCACCTCATAGGGCTGATGGAGCTCGAGGTGGCTGCGGATGTCGTCCCGCACCCGGGCCGTCGCCGTGGCCGTGAACGCGCCCACCACCGGGCGATTCGGCAGGCTGTCCACGAACGCCTTGATGCGCAGATAGCTGGGGCGGAAGTCCTGCCCCCACTGGCTGATGCAGTGGGCCTCGTCCACCGTCACCATGCTGATGAGCTTTTCCTGTGCGAAGCGCTGGAAGCCCGGCATTTCCAGCCGCTCCGGGGCCACATAGATGATCTTATACCAGCCCTCCCGGGCGCGGCGGAGCATGAGGGCCTTCTGGTTGTCGGTGAGGCTGTTGTTGAGGAAAGCCGCCGCCACCCCCGCCTGCACCAGCGCCCCCACCTGGTCCTTCATCAGGCTGACCAGCGGCGACACCACGATGGTGATTCCCGGCAGAAGCAGCGCCGGCACCTGATAGCAGATGGATTTGCCCGCACCGGTGGGCATCACCGCCAGCACATCCTGCCCGTCCAGCAGCCGCCGGACGATGTCCTCCTGTCCGGGGCGGAAACTGTCGTAGCCAAAAACTTTTTTCAAGATAGAATGCGGGTCTGCCATGGGTGCCTCCTGCGTTTTTCAAATCTGTATCCGTATTATTATAGCACAGCCCGGCCCGAAATGGTATCAGAACGCTCTTCTGTCGTCGTTTTTTGGCAGGTATTTGCTGGTGTTCCTAGCTTTTTGTGCGCGAAAATGCTATAATAAGAATACATATCTCCATCTCCGGCCCATTTTGTTCTGAACATGGCCGGGCAAGCACGATAAGGAGCTTATTTTTATGCAACAGAAACTCATTACTTTTGCCGTCCCGTGCTACAACTCGGCGGCATATATGCGCCACTGCATCGAAACGCTGCTCTCCGCCGGGGAGCAGGCTGAGATCATCCTCGTGGACGACGGTTCCGTGAAGGACGAGACCCCGGCCATCTGCGACGAGTACGCTGCCAAGTACCCCACCATCGTCAAGGCCATCCATCAGGAGAACGGCGGCCACGGCGAGGGCGTCAACCAGGGCATCCGCAACGCCACCGGCCTCTACTACAAAGTCGTGGACAGCGACGACTGGCTGGACACCGACGCCCTCCAGAAGGTGCTGGCCCGCCTGCACACCCTCGTGACCCGCGGCACCGCCCCCGACCTCATGATCTGCAACTATGTCTACGAGCACACCGAGGACGGCACCAGCCACACTGTGCGGTACACCAACATCTTCCCGCAGGAGCGTCTGTTCACCTGGATGCACGTCGGCCACTTCCGCCCCGACCAGAACCTGCTGATGCACTCAGTCATGTACCGCACTGAGGTGCTGCGCAAGTGCGGCATGGTGCTGCCCAAGCATACCTTCTACGTGGACAACATCTTCGTCTACCAGCCTCTGCCTTTCGTCAAGACCATGTATTATATGGACCTTGACCTCTACCGCTACTTCATCGGCCGTGCCGACCAGAGTGTCAACGAGAGCATCATGGTCAAGCGCGTGGACCAGCAGCTCCGCGTCACCAGGCATATGATCGACTGTCAGGACCTCGACGCCCTCAAGGGCGAGAAGAAGCTGCGGGCCTATATGCTCCACTACCTCTCCATGATGATGGCCGTCAGCGACATCTTCCTGCTGCTGGACGGCAGCGCCGAGGCGAAAGAAAAGCAGAAGGGCCTGTGGCAGTATCTGCGCGAGCACACCAGCGCCGCAGTCTACCGCTCCATCCGCTTCGGCTTTGGCGGCGTGACCAACCTGCCCTTCCCCAAGGGCGACGCCATCGTGGTGGGCGGCTACCGCATCGCACGGAAGATCTTCAAGTTCAACTAAATTCACGATTGTTGCATACAACAGGGCCGCTGCCTGCGCAGCGGCCCTGTTTTTTTGCCTTTTTCGGCCATTTGTTAAGGAATCTTCAATTTTGCCGCCTGAAAAGATGTTGCTTTTCAGAAAGTGGAATAGTATAATTCATTACTGTGCTGTGTTTTTTGGGCTTTTGGCAAGCAGCAAGAAAACGCGCCTGACTGAGAAAAAGGAGGAAAGGGCGGCTGCGCGTCGGTATCGTGCTGCTGCCCGCAATATCGCATGGAACAGCTTCTCATCTGCCTTTCCGTGGCGCTCATCGCAGGTCTTTTGATGTCGCGCCTCGCAAAGGCGATCCATTTGCCGGCGGTCACATCTTATCTGCTGGCGGGCCTGCTGCTGGGGCCTTTTTTTCTGGGGCGTCTGGGCCTGAGTGATTTTGGCATCGGATTCGGCACCCTCGAACAGGTGGACAGCCTGTCCATCATCACCCAGGTGGCGCTCGGCTTCATCGCCTTCGTCATCGGCAACGAGTTCCGTCTCTCGGCTCTTGAGAGCATGGGCAAGCAGGCCATCACGGTCGGCATTTTACAGGCCGTCGTGACCACCGCCCTCGTGGATGCGGCGCTGGTCATCCTGCACTTCATCCGGCCCGACATCATCTCCATGGCCTCGGCCATCACGCTGGGTGCTATCGCAGCAGCCACGGCCCCTGCCGCCACTCTGATGGTCGTCAAGCAGTACAAGGCCGACGGCCCCCTCACCCGCCTGCTGCTGATGGTGGTCGCCATCGACGACGCCGTGGGCCTCGTGCTCTTCTCCGCCTCCTTCGGCATTGCCAACGCCCTCGAGCAGGGCCGCATCGACGCCATCAGTGTTCTGGTAGAGCCGGTGGTGGAGATCGTCTTCTCGCTGGGTCTGGGCGCTGCGGCGGGCTTCGCGCTCAACCAGCTGGAAATTTATTTTCACTCCCGCTCCAAGCGCATGAGCCTTTCCGTGGCCTTCGTGCTGCTGACGGTGGGCCTGTCCATGGTCACCTTCGACATCGGACCGATACACTGCGGCTTCTCGCTGCTGCTGGTCTGCATGATGACCGGTACGGTGTTCTGCAACATCTGCCCCACTTCCGATGAGCTGATGGACCGCCTCGACCGCTGGGTGTCGCCGGTGAACATCCTCTTCTTCGTGCTCAGCGGTGCAGAGCTGGATCTGAACATCCTCTCCGACCCGCTGGTGCTCCTCATCGGCGTGGTGTACATCGCCTTCCGCTCTCTGGGCAAAATTTCCGGCGCCTTCGTCAGCGGCCGGGCCACCCACTGCAGCCACAACATCCAGAAGTACCTCGGCATCACCCTGCTGCCGCAGGCTGGCGTGGCGCTGGGCATGGCAGCCGAGGCCGCTGAGCTTTCCGACGGCCACATGGTGCGCAACGTCGTGCTCTTCTCGGTGCTGGTGTATGAGCTGGTAGGCCCCACCCTCACCAAGCTGGCGCTGACCGCCGCCGGCGAGATCTTCCCCGAGGGCCGCACCAATGCCCGTATGGCCAACAAGCCCGAGTTCCCGGTCTCCCTCGACTAAGTCTGCCTATGACAAACGGCACTCCGAACTGCTTCGGAGTGCCGTTTACTGTATCTTTTGGTCGAATTATATGTTATAATTGTCTCACGGTCCTTACCGACCCAATTTCATTGGGAAGGGAGGTGTGTCCTATGCACGAGATGTTGTCTTTCATGGTATCTGTCGCAGCTGGTGTGACTTCGAATCTCATCAGCAAGTGGCTTGACAGAATGCTGAACAAGGACTGTAAGCAATAAAAAGAAGACCCCTTCTTTGGAGCTGCAACTCCAGGAAAGGGTTTTCTTCTTTTGGTGTGAATTCTATGCACGAATTCATTGTCTTTCTGTCTTTATTATATGCGATCGTACAGAAAAGTCAAGCATTCACTTCAAGATAACTTCACCATTTTCGGCATCCACCGTCAGGCTGCCGCCCGCTTTCAGGGTGCCGTCGATAATGCGCTCGGCGGCGGGGTCCTCCACAGCCTTGCGGATGACGCGGCGCAGGTCGCGGGCGCCGAACTTGCCGCCCTGACTCTTGGCCACGAGGGCAGAGAGAGCCGCCGGGCTGTAGCTGTAAGCGATGCCCTTGGCTTCCATGCTGGGCTTGTACTCATCCAGCATGAGAGCCGCGATGCCCTCCAGCGTCTGCTGGCTCAGCGGCTTGAAGGCGATGACCTCATCCACACGGCCAAGGAACTCAGGCCGCAGGAACTGGCTCAGAGCCTTGCGGGTCTTTTCCTCACTCAGCTGTTCCTCGCTCTTGTTGAAGCCGAGGCCGGAGGTCGTCTTGTCGCTGCTGCCGGCGTTGGAGGTCATGCAGATGACCGTATTGGAGAAATCCACCGTCCGGCCCTGTGCATCGTTTATCTTGCCCTCGTCGAGGATCTGGAGCAGGATGTTCATAACGTCGGGGTGGGCCTTTTCGATCTCATCGAACAGCACCACGCTGTAGGGGCGGCGGCGCACCTTTTCGGTGAGCTGGCCGGCCTCTTCGTAGCCCACATAGCCCGGAGGCGAACCGATCATGCGGGACACCGCATATTTCTCCATATACTCGCTCATGTCGAGACGGATGAGCGGGTCGGGGCCGTCGAAGAGCTGGTTTGCCAGCTGCTTGACCAGCTCCGTCTTGCCGACACCAGTGGGGCCGACGAAGATGAAGCTTGCGGGGCGGCGGCGGCCCGACAGGTCGGCGCGGCTCCGCTTAACGGCCTGTGCCACCAGATGGACGGCCTCGTCCTGACCGATGATCTTCTTTTTCAGCTCGGCTTCCAGCCCGGCCAGTTTGACGAACTCCGTCTCCTGGATCTTCACCGCCGGGATGCTTGTCCACAGCTCAATGACCTTGGCCACATCGTCCATGGTCACTTTTATCTCGCTGGCAGCAGCCTGCTTTGCGGGCAGCTCTGCCTCGAGCTTGGCGATGCGGGTCTTCCGCTGGGCCACCTGCTCGTAGTCGATGGCCTCATTGACGTCGGAGGACTCCATGTCTGCCTCTTCCTGCCTGAGGCCGTCCAGTTCCTTCTGCATCTCGAGATACTCCGAGATGACCGGGTGGGCGAGATTGCAGCAGGCGCAGGCTTCGTCCAGCAGGTCGATGGCCTTATCGGGCAGGTAGCGGTCCGTGATATACCGCTCACTGAGGGTGACGATGGCGCTCAGCACATCGGCATCCACCTGCACATGGTGGTGCTCCTCGTAATACTTCTTGATGCCGTTCATGACGGCCAGCGTATCGGCCACGCTGGGCTCTTCCACGCGGACAGGCTGGAAGCGGCGCTCAAGGGCCTGGTCCTTCTCGATATACTTGCGGTACTCGTTGAAGGTGGTGGCGCCGATGACCTGTATCTCACCGCGGGAGAGGGCAGGCTTGAGGATGTTGCCCGCGTTCATGGCACCCTCGCTCTCACCGGCGGAGGTGATGGTGTGGATCTCGTCAATGAACAGGATGATGTTGCCAGCGGCCTTGACCTCGCTCAGCAGACCCTTGACCCGCTGCTCGAACTGGCCGCGGAACTGGGTGCCGGCCACGAGGCTGGTCAGATCCAGCAGGAAGATCTCCTTATCCTTCAGGCCCACAGGGACATTGCCCCTGGCGATGCGCTCCGCGATACCCTCGGCGATGGCCGTTTTGCCGACGCCCGCCTCACCGATGAGGCAGGGGTTGTTCTTCTGGCGGCGGCTCAAAATCTGAATGGTGCGGTAAATCTCGCGGTCGCGGCCCACGATGTCGTCGAGCTTGCCCTCCCGGGCTTTGCGGGTCAGGTTCTCACAGTAGGTGTCGAGGAATTTGCGGCGGGGCGGCTTTTTGCCGTTCTTCTGGGCCTTTTTGCTGTTTCCGGCGTCGCCCTCCGCCTTGACGCCCAGCGGGAAGGTGGCACTGGAGCCGGGGACAAGGTCGTCGTCCCCTTCGTTCTCCTCGCCGTCCATGGGCTGGCCCATATTCATCATGAGGGAGAGGGGGTTCGCGTCCCCCATCTCATCCATCATGCTCTCCATCCGGTTTTCCATGTTATCCATGTCCTCGTCGGACATACCGAACTGCTTCATCAGGTCTTCCACCGGCTTGATGTGCAGCTCACGCGCACAGTGCAGGCAAAAGCCCTCATTTTTCATCTGGCCGTTCTCCATCCGCTGGACGAAGATGATGGCCGGACGTTTCTGACAGCGATTGCAGACCATATAGGTTCCTCCTAAAGCTCCCCTTTACAGGAAGGGGTTGAACAGATTGAATGCTTTATAGTAAAGGCTGCCGCTCATGACCGTATCGTTCAGGACGGTCAGATTGCCGCCGGTGATGACGATGACGGCCCACACCACGCAGAGCACCAGATAGATGTCCATGGTGCTGGCGACACAGCCGGTGACCCAGCCCAGCCAGCGGTTGACGGTGCCGATGACCGGCAGCCGGTTGACAAGGCCCAGCACGGTGACCAGCATACTCACCAGCATCCGCAGCAAGGCAAAGGCCACGAAAAAGAGCACGACCGAGATGACCGGCGTGAGCAGCGGAGCCAGCACCTTCTGGACGATGGCGTCCGCCAGCACCACGGCGTTGTCGCTGAGCACAGCCGAGATGGAGCGCTCGCAGGTCTCCACGATGGAGGCGCGGAAGCTCTCGGGCAGAAAGCCCGCGTACTTGTCCGCGATGCCGGTCAGGTCCACGACCCCTCCGGCCGAGATGCTCTCCGCGATCTGGGTACGGAAGCTCCCGGCCAGAAAGCGCTGGAACACCTCGGCAGCGGCCCAGCCCGAAAAGACCCGGGCGCCCACGAGGCTGAAGACATTCCCGCCCAGCTGGACACTGGCTGCGAGAAAGCCCTTGCGGGCATAGCGCACAGCCAGAAGCAGCCAGACCACGGTACATACTATATCAAAAAGAAATGACGGATTCTTGAACATATCTTGTTTTCCTTATTATGTATTGCTTTGAGCGTTATTTTCCGCCGCGGGCGGGGTCAATCCCTGCACCGTATTGCCGCAGAAGACCAGCATCTGCCTGCGGTCGGCCAGCAGACCCTGCGGGCGGGCCGAAAGGCTCTGGGTCCACTGGGAGGTGCCGTCGGTGGAAAGGCACTCCACGCCGTTGTCGGTGAGCAGATAGAACTGCGCACCGGAGCGGACGATGCGGTTGGACGCCTGCACCTGCGTGGTGTTCTCGACGCCGAGGTCACGGCCCAGCATCACGGCCTGACAGAGCTGGCCGGAGGCCAGCAGAAGGGCAGTATTGCCCGAAGCGTCCACCGAGATGTCGCGGAGGGTCTGCCCGGTAAAGTCATAGGCTGCCCGCTCGCCGCCCGATACGTTGTAGAGGACAGCGCGGCTGTCGCCGGCGGCCAGAATGCTCTGGGAACCGGTCCAGCTCAGCCACTGGGCCGCACCGCTGCCGCTTCCCACCAGCAGGGGGTCGCCCTGCGCCAGGGTGACGACATAGAAATTCGTGACCATCTGGCCGCCGTTCACCGTCACCGCCGCCACTGCCAGCCGCCGCCCATCCGGCGAAAAAGCCAGCCGCAGCGGGGTGCCGTCGGTGATGGTAAGGCTCCAGCTCAGCAGCTGCTCCATTGAGGACGAGTAGACCCGAAGCCGGGCCGCGCTGCCGGGGTCCTCTGTGACGACGGCCAGTGTGCCGTTGTCAGCCATGGCACAGAGGGTGATGCTGCTCTCCATCGTCTTGGTGTAGAGGTTCTGGGTTCGGCTCTCCACCCGCAGCTCATTGCCCGAGCGGTTGTAGAGCACAAAGCGGTTCTTGCCCACAGCCAGCGCAGGGCGGGCGTAGCCGCTCTGGATGGAGTTGAGCCGGGTGCCGGTGCGGGACCAGACCACGCACCCTTCCTCGCCCAGCTCCACAAAGCTGCTGTTCATGGCGGCAAGCTGTTTCACCTCCATGACGCCGGTCTGCTGGGGCCAGCCCGTGCCGGGGAAGAGCAGGATGCGGGCGGTGTCGGCCCAGTCCTTGGCCATGGCAACAGAGCTGCCCACGATGCCGGTGGTGAACAGCACCACCAGCGTCAGCGCCACGACGATGAGTGCCGTGCGGCGGATGCGCCGGTTCCGCACCCGCTCGCGGGCCTGCTCGAGGTATTCGACCCGTCCCGCCGAAAGCGGCTCGTCCGACACAGGCCGGGGGCCGCGCTGTCTTTTTCTCATACTCTCCTGTCCCTTCGTGCAATGACAGTGCTCCCAAAGGGGCGTTTTCCCTCCGGGAGCATCGGTCATGTTTGCGTTATTCTATGGGCGTGTCGTAGTCCACGCTCTTGAGGAAAAGCCCTTTCGCCGCCAGCGTCGGCCCGGCGTTTTTGCGGTCGCGGCTGGCGAGGATGCCCGGCACGGCCTCAGGCGCAAGACGCCCTGCGCCGGCCTCACAGAGGGTTCCTGCAAGGATGCGCACCATGTTGTAGAGGTAGCCGTCCGCCGTCACCGTGATGTCGATGTCGTCGCCCCGGCGCTGAACGTCACAGGCCGTGATGGTGCGCACGGTGTCGCCGTGAGCCGCAGCCGAGCTGCCCGAGGCGCAGAGGGCGAGGAAATCGTGCTTTCCCACAAAATACTGCGCCGCCTGCTGCATCTTATCGGCATCCAGCCGCCCCGGCACTTTGGTGTAATACCGCGCGGCAAAGGGCGAGTCGATGGGGCTGTTGTGGATGCGGTAGAGATAGGTCTTGGTGTGGGCCGCATAGCGGGCGTGGAAATCGTCCGGCACCACCCGCGCTTCCAGCGCCCGGATGTCCGGGGGCAGATGCTGGTTCAGCGCCAGCGGCAGCTTTGCCGCCGGGATGCGGGTGTCGGCGTGGAAGTTGAGCATGAAGCCCAGCGCGTGGACGCCGGCGTCGGTGCGGCTGCAGCCCTTGATGTCGGGCCGACAGCCCAGCACCGCCTCCAGGGCGTCCTGAAACGCAGCAGCTACGCTCCGCCCGTTGGGCTGCACCTGAAACCCGCAGTAGTTCGTGCCGTCGTAGGATAGTTTTAAGAGATAATTCATTCTGGCTCTCCTAATAAAGGCTCTCCCTTTGGGAGAGCTGGCGCGAAGCGCCTGAGAGGGCAAAGATGCTGACAAAGATACATAAGCCCTGCGATAACATTGCTCTGCCAAAGGCTTCTACCTATCGCTGCATAGCGGCACTTTCGCTCCTGGCTTGCCCTCTCCGTCATCGCAAGCGATGCCACCTCTCCCAAAGGGAGAGGCTTTGCTCTTTTTTAGAAATTCGGGAACACCAATCTCGAAGCGAGGATCACCGCAAAACACGCAATGCACACTGCAAGGTCGATGTAATCCTGCTTTTCGCACCGCAGCACCTTGAGGCGGGTGCGTCCGTCGCCGCCGCGATAGCAGCGGCACTCCATGGCCATGGCCAGCTCGTCGGCGCGGCGGAAAGCCGAGATGAACAGCGGCACCAGCACCGGGACCAGCGCCTTGATACGCTCGGTCATCTTGCCGTTGTCCAGCTGCGCACCACGGGCTTTCTGGGCGTTCATGATCTTGTCGGTCTCCTCGATGAGGGTAGGAATGAACCTCAGCGCGATGCTCATCATCATGGCCAGCTCATGCACCGGGAAGTGGAGCCTGCCAAGAGGCTTGAGCAGCTGCTCGATGGCGTCCGTCAGAACGATGGGGCTGGTGGTGTAGGTCAAAAGGCTCGTGCCTGCGATGAGGGCCATGACGCGTACCGCCATCAGTACAGCATACCGGATGCCCTCCGCGTAAACGGTCAGAAATCCGAGCTTGAACACCGGGTCGCCCTCGCCCGAGACAAAGAAGAGGTTCAGCACCGCCGTAAAGACGATGATGGGGAAGATGGGCTTCAGGCTCTTGAGGATGAGCTTGAAGGGAATTTTCGCTACCGCGTACATCACGGCGAGGAAAATCAGCGAAAGCGCAAGGCCCAGCGGGTTGGACGCCGCAAAGAGCAGAACGATATACAGGATGGTCAGCACCAGCTTGAGCCGGGGGTCAAAACGATGGACGAGGCTGTTGCCGGGGAAGTGCTGGCCGATGGTAATATCTCTCAGCATTCGGCTGCACCCCCTTTCTGATCTTCATCCCGGGGTAAGACGAGGGTCTCCCCTGCATCCCGCCGGGCTTTTGCCGCCAGGATCATCTTGACGGCGTAGGGGATGGTGTAGACGTCCGCCGGGACGTCCACGCCCATCTCCCGCAGCTTGAGGAAGATCTTCGTCACCTGCGGCACGGAGAGACCCAGTTCCAGAAGCTCGGGAGCGCGGGCAAAGACCTTCTCCACCGTGTCGTACATGGCGATCTTCTTCCGGTTCATTACCAGCACCTTGTCGGCGTACTTGGCAATGTCCTCCATGCTGTGTGAGACCAGAAGCACCGTGGTACCGGTCTTTTTGTGGTAGTCCTTCACCTCGGACAGGATCTCATCCCGTCCCTCGGGGTCGAGGCCGGCCGCAGGCTCATCCAGAACGAGGATACGGGGCTTCATGGCCATAACGCCCGCCACGGCTACGCGGCGCTTCTGTCCGCCGGACAGCTCAAAGGGGCTGCGCTCCAACAGCGCTTCATCGAGGCCGACGAATTCTGCCGCCTCGTGGACGCGCTTATCGACCTCCGCCTCGTCGAGGCCCATATTCTTCGGGCCGAAGGCGATGTCCTTATAGCATGTTTCCTCAAAGAGCTGGTACTCCGGGTACTGGAACACCAGACCCGTCAGGAAACGGAAATCCCGGATCTTATCCGGCTCGGCCCAGAGGTCGCGGCCATCAATGATGATCTTGCCGCTGGTGGGTTTGTTCAGACCGTTCATGTGGGTGATGAGGGTGCTCTTGCCGGAGCCGGTGGCTCCGATGATGCCCACGAAATCGCCCTCTTCCACCTCAAAGCTCACGTCGTCCAGCGCGGTGACTGCGTTCGGCATACCAGGGTTGTAGACATAGCTCAGGTGTTCTACTTTGATAATACTTGCCATGTTTCCGTCCCCCCTTACTTCAGCAGCTCATACAGAGCCTGTGCGCACTCGCCGGTGTCGATGATGCCTTCGGGCATGGGGATGCCGGCCTTGACCAGCTCATCCCGCAGCTCTGCGGCCTGCGGCACGTCGAGGCGGAGAGAACGGACTTTTTCGGTCTGGCTGAACACCTCTTTCGGGGTGCCTTCCATCACCACGCTGCCCTGGCTCATCACCAGAACACGGTCGGCCTGCGCGGCTTCTTCCATGTAGTGGGTGATGGACACAACGGTGATGCCCAGATCCTTGTTGAGGTGGTGGATGGTCTGCATCACCTGCTCACGGCCACGAGGGTCGAGCATGGCGGTGGCCTCGTCGAGGATGAGGCAGTCGGGGCGCATGGCGACGACGCCCGCAATGGCGACGCGCTGCTTCTGGCCGCCCGAGAGGTTGTGGGGTGCGCGCTCCCGGAACTCGTAGATGCCCGCCATCTTCATGGCGTCATCGACGCGGCGGCGCATCTCTTCCGGCGGAACACCGAGGTTTTCCAGCGCGAAAGCCACGTCTTCCTCTACCACCGTGGCGACGATCTGGTTGTCCGGGCTCTGGAACACCATGCCCACGGTCTGGCGGATGTCATAGAGCTTGTCATCATCGGCGGTGTCCATGCCCTCGACGTACACCTTGCCCTCCTCCGGCAGGAGGATGGCGTTGAAGTGCTTGGCAAGGGTGGATTTGCCGCAGCCGTTTGCGCCCAGCACGGCCACGAACTCGCCCCGCCTGACCTGCATGGAGACGCCGTTGAGCGCGTAGCCGGGCTGCTCCGAGTCGTAGCGGAACTTTAAGTTTTCTGCTGTCAGTATCGTTTCACTCATTTGTTTTCTCTTTCTGGTGGTGCGCCCCTCTGAAAGGGGCTGTACCCCATTCTTAGATGTTAACCTCTCCGTCAATGCTTCGCATTGCCACCTCTCCTATCGAGGAGAGGCCTTGGCATACCGCAAAGCCCAATCTCTTCGCCAGAGGCTCCCCTACTAGGGGAGCTGTCGAGCGATAGCGAGACTGAGAGGTTATTTCTTCAATTCAAAAATCAGACACCGTACTTCAGGGTGTTGAGACGGATGCCAGGGCCCATGGTGGTAGCGATGGTAGCGCTCTTGAAGTAAGTGCCCTTTGCAGCGGCGGGCTTTGCCTTTGCAATGGCGCTCATGACGGTATCCAGGTTGCTGTACAGCTTCTCTGCACCGAAGGAAGCCTTGCCCACGGGGACATGGATGATGTTCTGCTTGTCCAGACGGTACTCGATCTTACCAGCCTTGGCCTCAGAAACTGCCTTGCCCAGATCGGGAGCGACAGTGCCGGCCTTGGGGTTGGGCATCAGGCCGCGGGGGCCCAGGACCTTACCGAGACGGCCAACGCGGCCCATCATGTCGGGGGTGGTGACCAGAACGTCGAAGTCCAGGTAGCCGCCGGCGATCTTGGCGATCAGATCGTCATCACCGACCTCCTGCGCACCGGCAGCCTCAGCGGCCTTGGCGGCGTCGCCCTTGGCGATGGCGATAACGCGGACGTTCTTACCGGTGCCGTTGGGCAGGACAACAGCGCCGCGGACCTGCTGGTCGGCGTGACGGCTGTCAACGCCCAGGCGGACGTGCAGCTCAACGGTCTCGTCGAACTTAGCGGTAGCGGTCTTGCAGCACAGCTCCAGGGCCTCGTTGGGATCGTAAGTCTTGTTATTCTCGATCAGCTTAGCAGCGTCGATATACTTCTTGCCGTGTTTCATTGCGTATTACCCTCCTATTCAGCCCTCAACGGTAACGCCCATGCTGCGGGCGGTGCCCTTGATCATGCTGACAGCGGCCTCCAGGGAAGCAGCGTTCAGGTCGGGCATCTTGGTCTTGGCGATCTCCTCGGCCTGAGCCAGCGTGATGGAGCCAACCTTGTTCTTGTTGGGCACGCCGGAAGCAGTGTCGATGCCGGCAGCCTTCTTGATCAGAACGGGCGCCGGAGGAGTCTTGGTGATGAAGGAGAAGGAGCGGTCAGCGTAGACCGTGATGACGACGGGGATGATCATGCCCATCTGGTTCTTGGTACGCTCGTTGAACTCCTTGGTGAACGCCATGATGTTGACGCCCTTCTGACCCAGAGCAGGACCAACAGGGGGAGCCGGAGTTGCCTTGCCGGCGGGGATTTGCAGCTTGATGTAGCCAGTGATTTTCTGTGCCATAATACTTGCACCTCCAAATTTTGTGGTGAGTTGCGGCCTGCGGTGCAGACCTCCCACGGGCGCACGACCTCCGCGCGCCCTATAAAAACCGTACCCCGGGCACAGGCCCGTTCGCGGTCTTTACCGGAAACTAGGGTGTCCTGAGAAAAACTCAGAACAGCTTGACCTGATGCAGCTCCAGCTCTGCCGGAAGCTCGCGGCCAAACATGGTGATCCTTACGCGCACCTTGCGCGCAGGAATGTCGATCTCGTCGACGGTGCCGACGGAGCCTTCCATCGGACCGGCGGTGATCTCAACCGTATCACCGACCTTGTACTCGACCTCAAGGTCAACGGTGGTTTCGACGCCCATCTTGGCAACCTCCGCCTCGGTCAGGGGCTCGGGCTTGGACTCCGGGCCGACAAAGCCGGTGCAGCCGCGCGTGTTGCGCACGATGTACCAGGTGTTGTCGTTCATGACCATTTTGATAAAGACGTAGCCGGGGTAGAGCTTCGACTGAACCTCTTTCTCGCCGGTCTTGTTGCCGCGCTTGTCAAAAACTTCTTCAATGCGGGTCTCGGTGGGAACCTTGACGTCGCAGATCAGATCCTGCAGGTGGCGGTTCTCCACCATCGTCATCAGATCGGTTGCGACCTTGTTCTCATAGCCGGAATAGGTATGTGCCACATACCAATTTGCTTGCTCAGCCATTGTCTTTGCCTCCGCTCAACGCGCTCAGGCGCCGATCAACAGGTGGATGGCGCCGCCAAAGATGAGGTCCAACAGGATCAGCACGACAGCTGCGACCAGCACGACCACGATAACGGTGATCGTATTGGTTTTGACGTCGTTCTTGCTGGGCCACACGACCTTTTTCAGCTCGCTCTTCGTATCTTTGAAATACTTGCCGATCCCTTTGAAAAAGTTCTTGACCTTGTCGAAGAAGGAGACCTTCTTCTTGCCGTCGTTCTTTTTGGGCTTGTCGCTTTGAGTCTGGGCTGCAGCGGTGGCTGCTTTATTGTCTGCCATCTCTAAGCTCCTATCCTCACTTGGTTTCGCGGTGAAGGGTATGCTTCTTGCAGAAACGGCAATACTTCTTCATCTCAAGACGGTCCGGAGAGTTCTTCTTGTTCTTCTCCTTGTTGTAGTTGCGCTGCTTGCACTCCGTGCAGGCCAGGGTGATCTTGACAGTCATTGTTCGGCACCTCCATTATCGGTTAATAAGCCTCCCTCGCGCTTGCAGGCGCCCTTGAAAAAGGGCATAAAAAATAAACCCGCAAAAGAGGTGCTATCATAATAACACGACTGCGGGTCTACGTCAAGCGGTTTTGCAAAAATTCTTGTAAAATTTTGACGGCCTTGCGCCGAACGCAGAAGCGGAAGCTCCGCGGGCGGGCATAGCCGCGTTCCCCGTCACAGCAGGAGGGCGCAAACGGCTGCCATCCCCTCCTCCGTCAGCTGCACGCCGCCCCGGGCAGCGGCCACGGCGGCGGTGGTGTAGTCAATCGTCAGGGCGGTGCGGGCACTTAAATAGGCCAGTGTCTCGCCCAGGGCGTTCAGGTCTGCGGCCAGCAGGTCGGTCAGCAGCCGGGCACTGCGGCTGCGCAGACCGTCGGGCAGACCGGCCAGCAGCGCCGGGTCCTGCCGCAGGAACGCCGCCCAGACGGCGGCGCGGGCCATGCAGCCCTCCCCTGCCCCGGGCAGCGCCGCCTGCAATTGGGCGATCAGCTCCGACGCCTGCGCGGCGGTACACACGGCGATGGGATCCTTGC
>ERZ773187.1447-NODE-1447-length-18087-cov-8.511091_pt1 | contig 18087 bp, 19 predicted proteins | sample MGYA00511242_ERZ773187 | MGnify/ENA primary metagenome ERZ773187 (study PRJEB29015, sample SAMEA2737744) | human gut metagenome | biome: human gut; feature: human-associated habitat; material: faeces | place: China | collected 2012 ... | reverse complement strand
CGAAAATCGCGCCGCCGCGGGCCTTTTGGGCCTAAAAAGCTGCCGCTGCGGGCTGTGATAGAATGAAGGGGATCTGAAAAACAAGACGAAAAGGAGAGATCCCCATGCGCAAGAGTCAGGAACTGACGAAATCACAGAAGCAGCTGCTGTACCTGCTGCCGGTGCTGAACGACCGGCAGGTCGCGGGTATGCTCAGCACGCTGAAAAAGCCCGCCCGCAGGGCGGAGAAAAACGATGCCTACCGCCAGCTGATGAATATGACCGGCTGCGCCGAGGCGAAGGAGCAGCTCACGGCCATGCTCGCGGCGCACCGTATGAGCCATATCGCCGAGAGCCGCAGCCGCACGGTGAAGCAGCCGTACTTCCACGCGGTGTTCACCGGGAATCCCGGCTGCGCCAAGACGACCTGCGCGCGCCTGTACGCCAGGGCGCTCGCGCAGGAGGGCATCACGAAGCACGACCGCTTTGCCGAGCTGACCCGCGCGTCGCTGTGCGGCAAGTATCAGGGCCATACGGCGCAGATGGTGAAGGAGGTCTTCAAGCAGAATAAGGGCGGCACGATCTTCATCGACGAGGCCTATTCCCTCGCCAGTGACGAGCGCGACAGCTTCGGCGCCGAGGCCATCGACGAGATCATCGTCGGCCTGGAAAACGACCCCGGGACGGTCGTCATCTTCGCGGGCTATCCGGAGAAGATGGAGCAGTTCCTCGACGCAAACCCCGGCCTGCGCTCGCGCATCCCGTACCGCGTGCGCTTTTGCGACTACACGGCGGACGAGCTGCTGGAGATCTCCGGGAAGATTGCCGCGGACAGCGGCTTCACCATCACCGCGGATGCGGGCGAAAAGCTGCTGGGCATCTTTGAAAAGGAGCGGCAGGTGCGGGATTTCGGCAACGGGCGCTTCTGCCGCAGTCTGGTCGAGTCCGCCATCCGCCGCAAGAGCGTCCGCCTCGGCGTCATGGACGCCGACGATCTCTCGGCCTACCTCGATCCCGCGCGCTACAGCGATGAGGAGCTGTTCTCCCTCGATGGGAACTGCTTTACCTACAGCGCTGCGGGTGAGGACCGCGCCGCACGTCGGATCGGCTTTTTGGGGTGACGGGCAGACAAAAACCGGAGCCACCGGGGCAATTTGCCCCGGCGGCTCCGGTTTTCATGCGCCCTGATCGGTCAGCCGCCGGATGCGGCGGACGGCGCACGCGCTCAGCTTTTTCGCCGCCGGGGACGCCTCACGCATCGAGGGGACGGCGATGCCCAGCTCGATGAACTGTGGCGGGGAGAACGGAACCTGCACGACGGCATGGCGATCCCACTCTATCTGGACAGCGCGCCTGGCCTATGCGCTGGCCTGCCCGCAAAACGACGTGACGCTCGCGGATATTGCCGCGCTGTGACAACACGAAGCAGAAGGGCCGTCACGCATGTGACGGCCCTTCGTTTATGATTTATCTCGCCTTTTCCTGCGCCATCCACGGGGCGGCGCGGGCGATGAGCTTGCGGTAGACCCACCGGCGCATCCACGGCTCGCTTGACGCGCGCAGCGCCTCGCCCGGGCGCATCCACTCGACGCCGCTGTTCTCGTCCGGCTTTTCACGCAGGGCGGCGTCCTCCGACTGCAGCAGGTACGTCACGTTCAGGTGGACGTGGCTCGGGACGTAGCGCCCGCGCTTTTCGTGCCCCTCCACGGCCAGACACTCCAGCGAGAAGATCCCGTCCGTGAGCGGGCGCAGCCGCCGCAGACCCGTCTCCTCCGTGACCTCGCGCATCGCGGCGGCGAGCAGATCCTCCTCGCCATCGGCGTGCCCGCCGGCCCACGACCACGAGCGGTAGAGATTGTGCCAGACCATCACGACGCGCGTGCGGTCGGGGCTGAGCACCCACGCCGAGGCCGTGAGGTGCGCGCTCTCGTTCTCGCGCAGCAGCGCGTCCGGATGCGCATGCAGGAAGCGCAGCATCACCGCGCGGTCGCGCTCCTCCTGCTCGCAGCCGGGGACGAAGCGCTCGATTTCCTGATAGATTCCCACGGTCATCAGCCTTTTTTTTCCAGATAAACCGCCCGGTAGACGATTCCGACGAGACACCCGCCGACGATGTTCCCAAGCGTCACGGGCAGGAGATTCGACAGCAGAAAGCCGCCCCAGCCGACGTTTGCGCCGAGGAAGATGCCCGCGGGGAGATAGAACATGTTGGCGATGCTGTGCTCAAAGCCGCAGAGCACGAACACGAAGATTGGCCCGTAGAGCCCGATGAACTTCTCCGCCGCGCTCTCGCCGACCTGACTCATCCAGACGGCGATGCAGACGAGGAAGTTGCAGAGCACGCCGCGCAGCAGCGCCGCGCCAAAGGGGAGCGACGCCTTCATCTCCGCTGTCGTGATAACGGCATCGCGCACGACGTCGAGCGTCCCCGCCGCGCTGCACAGCCCGGCGACGAGCACCGAGCCGAGGAAGTTCCCGAGGTAGACGAGCGCCCAGCTGCGCAGCAGCGCCCGCAGGCGGATCTCCCGCTCGAGCAGCGGGATGATGAGCAGGCAGTTGCCTGTGAACAGCTCGCTCCCGGCGAGGACGACCATTGTCAGTCCGGCGGGGAAGATGGCCGCGCCCGCGACCTTGCCGACATAGACGTTTCCGAATGTGGCCGCCGCGCCCGCGAGCGCGATGAACGCGCCGGCCAGCATGCCCAGCAGCAGAAGCCGTACGGCGGTCTGCTCCGTTTTGATTTTTCCGAGGGTGAGATAGCCGCGCGCCACCTCTGCGGGATTTTTCATGTAGGGTCCTCCTGTTTTCTCTTGTCAATCGGGGGTAGAGTACCAGTATAGCAAAAAAGCACCTCGCTGACAATTCCGATTTCCGGGGGGAGGTATAAGCAGTCGTTAAAAAGACATAAAAATATGTCAAGACACTTGCACAGACAGACAAAATGTGTTATGATTGAGCATACTCAAGAGTGAAATCTATATTATGGTGAGGAGAAAGCGGCATGAAGGGCCTGCAGCCGAGCGGCATCCGCCGCCGCAACAAGATGATCTATGCGGCCGTGGTGCTGTTTCTGGAAAACGGCTATGAAAAGACGACCACGGCGCAGATCGCGCGCCGCGCGGGCATGTCGGCCACGTCGTTTTTCGCCGCGTTCCCGAATAAAGAGGCGATTTTATACGCGCTTGTGCGCGAGATGCTCGCCGAGCAGTTCAAGTGGACGGAGCGTCTGCTGGGCGAGAGACCGGATCCGCTGCTGCTCTACTGCGCGGAGACGGCGCTGCAGATCCACATCACGGAGCTGTCTCCGGAGCTGCGCGAGTTGTATATGACGGCCTATTCGCTCCAGAGTACGTCGGAATACATCTACCAGAACATCTCAAAGAAGCTGGAGACGTTTTTCGCGCCGTATCTGCCGGGCGCACAGGCGAGCGATTTCTACGAACTGGAGATTGCCTCGGCGGGCGTAATGCGCGGCTTTATGGGCCGCCCCTGCGACCTGTATTTCACCATAGAGCGTAAGCTCCGCCGCTTTCTCAGCTGCTGCATGCGGCTGTACTGCGTGCCGGAGGAGAAGCAGGAGCAGGTCATCGCGCGGGTGCTGCAGATGGATTTGCGCACACAGGCACAGGAGATCGTCGGCGAGGCGGTGCGCCGCGCGGAGGCGGGGTTTGAAGCAGTGATGGCGGATACCGGACAGGCCTGAAGGGAGCCTGTGCAGAGGGGGATCCGCGTTTCATACATAGAAGGGTTGGGGGAAGCCCCGGAAAGGTCACCAAGGCCGCCGCACTGCCTGTGCGGCGGCCTTGGTGCGCTCTTTACCGGCGCTTCCGGACGGGCTGGGGGCTCTCAAAGAGCCAGCGCCGCAGCCGCGGCCACGCGATGTCCAGCAGCACGAGTCCCAGCCCGATCGCGACGGAAAAGAGCGTCACGACCTGCACCGTATCCCGGATTATGCCGCTGCTCACGAGCCAGCGGCAGCCGAGGGCGTACGTCTCCAGCCGCCAGAAAAGCGGCGTCAGCACCGCCGCGATGCCGAGATAGCGCAGCACATGCGAGCGCTGCGCCGCGCGCCCATCCAGCGTCCGCTGCAGCTCGCTGACGGCACGCTCCACCGCGCAGGTTTTGTCATACACCTCCCGCACAGTTACGAGCGGGCGCGGCCCTGTCTTTTTCGGCCTGAAAGAAATCATGGGGAAGTCCTCCTTTGTGTGTCTTGTGGGGCCATTGTAGCACAGGCAGGAGCGGCTTCCTTTTAGCGGGGGCTTGCAATACCGCGCGGAACATCGTACAATAGTAGAACATGAATCGAACGGAGGAACCGCCCCATGCAGCCACGCGAAGCACTCAGACAATATTTCGGCCACAGCGATTTCCGACGCGGGCAGCGCAAGCTGATCGAGGCCGTGCTCGGCGGGCGGGACGTGCTCGGCGTGATGCCCACGGGCGGCGGCAAGTCAATGTGCTACCAGATCCCGGCGCTCTGCCTCGGCGGGACGACGCTGGTCATCTCGCCGCTCATCTCGCTGATGAAGGATCAGGTCGCGGCGCTCACGGACGCGGGCGTCCCGGCGGGGTATATCAACAGTTCGCTCTCGGGCGAGGAGCTGCGCGACGTGTACCGCCGCGCCTATAACGGGGAGTACCGCCTGCTCTATGTCGCGCCCGAGCGGCTCGGCGCGCCGGGCTTTGTGAAGCTGGCGCAGACGATCTCCATCCCGCTCATCGCCGTCGACGAGGCGCACTGCATCTCCCAGTGGGGGCAGGATTTCCGCCCGAGCTATCTGGAGATCGCCGATTTCATCGACGCGCTCCCGCAGCGCCCCGTGACGGCCGCGTTCACCGCGACCGCGACGGCGCGGGTGCAGGAGGACATCGGGCGCCTGCTCCGCCTGCGCGGCCCGCTGTGCGAGGTGACGGGCTTTGACCGGCCGAACCTGTATTTTGAAGTGCGCACCCCGCGCAGCAAGAACGGGACGCTCCTCGCCCTCGTGCGCGAGCGGGTGGGGCGCTGCGGCATTGTCTACTGCGCGACGCGCGCCGCGGTCGAGCGAGTCTGCCAGTCGCTGCAGGACGCGGGCATCCCGGCCACGCGCTACCACGCGGGGCTGGACGAGGAGGAGAGACGGCGCAATCAGGACGACTTCCAGTTCGACCGGCGGACGGTTATGGTCGCGACGAACGCCTTCGGCATGGGCATCGACAAGTCGAACGTCAGCTACGTCATCCACTACAACATGCCCAAAAGTCTCGAAGCGTACTATCAGGAGGCGGGGCGCGCCGGGCGCGACGGCGAGCCCGCGGACTGCATCCTCCTGTTCGCCCCGGCGGACGTGGAGACGGCGCGCTTTCTCATCGACAACGGCGGCAGCGACGCGCTCAGCGAGGAGGAAGCCGCGCTAGTGCGGCGGCGCGACATGGAGCGCCTGCAGGCGATGGTGGGCTACTGCCGCACGGCGAAGTGCCTGCGCGGATACATCCTCGACTATTTCGGCCAGCCGCACGCCGATGCCTGCGGCAGCTGCGGCAACTGCCGCGCGAAGTACCGCGCGGAGGACATCACCACCCACGCGCAGATGATTCTATCCTGTGCCGTCCGCATCCGCGACGCCCTCGGCTACGGTGTGGGCAAGACCCTGCTCATACAGGTGCTGCGCGGCAGCCGCGACCAGCGCGTGCTGCAGCTGCGGCTCGATAAGCTCCCGACGTACGGCCTGCTCGCGGAGCTCCCGGAGAGCGCCGTCCGCGCGCGGGTCGAATATCTCGAGATGGAGGGCTATCTCAAAACGGATCCCGACCACGGGGCGCTCCTGCTGACGCCACAGGCGCGCGAGGTGCTCTTCCGCGGCAAGACGCTCACCATGCCCGTGCGCATCGAGCAGGAGGAGCGCGCGAAGGCCGGGGCGCTCCCGCCCGCGGACGCCGACCTGTTTCAGGCGCTGCGCGCGACGAGGGCGCAGATTGCGCGCCGCCGCGGCGTCCCGGCGTATGTCGTGTTCTCGGATGCGACGCTCACGGATATGGCGCGCCGCGCCCCGCGCACGATGGCGGATTTTCTCGAGGTGTCCGGTGTCGGGCAGACGAAGGCCAGGCAGTACGGCGAGGCGTTTCTGGAGACGATCGCGGCGCACGCGGGGGAGAAGTAACGGTGATCTTTCGGCAGAGGGACGGACGGGGTGTCCGTCCCTTTTTTTGGTATACAAAAAGCCGGAGAACGGTACCCCGTTCTCCGGCTTTATTTTGTCAGCGCTTTTAAAAATCAATCGTCCCGTTCAGCACGCGCAGGTCATACGGCTCAAACGTCACATGGCGGTACTTCTCCACGTCGAGCATCACGCCTGTCCAGTCGGAGTGGATGTCGCCGTTCTGCTTGATGAGAATGTCGTAGAGAATGTCATACGTCACGCCGTCCTCACCTGTCTCCACGATCGTGGAATACGGCAGCGTCTTGTGGTACGTCAGGTGCAGCCCCTTGTACTCGAAATGGAAGCCGTTGCGCATGCGGCAGCCGTCGAGCCCCTTGTAGGTGAACATCCGCCGCAGATCCGCGAGAATTCTGTCATCCTTCTCATCGTAGAGGTTCTCGGGCGTGGTCGCGGTGTAGTCATAGCGGAACTGGATGGGGATCCCATAGGGCAGGAACCGCTCGACATAGGCCTGGAGCTTGTCCGCCGGATAGTGCTTATAGAGCACGCAGTTGATGCGCGTGCGGCAGGCGATGCGCCCGATGACCTCGTCCGGGCTCTCCTCGACGTATTTGACGAGGTGGCGGGAGATATTCATGCAGGTGATCTTGTCCTTGTTCTTCTCGGTAAAGGCAATCATCTCCTCGGCGGAGTGCTGCTGCTGCACCGGGAAGGTCGTGTTGATATAGATCTTGTGCGTAGGCGGGATGGCGTCCAGCATCTGCTGCAGGGCATCGAGGTTGGCCAGCGGCTCGCCGCCGGTGAAGACGAAGTCGCACGCGGGCGTGATTTCGTCCATCGTGCGGATGCTGCGCAGGATCGCCTCCAGGCTGAAGCCCGTGCAGTCCTCATACTCCTGCTTGTTGATGCAGAAGGGACAATGGTTGTTGCAGTCATAGGGAACAAAGACCGTGACGGTAGCGCCGCCCGCCCGGGTCTTATACGGATTGCTCATGTTAATCAGCCAGCCTTCCAGTGAATGTACGGCAAACATTGTATACCTTCCGCGCAAAAATTGCAAGGAATACTTAAAGAATCGTAAATTTTTCCTGTGGATTCACAGGACTTTTCCGTCAAACCTCTTGCAATGGGAAAAAATTGTGTTATACTGACGTCTGTCACATTTGTGTGAAAAGTATGATTTTTTCGAGGTGAGGCGCATGCCTGGGGGCAAGCACATACTGGGCCGGCCAAAGGGCCGGCATGTTTTTGGCACGGCGCGGGTCGGCGAACGCGGCCAGATCGTGATTCCGAAGGAGGCGCGGGCTTTTTTCGGCATCCGGCCGGGCGACACGCTGCTCATCCTCGGCAGCGAGGACAGCGGGCTCGTTGTCTCGAAGCCGGAGGTGCTCGACCGGGTCGCGCAGGAGATATTGGGGAATCTGGAGGAGTAAGACATGACAAAAGAGATGTATCGCCAGCTCGGCATTTCCGACGCTGTGCATGATTTCGGCCGCGAGATACTCGATGGCCTGACGGAGCGCTTCGCGCAGATCGACGAGGTGGCGGAGTATAACCAGTGCAAGGTCATCGCTGCCATGCAGAAAAACCGCGTCAACGCGACGCACTTCGCCGCGACGACGGGCTACGGCTACGACGACGAGGGGCGCGACAACCTCGAGCGCGTCTATGCCGACTGCTTCCATACGGAGGCGGCGCTCGTGCGCCCGCAGATCACCTGCGGCACGCACGCGCTGACCGTCGCGCTGAGCGCGAACCTGCTGCCGGGCGACGAGCTTCTGAGCCCTGTCGGCCGCCCGTATGACACGCTCGAGGAGGTCATCGGCATCCGCCCCTCGCCCTGCTCGCTCGCGGAGTACGGCGTGCAGTACCGGCAGGTCGATCTGCTTGCGGACGGGACGTTCGACTATGAGGGCATCCGACGCGCCATCAACGAAAAGACGAAGCTTGTCACCATCCAGCGCTCGAAGGGCTACGCCACGCGCCCGACGTTCTCCGTCGAGCAGATCGGCCAGCTCATCGCCTTCTGCAAGCAGTGCAAACCCGACGTCATCTGCATGGTCGATAACTGCTACGGTGAGTTCGTCGAGACGCGCGAGCCGTCCGACGTCGGCGCCGACATGATCGTCGGCAGCCTCATCAAAAACCCCGGCGGCGGTCTTGCACCCATCGGCGGCTATATCTGCGGCACGCAGGCGTGCGTGAACCGCTGCGCCTATCGCTTGTCCGCGCCGGGTCTGGGGCAGGAGGTCGGCGCGAACCTCGGATTGATGCCCTCGTTCTATCAGGGACTGTTCCTCTCGCCGACGGTTGTCTCCGGTGCGCTCAAGGGCGCGGTGTTCGCCGCGGCCTGCTATGAGAAGCTGGGCTTCCGCGTCGTGCCGAGGAGCACGGAGTCGCGCCACGACATCATTCAGGCCGTCGAGCTCGGCTCGCGCGAGGCGATGGTCGCCTTCTGCAAGGGTATCCAGTCCGCCGCTCCCGTCGACAGCTACGTTACGCCCGAGCCGTGGGCGATGCCGGGCTATGAGTCGGAGGTCATCATGGCCGCGGGCGCGTTCGTGCAGGGCTCGTCGATCGAGCTCTCCGCCGACGGCCCGATCCGCCCGCCCTACGCGGTGTATTTTCAGGGCGGCCTGACGTGGTACCACGCGAAGCTCGGCATTATGATGAGCCTGCAGAAGATGCTCGAGGCGGGGCTGATCGAGCTGTAAGGCACCCGCATCCCAATCACACGCATATTAATTTGTAAAGGAGAAAGTAAAAACACATGTGGTTCTGGTTTTCCCTCATCGCCCTGCTCTGCTGGAGCGGGTCCGACCTGTTTTCCAAGATCGGCTGTCAGGATGCCGACGACAAGTACAGTCACCTCAAAATGGTCATCGCCGTCGGTGTGGTGATGGGCCTGCACGCCGCCTATGAGATCTTCATCGGCGGTACGGAGATCAGCTGGGACGTCATCGTGACGTACCTGCCGGTGTCTCTGCTCTATATTGTCTCCATGACGCTGGGCTATGTCGGCCTGCGCTATATCGAGCTGAGCATCTCCAGCCCGATCTGCAACTCCTCCGGCGCGCTGGTGGCGGTGCTGACGCTCATCACGAGCGGCATCGGCGGGCTGGCCGTCGGCCAGCTGGCGGCGACGGTGCTCGTCTGCATCGGCGTCATCGGTCTCGGCATCGTCGAAGCGCACGAGGACGACGAGCTGCGCGCCGCGCGCCAGCAGGCCGCGAACCGCCGCTACGCCAAGTCCGCCCTCGCGATCATTCTGCCGGTGCTGTACTGCGTTCTCGACGCGCTGGGTACGTTCGCCGACTCCCGTGTGTTGGAGACGCTCGACGAGGACAGCGCCAACTGCGCCTATGAGCTGACGTTCCTCGTCGCGGCGGTTGTCTGCTTCATCTATGTCGTCATCATCAAGCGCCAGAAGCTCGTTCCCCGCCGCGAAGTGCCGAAGTACACCGGCGCTATCTTTGAGACGGCGGGCCAGTTCGCCTATATCTATGCCCTCGCGGACACGCGGCACGTCGCCCTCGCCGCGCCGATGATCTCGGCCTACTGCGTGGCGTCCGTCCTGTGGGGCCGCATCTTCCTCAAGGAAAAGCTCTCCTGGAAGCACTATCTCATGATCGTCTTCGTCGTCGCGGGCATTGTGCTGCTGGGGATGTATGACGAGTGATTGCCTGTAAAACTTCGTTTTACAGGCAGGAGATTTCGCTCCGAACCGTGTGTTTTGCCCGCCGCAGGCGGGCAAAACACACTCTCTCCGCGCAGAATACAGATTTCATTTTATTCGCGGCCTGCGGGCCGCGAACTCGGTGAGACCTTGAAAATTTTGATCCGGCGGGCCGTTTTTAGGGCGGTTCGCCGGATTTTTTTGAAAAATTTTTGCCTATATGACCGGTTTCGCCTTGACTTTTTGCGGGAAATCCTGTATCATAGTCAACGTTGTAAAGGATGATAACTTTACAGAGGAGGGCTTTTCCATGAAAAACCAGACCTTCCGCATGACAATGCTGCTCGATTTCTACGGCGACGTGCTCACCGAGCGGCAGAAGGAATTTTTCGATCTGTACTATAACGAGGATCTCAGTCTGTCCGAGATCGCCGAGAATTACGGCATCTCCCGGCAGGGCGTGCGCGACGTGATCGTCCGCGCCGAGGCCGTCATGACCGAGCTTGAGGACAAGACCGGCCTGATGAAGCGCTTCATGCAGATCCGCGAAAAGGCCAACGCCATCACTGCGGCCGCCGAGCAGATCAAAACCGTCAACTACCGCCAGTATGAAAATCCGGAGCTCGACGAGCTCGCGGAGCGCATCCTCGGGTGCGCCGCGTCATTAAAGGAGTAACCCCATGGCATTTGAGGGACTGAGCGAAAAACTGAACCAAACCTTCAAACGCCTGCGCGGCAAGGGCCGCCTGACCGAGGCCGACGTCCGCGCCGGCATGAGGGAGGTGCGTTTGGCCCTGCTCGAGGCCGACGTGAGCTACAAGGTCGTCAAGGACTTCGTGGCGCAGGTCACCGAGCGCTGTGTCGGCGCGGACGTGCTCGACAGTCTCACCCCTGCCCAGCAGGTGGTGAAGATCGTCAACGAGGAGCTGACAAAGCTCATGGGCGGTTCCAGCGCGAAAATCGCTACCGCCTCCAAGGGACCCACCGTCGTGATGATGGTCGGCCTGCAGGGCGCTGGTAAGACGACGAACGCCGCCAAGCTCGCGGGGCTCATGCGCCGCCAGTTCGGCAAGCGCCCGCTGCTCGTGGCCTGCGACGTGTACCGTCCCGCCGCCATCACGCAGCTGCAGGTCGTCGGCGGTCAGCTCGACATCCCCGTCTTTGAGATGGGGCAGAGCGATCCCGTCCATATCGCCGAGGAGGCCATCCGCTACGCGAAGGATCACGGCCACGACATGGTGTTTCTCGACACCGCGGGCCGCCTGCATATCGACGAGAAGCTCATGGACGAGCTCAAGGCCGTCAAGGCCGCCGTTCATCCGAACGAGATTCTCCTCGTGGTCGACGCCATGACCGGTCAGGATGCGGTCAACGCCGCGAGCGCCTTCGACGAGGCGCTCGGCATCGACGGCGTCGTGCTGACAAAGCTCGACGGCGACGCGCGCGGCGGCGCCGCGCTCTCGATCCGCGCCGCGACGGGCAAGCCCATCAAGTTTGCCGGCACCGGCGAAAAGCTCGACATGATCGAGCAGTTCCACCCCGACCGCATGGCCTCACGCATCCTCGGCATGGGCGATATGCTCACCTTCATCGAGAAGGCCGAGCAGCAGTACGACGAGGCGCAGGCCAAAAAGCTCGAGGAAAAGCTCCGCAAGAACCGCCTGACGCTCTCGGATTACCTCGACCAGCTCGAGCAGCTGCAGAAGATGGGCGACCTCTCCCAGATCGCCGGGATGCTGCCGGGCGGGCTCGGCAAGCAGCTCGATAACGCCCAGCTCGACGAAAAGCAGATGGCGCACACCAAGGCGATCATCCTCTCGATGACGCCGCAGGAGCGTGAGAATCCCCAGATCCTCAACGCCAGCCGCAAAAAGCGCATTGCCGCCGGCTGCGGCCTTCAGGTGATGGACGTCAACCGACTGCTCAAGGGCTTCGAGATGCTCCAGCAGATGACAAAGTCCATGGCGAAGGGCAACTTCCGCGGTATCCCAGGTATGGGCGGCATGCCCGGCATGGGCGGCGGCCGGATGCGCAGCTTCGGCCGCAAGAAGCGGTTCAAATAAGTCAATAAGTGCAGCGGCATTTATGAAATATACAAATCTAATTTACTGTTTTGGAGGAAATGTACAATGGTTAAGATTCGTCTGAGAAGAATGGGCGCGAAGAAGGCTCCTTTCTACCGTGTGGTCGTGGCTGATTCCCGCTATCCCCGCGATGGTCGTTTCATCGAGGAGATCGGCACGTACAATCCCTGCGTCTCTCCCGCCGTCATCAACATCGACGCTGACCGCGCCCGCGAGTGGATCAAGACCGGCGCTCAGCCCACGGAGACCGTCCGCGCTCTTCTGAAAAAGGTCGACGTTCTGTAAGTCGGGGGCGAAGCAATGAAGGAATTGCTGCTCTATATCGCCAGAAGCCTTGTGGAGCACCCCGATCAGGTCACTGTGACCGAGGTGCCGAACGGCGAGGAACTGACGCTGGAGCTGCGCGTGGCGCCCGAGGATATGGGCAAGGTGATCGGCCGTCAGGGCCGTATCGCCAAGGAGATCCGCACCCTCATCCGCTCCTATGCACAGCGAACCGGACAGAAGGTTTCGGTGGATATCGTAGACTGAAATAAAAAAAGCCGGAAGCGATTGCTTCCGGCTTTGCTTTTTGGGTTAGTTCTCCGGCTTGAGGGGGCCGTAGAAGTAGCTGGCTGTGGCGCCGCCGTCGATGGGGAACGTGGAGCCGCTGATGAAGGCACCCTTGCCGCTCATGAGGAGCTCCGCGACGTTCGCGACCTCGTCCGCCGTGCCGGGGCAGCACGCTTGTATGATTTGGCTTACTGCGCAGACTGCGTCTTCAGCAGCTCGGCGAACTCCTCCACATAGTACCCGGAGTTGTCCTTTTTCCATCCTGCGCAGCTACTGCGCAGGATGGGTTCTTCGCCCCGCACCAGCGGGACGCAGGTGATGGCGGTTCCCGCCGGTGAGGAGTGTTCCGTCCCCTCCGCGGGGAGAAAGCCCGCCCGATGCCCACATCGGCACGCCGATCAACCGGTAAACTCCTTCCAACCGCGTGGGGGGCGGCGTCCCCGACGCCCCGACGATAGGCGCACAAGCTCCTATATTTCAAACCGTCAGCGGCAGCGGTGCAAGAGGGAAGCCGATTCAAAGCTCAGGATACGGTTTGCCGGGAATCCCGCTTGCCGACCGGGAAGGAAGTCAAGAAACCGTCGGCTTCTTGCGCATCTTTTGTGACTTTCTGTGCGTACAGAAAGTCACCCGCCGGAGGAAAGACAAGCCGATTTTACCGCCATTCCTACGTCGGAACAAACCGCCCCTCAGATGCTCTCCCGGAACTGCGCAAGACCCTCGCGCAGAAGCTCAGCTGCGGCGCGGCCCTCGCCGCGCTCGATATAGTCCGTGAACCGGCGGAGCGTCTCGAGACAGCGCCCCGTGCCCGCGCCGCGGATATACCCCCGCCAGAACTCGAGGTTCACCTTGCGGAAGGCGTTGAAGATGAGCGGCGTAATCGTGTTGCCGCTTAAAAACGTGATGCCGCGGTGATAGCGCAGCAGTGCCTCGGCAAACTCCTCCTCCCCGCGCACGGACGCCTCCTCCGCCTGCTGCTGCAGCGCGCGCAGCGCGGCGAGATCCGCCTCCGTGTGATGCGCGGCGAGGTGCTCCATCGCCGGGGCCTCGAGATAGTCGCGCAGCTCGAGGATGCTGCAGGCCGTCTTGCGGTCGGGAAGCCCCCCGTGATAGTCCATGATGGCCATGAGCGTCTCGAGACTGCCCGTCTGGGCATAGTCCGCGACCGTCACGCCCCGGCGGGACGAGACGTCGAGAAAGCCCTGCCGCCGCAGCTCGCGGATCCCCTCGTGGACGACGGTTTTGCTGATTTTCATCTCGTCGGCCAGCTCCCGCTCGGTGGGCAGGCGGTCGCCCGGGCGCAGCTCGCCCGAGAGGATCAGCCCCGTGAGCTGCTGGACGAAGAGCTCGCGGATGGAGGGCGCGACGATTTCCTGAAACGGCATAATGCAGTCTCCTTTCCTGGTCGGACCACGACCATATAAAATGGTAGCACAGGTTCATGGAATGCGTCAATAGACTTTTGCGGAGAAAATAGTTAAAATGGTAACATAGAGCACATCACATGCCGGATTTTCCCGCTTTTCGCGGAAAAAGGCCGGACTATGAAGCTGAAAGAGGAGACAAAGCATGGGAAAGAACATCAATGGCGACCGCCCGACAGCCTTCCCGCTGGAGCAGGAAAAGCTGAATTTCACGATCCCCGTGACGGATCAGCCCCGTGAAAAGGTCGCAAAGCTCGTCCAGACCATCACCGACCGCGTGCCGGTGAAGCTCAAGGGCGTGAAGGGCAACGACCCCGAGTACTGGGGCCTTGCGGCGATGGTGACCGACGAGATGGCGGATGTCGCGCTCAAGATGGGCGTGCGCAAGCCGAAGACGATCGAGCAGCTGATGACGCTGACGAAGATGGAGCGCGAGCCGCTGCAGAAGCTCCTCGACGACATGGCGTGGGTGGGCCTGATCGAGTACAACTGGGAAAACCTCGACGGCAAGAATCCGAACCACGAAAAGCGCTATGTCCTGCCGCAGTTTGTGCCGGGCAGCGCGGAGTTTTTCAACATGCGCCGCAGCCAGATGGACGAGCACCCGGAGGTCGCGGCCTTCTTCGAGCGGATGACGTTCCTCCCGCTCGAGAAGATCACCCCCATGGTTCCTCCGGGCGGTGCGGGCATCGGCATGCACGTCATCCCCGTGGAGAAGGCCATCGAGACGGAGCAGGAGGCCATCGGGCTGGAGAAGATCTCCTACTGGCTCGATAAGTACGAGGGGAAGTACGCCAAGAGCATGTGCTCCTGCCGCGCGAGCAAGGAGTACCTCGGCGAGGGCTGCGGCGACGACGCCGAGAGCTGGTGCATCGCCGTGGGCGACATGGCGACCTACATCGTTGAGACGCAGCGCGGCGAGTACATCACAAAGGAGGAGGCGCTGGAGATCTTCCGCAAGGCCGAGGAAAACGGCTTTGTCCACCAGATCACGAACATCGACGGCGAGCAGAAGATCTTCGGCATCTGCAACTGCAACGTCAACGTCTGCAACGCTCTGCGCACGAGCCAGCTCTTCAACACCCCGAACATGTCCCGCAGCGCCTACGCCGCGAAGGTGGAGAGCGACAAGTGCGTCGCCTGTGGCCGCTGCGTGGAATACTGTCCCGCTGGCGCGGTCAAGCTCGGCCAGAAGCTCTGCACGAAGGACGGCTTCATCGAGTACCCGCGCCAGGAGCTGCCCGACGAGGTGAAGTGGGGCCCGGAGAAGTGGGCCATCGACTACCGCGATAAAAACCGCGTCAACTGCTATGAGACCGGCACTGCGCCGTGTAAGACGGCCTGTCCCGCGCACATCGCCGTGCAGGGCTATCTCAAGCTCGCCGCACAGGGCAAGTATCGCGAGGCGCTGCAGCTCATCAAGCGCGAAAATCCCTTCCCCGCCGTCTGCGGCCGCATCTGCAACCGCCGCTGCGAGGATGCCTGCACGCGCGGGACGATCGATCAGGCCGTCGCCATTGACGAGGTCAAGCGCTTCATCGCGCAGCAGGATCTCGACGCCGCGACGCGGTTTGTCCCCGAAAAGGTTATCCCCAAGGTCGACGGCGAGTTCAGCGAGAAGATTGCCATCATCGGCGGCGGCCCCGCGGGCCTGAGCTGCGCGTACTATCTTGCGGAGAAGGGCTACCGCCCCACCGTGTTTGAAAAGGAAGCGCGTACGGGCGGCATGCTCATGAACGGCATCCCCAGCTTCCGCCTGGAGAAGGACGTTGTCGAGGCGGAGATCGACGTGCTGCGCGCGCTGGGCGTGGAGCTGCGCACCGGCGTGGAGGTCGGACGCGACGTGACGATTGCGCAGCTGCGCGAGGAGGGCTACAAGGGCTTCTACCTCGCCGTCGGATTGCAGTCCGGCGGTCGGCTCGGCGTGCCGGGCGACGACGCGCGCGGCGTGGAGGCGGGTATCGACTTCATGCGCGCGGTCAACCTGCGCGGCGAGAAGACGCTCAGCGGCAGGGTCGTCGTCATCGGCGGCGGCAACATCGCGGCGGACGTCGCGCGCACGGCGGTGCGCTGCGGCGCGGAGAGCGTGACGATGTACTGTCTCGAGGGCTATGACGAGATGCCCATGGGCGAGGAGGACCGCAGCGAGTGCGAGCGCGACGGCGTCGTGATCCGCGCGGGCTGGGGCCAGACGGAGATCACCTCCGCGGACGGCGTCTGCACGGGCATCCGGCTGCGCAAGTGCCTGCGCGTGAAGAACGACGAGGGGCGCTTTGCCCCCGTGTTCGACGATGAACAGACCGAGGAGACCGCCTGCACGACGGTGCTCTACTGCATCGGCCAGAAGGCCGACTGGCGCACGCTCCTCACCGGGACGGCCGTGGAGCTGCGCCCGAACGGGACGGCCGTGACCGATCCCGTGACCGGCCAGACCGCCGAGCCGGACATCTTCGCCGGCGGCGACGCGGTGACAGGGCAGAAATTCGCCATCGACGCCATCGCCGCGGGCAAGGAGGGCGCCATCAGCCTGCACCGCTATGTGCAGGGCGCGCACCTCACGATCGGCCGCAACCGCCGCCAGTTCATCGAGCTCGACAAGAAAAACGCCCTCATCCCCATCGACAGCTACGACACGACCCCGCGCCAGCGCATCGGCTATAACGAGGCGCTGCGCCGGACGTTCCGCGACGAGCGCGTCGCCTTCACCGAGGAGCAGGTGCGCGCGGAGACGGCGCGCTGTCTCGGCTGCGGCGCGAGCGTCGTTGACCCGAACAAGTGCATCGGCTGCGGCGTGTGCACCACGAAGTGCGCCTTTGACGCGATTCACCTCCACCGCGAGCGCCCGGAGTGCAGCACGATGGTCGCCTCGGAGGACAAGATGAAGGCGATTCTGCCCTATATGGTGAAGCGTGAGATCAAGATCAAGCGCGCCGCGCGGAAGAAGCAGTAATATGCACGAGCTGGGCATTGTATTTCACGTCATCCGCGCCGTCGAGGGGATCGGCCGCGAGCAGGAGCTGACGGACGTCGCGTCCGTCACGCTCGAGCTCGGCGAGGTCAGCGGCGCCATCCCGCATGAGCTGGTCAGCTGCTGGAACTGGGCGGTAAAGCGGACGGAGCTGCTGCCGCGCGCGGCGCTGAAGATCGAGACGCTCCCCGCCGTGACGCACTGCGAGGGCTGCGGCGCGGAGTATCCCACCGTGCGCCATGGCCGCATCTGCCCGCACTGCGGGAGCGAAAAGACGTGGCTCCTGCGCGGAAACGAGATCAATATCAAGGAAATTGAGGCAATTTAGTATGGAAAAATACAAGATTATCGAGGTCAAGGAGAGCGTCTTTGCCGACAACGACCGCGAGGCGGCGCGCGTGCGCGCGGCGCTGGGGGAGAAGGGGACGTTCCTGCTGAACCTGATGTCCTCTCCCGGCAGCGGAAAGACGACGACGCTCCTGCGTACGATCGAGCGCCTGCGGGGCGAGCTGCGCATGGGCGTGATGGAGGCGGACATTGACTCGGACGTCGACGCGCGGACGATCAGCGAGACGGGCGTGAAGTCCATCCAGCTGCACACGGGCGGCATGTGCCACCTCGACGCGGGCATGACCGAGCAGGGGCTGCGCGAGATCGGGACGGACGAGCTGGATCTCGTCGTGCTCGAGAACGTCGGCAACCTCGTTTGCCCGGCGGAGTTCGACACCGGTGCGGTGAAAAACGCGATGATCCTCTCCGTCCCGGAGGGGCACGACAAGCCGCTGAAATACCCGCTGATCTTCACGGTCTGCGACGCGCTCATCATCAACAAGATCGATGTCCTGCCGTATTTCGACTTCGACATGGAGAAGGTCGTCGAGTACGCGCGTATGCGCAACCCGAAGCTGGAGATTTTTCCCATCTCCGCCAAGACCGGCGAGGGCGTGGACGCGTGGTGCGAGTGGCTGCGCGGGCAGGTCGCCGATTGGAAAAGGGCGTAAGCATCATAGAAAACAGAGAATGGACGGGTTTCCCCGTCCATTCTCTGTTTTTACCCCACCCGCAGCACGCGGCAGCAGCCGGGGGCGAGTGCCCGCTCCAGCCCCGCCGTGAAGCACGGAATCCGCTCCTCCGGGACGATGGAGAGCGCCGTCCCCGCGAACCCGCCGCCGTGGACGCGGACGGCTCCGGTCCCCGCGAGCAGGCGGCGGCAGAGCGCGAGCGTGAGCGCCATGTCCTGCCGCGCGGCGGCACCGGCGGG
>ERZ773187.1441-NODE-1441-length-18123-cov-45.389694_pt1 | contig 18123 bp, 16 predicted proteins | sample MGYA00511242_ERZ773187 | MGnify/ENA primary metagenome ERZ773187 (study PRJEB29015, sample SAMEA2737744) | human gut metagenome | biome: human gut; feature: human-associated habitat; material: faeces | place: China | collected 2012 ... | reverse complement strand
TAGAGAACAACCTCGAAGCCTTCAAGGCACAGAGCCATGCCATCATCGCCAACCGCTACGATGCTTGTCTGGATGATGTGAAGGATAAGGTTTATACACGTGATATCTTCCGTAGAGATTAATGCCTAGTTAGTTGAAAGTTTAGATATAACTTGATCTTTACACTTGAAATATGTGATACATAGTTGTGCTTGTCATTGAAATTATGGCAAGCATAGCAGTGTGTCAGGATTTCCGTTTAATAGTATTAGGATTCTTTCAAAAATATTGATTATTACAGATTTCGAAGACATCTCGTACTTAGAAAGTATAAAAACAACTTAGTGTGTGTATAGAATTATTAATAATAATTGAAAAAACATCATATAAGAAGTGTCGCAAAACATAAATAACAAAAAACGTGTAGCTAAGAATACACTCTTTCTTTACATGCGAATGCTCTTGCAACTCTTTGTCTCTTTGTTGACAGCACGAGTTATGCTTGAAGCTTTAGGTGTTGAGGATTATGGATTAAATAATGTTATAGCAGGTATAGTTACCTTCTTCACCTTTCTTAATAATTCATTGACATCAGCCTCGTCTCGATACTTGACATTTGAATTGGGTCGGGGAGATTTGTCAAGTCTAAGAATTGTGTTTAGAAATTCATTTTCTATACATTTGATATTGGCAGTAATTGTTGTGATTTTGGGCGAATCTGTTGGTATTTATATGATTAATCATATATTGCATATACCTGAGAATCGTTTGCTTGCATGTCATGTCGCATACCAATTTGTAATCATAGGTGCTTTTATTTCTCTTATCCAAACACCTTTCAGCGCAATAGTAGTTTCATATGAGAAGATGGGGCTCTATGCTTATTTAGGCATTTTTGACGTGGTATCCAAATTGATAATATGCTATATTGTGAAATGGATAGCTTTTGACAAGCTTATTACTTTATCTATTTTGCAAGGCTTAACAACATTTATAGTATTCTTGATATATTATGTATATTGTATAAAGAAATTTCGTGAAGCTTGCAGTGTAAAACTTAAGCTAGAGAAAAAGCTTACACAATCTATGTTGAAGTTTACAACCTGGAGTCTTATAGGTTCTGTGGCAAATATCTTAAAAAACCAAGGTGTCAACGTACTTATCAATATATTCTTTGGTGCGGCTGTAAATGCTGCGAATGCCATAGCATATAGAGTCAATGCGGCTATAATGGGATTCACTGGGAACTTTACGACGGCTCTTAATCCACAAATCACAAAGAATTATGCTGCCAAGAAATATGAGGAAATGAATGATCTAATCTTTATGGGAGGAAAATATTCGTTTTTTTTATTGATGCTATTAGGATTTCCGATTATGTTTGAAATAGATTTCATATTAAAACTATGGTTGGGTAATGGTAATGTACCAGAATATACATCAATTATGACAATCCTGGTTATAATTCTTTCTATGGTGGAAACGTTCACTTATACCATTGGTTGTGCTGTGCAAGCAACAGGAAATATAAAGTATTACCAATTGATTATTAGTGGTATGACATTGATGAATTTTCCGATTTCCTATTTGTGTTATAAGTTCGGATGTCCACCATATACGGCATTGGCTATTTCCATAGGAATCAGCTCGGTTACTTTGGTTTGTCGATTGTATTTTATGAAAATATTATTGTATATACAGCCAATGGACTATATAAAGAAAGTTTTTTGTCATACTTTTCCGATAGCAATCCTTTCTGCTGTTATTCCAATATTTATTTGTATAAATATGTGTGATGGGCTAATAAGATTTTTTGTAGTTATTATAGTTTCTACAGTTATGAATGTTCTTTGCATTTGGTCTGTTGGAATGAATACGAATGAAAGGGTGTTAGTTAAAAATATATTTATTAATTATATAAAGAAACGTAACATAAAAGTTTAAGGAGATTGTGCTTATGAGAAGATTTATAGAATGTTTGCTTCCTGTAACAGCATGCAATTTAAAGTGCAGTTATTGTTATATAATTCAAGAAAATAGAAGAAATACGGCTAAGGCTGTGTTCAAATATAGTCCTGAAGTTATAAAAGAAGGCTTGACAAAAGAAAGATTGGGAGGAACTTGTTTGATTTCAATAACAGGAAGTGGTGAAACTTTTATTCCTAAAGAGCTTCCTGCCGTTGTAAAAGGTATACTTGAAAATGGACATTTTGTCAACATTACAACAAATGGTACTTTATCAAAGCAAATAGGTACTTTGCTATCTGAAACAGAAGGATATCATCAATATTTACATATTTCTTTTTCTTTTCACTATTTGGAATTGAAGAAAAAGAATCTGTTAGATTGTTTCTTTAATAATATAAAGATGGTGAAAAAAGCAGGATGTTCATTTTTGCTTCAAATTAATCTTTGTGATGATTACTTGCCATATTGGGAAGAAATTAAAGAAATTTCTTTAGCTAATGTAGGAGCGTATCCACAAGTTGCTTTAACACGTAGAGAGTCAAAAAAAGGTTATTCGGTTATGTCTTCTCTTTCTTTTGAAGAGTATGTAAAAAAGGGAAAAGAAATGAACTCTCCTTTGTTCGATTTTACTTGCAAAAATTTTAATGTAAAGCGTAATGAGTTTTGTTATGCAGGTTTATGGTCTGCAAAGCTTAACTTATGTACAGGGGAAATGACTGGTTGCTATGGCTTAGGAATTCATCAAAATATTTTTGATAACGTAGATAAACCAATAAAGTTTGAACCTGTTGGTAATCATTGTCAATTTAAATATTGTTTTAATTCTTCTCATTTCTTGTCGCAAGGTATCATACCTGAATTGTTACCTTTGCCATCTTATGGTGAATTGAGAAATAGAGAAGAGGCACATTGGTATACGAAAGAAATGAAAGAATTTTTGTATAAGCAGTTTGAATGTACGAATTTGTTGTTGACCGATAAACAAAAATGGTTATATAATAAGAAGTACGTTTTTAATCAGATTGCCCAGCGTATAAATAATAAATTAAAAAAGATGTTCACATGAATCGTAATGATTGTTTTGATTTGTTAAAATCGACTTTGTCAGCATTGATAAATGACGATTATATTTTTTTAGATTTGCCTTATTTCTCAAATGTGGGTGATATATTAATTTGGCAAGCAACATTGGATATTTTAAAAGAGATTCCATATAAATGTTTGTATTCTGCTAGTAGCGATACTTATGTAAAACCTGTTATAAGTGAAAAAACTCCTATTTTGTTTATGGGTGGCGGTAACTTTGGAGATTTATGGGTAAAGCATCAGGTGTTTAGGCATAAAGTTTTAAATGATTTTCCTCAAAATCCAATAATCCAATTACCTCAGAGTGTATATTTTTCTTCTGCGGAAATGATGGAGGAAGATATAGAAATATTTAGAAAACACCAGGGAGAAATCGTTATCTGTACAAGAGATTTGAATTCTTATAAAATAATAAGTAATGAATATTCTTTTGTCAAATCATTATTGCTTCCTGATTTGGTGTTGTCTTTAAATATTGATAAATATACAACAAAAGGAGAACCAAGTGAAAAAATATTATTTGTTAAACGAAATGATTCAGAATTTACACAATTAAAAAATCAAGTATTGCTTCCTCCTAATGTAGAAATTGCTGACTGGCCTTGTATGTATTCTGATATATTTGAATATCGAGTAATGCTAAAAATAGATGGCTTTATGAAAAGATTACCTTTATTGAGACGATATAGAATGAAAATGAAAGATTTCTTTTATAAACATATATTAAGATTAGCTTATATTCATTCAGGTATAAAATTTCTAATTCCGTATAAGACTATATATTCAACTCGTTTACATGCAGCTATATTAGGCTTTCTGTTAGGCAAAGAAGTTTATATGTTTGATAATTCCTATGGAAAGTGTAGTGGAGTATATGATTTGTGGTTAGAAGATCAAAGTAATATAAAAATGTTATGAAATATCCATGAGCTAAAAGAATTACGCCAAAGCGGATGTAAATTGGAAATGAAATGCAATCTTTGTTGAGTAAAAACAACATTGAGCAATTATGACTAACGTAACATTCCCTTTGTTGATCCAGCGAGGCTGTAGTATCGACGCCCACTTGAAGGTGGTGGTGGCAACAATTGATGGGGTTGGCATCCATAAAGAGACTTGCACTTTTAACACCTTTACGAGTTGTTTGACAGAAATGAAAGAAATGCCGTACTTTACAGTCGTACTTATAGGCATTATGAGTGCTATTCTTTCTAGTGTCTGATACTCACGTAAATATAAAATTAGTGTAAAACATATGTCCTTCAGTAATGTAGGGCGATAATAATTTACGTATGAAAATCAATAAAATATCCATAATAATACCGATATACAATGTGTCTGATTATATTGAACGTTGTATAATGTCGGTTATGAATCAAACTTATTCTGGACCAATAGAATGTATCTTGGTTGACGATTGTTCTCCAGATGATAGTATTTTTAAATGTCAAAAACTCATTAACAATTATTTGGGTAATATTGAGTTTAAAATTATTCGTCATAAAGAAAATCTGGGTTTATCTGGTGCAAGAAATACCGGAACAAAAATAAGTTGTGGTGAATATTTGTTTTATTTAGATAGTGATGATGAAATTACTGTAACTTGTATACAAGATTTAGTAAATGCTGTAATAGAACATGGTTTTCCACAGATGGTTATTGGTTCAACAGAATCAATTCCCAATGATAGTAATTATTATAGCATTGATAGATATAAAAAAATAGAACAACCAATAACAAATAGTTGGGTACGAAAAAATTTTTATTGCTTTGACGATAGACTACCAGTGAATGCATGGAATAAGCTGATATCTAGAGATTTCTTAGTAGAAAACAAATTGTTCTTTCTGCAAGGTGTTATTCATGAAGATGAACAATGGATGTTTTTTGTAGTAAAAAAACTTCAGACTTTAGGCTTTGTCTTTAAAACGACATTATTGCACTACAAGAATCCAAATTCAATAATGTCAACATCTAATAGAGACAAAGCAGCAAAAAATTGGCTGTTGATTTTAAAAAGTTTTGTTGGGCATTTTGATAATCCCTTTTATTGCGAACAGGTTCTTGTATATCTATGGCAGTTTGTTGTAGTATATGGGAATAGGAATTTTAAAAAGGAAAGTCAAGAATTATTTGTTGTTTTTTATCATCTCCTATATGATTTAAGACAATATAGTTTATGTATATTATTAGTCTTGCTTAAATATTCATATAAAATATTAAGAGGAAGAGGTTTGAGAAAAGTTATAAAATTAATTTTAAAAAAGAAGTTAACAGATGATAATCGCATTTGTTTCAATTAATATTCCGTCTAATAGAAATGCTAGAAATGGAGTACCTTATAGTATCTATCATCAACTGAAGAGAGAATATGAGGTCGTGTGGATTAAACCTAAAAGTAATGGCTTGATACCTTCCTTTATGCTTTTTATAAATAGAATTATAGAAAAAATAGAATGTTTGATATGCATGTAATGCAATAAACATTTTTCCCAAGTAGATAAATCGTTAGTGTCCAATAAAAATTGGTCACGTTAATTTATTAATTAAATAGTCCATTAAAGAGGGGATAATCGAGTTCTTTGACATCGTTGAAAATAGTCTTGTCAAATATCTTAAGAGTTTTTTGTCCGTTAATGAAATGCATAGAATCTGAATACTTCTTATGTTGAGCGTTTCAATTGTATGTCATGATGAACAATAAAATACTGCATAAAAGACTATAATCATTTGTTGCAAAGATCAAATTGCCTTTTTTTTATTGGACACTAGAGAAAGTAAATATGAAAACATTAGTTTTTTTGTCGAAATATGATGTTAATGATCAAATTGATCGAAGTGGTATACCTTATAGTATATACCATACGTTAAAGAAACATTATAATGTTATATGGGTTAAACCAGAAATCACTTCTCGGTTAAAGTTATTTTTGCTTTTTGTAGAGAGATGTTTTTGGAAAATCATAGGGTTAGGGCGTTGGAAGACTATGATTTGGCAAACACCATTAATTTGCTATTTTCATTCAAAATCAGTTCAAAAGCAGATTGAAAATTTAGAATTTGATGGTATCTTTGCTATTGATTATGTTGATTATGCTTTTTTAAATTGTAAGAAACCAATCTTTTTTAGAACTGATTCTGTGCTCTCTGGTTATTTTGATTATTATGCATTTGGGGTATCAAAAATGTTACAGAAGGTTGCTTATAAGATGCAAAGTATCGCTAATAGTAAGATAACCTATATGTTTGCAGCAAGTAAATGGGTTGCGGAGTGTAACCGAAATAACGAGCAATGTGTACCTGAAGCTAAAATTAAGATTGTTAAAACTGGAGCTAATTTAAGCTTTGATTATATAAAATATACCCCCAAAAAATATTGTCTAACGAATGTTCTTGAATTGTTATTTGTAGGCTTTGATTTAAAAAGAAAGGGTATTGATGAAGCAATTGAAACTGTACAAATTTTGAATGAAAAGTACAATGTTAAAGCATGTTTAAAGATAATAGGGGGAAAGCCCGAAGATCGTATTTTTAAAAATAAATACGTAAAATATATAGGAAAACTCGATAAAAATAATCAAAAGGAGTTTGATTTGTTCTATAATGAGTTTGCAAGTTCTGATTTGTTCTTATTTCCAACCAAAGCAGAATGTCATGGTATAGTAAACTGCGAAGCCGCAGCATATGGTTTGCCTATTTTTTCATATCAAACAGGTGGTGTTCCTGATTATGTGATAGATGGTGTAAATGGCAGACTATTACCTCTCGATGCTAGGGGGGAGGATTTTGCAAATATAATATTCGAATCTTTAAAAAAAGGTGATATGGAAAAATATTCTATAGAATCTAGGCGTTTATATTTGGAAGAATATAATTGGGATGTTTGGTTAGGTATTGTTTCATCATATATAGATAGTGTTTTGTAATGAAAAATCGTATATTGTTATATAAACAAACTTTTTCTGATACAAGAGGATTAATCAGATCCAATGGAAAGTTTGCAAAGTTGTTTGGCTTTGTTAAATTTATAATGTTTAATAAGTTTGCTTTTCCTAATTTTAAAGTAAATTCAGAGGAAAGTGCTTCGGATCAATTTGAGTATATGCTAAAGCACTTGAAACTTAATTATTCTTTAGATTATGTTTATCCTTTTGATTCTTCTGTAATCCGTTGCATACGAATTGGTTTTCATCCGATTGCTAGTGTTACGATTGATGCTAATTCTGTTCTATATACTTCTCTTAATATGAAAAAAGAAGAAGTTATAGCTTCTAGTTTAAATGATAGCTTTAGAAAAGCGTTATTAAAAACGCTAGGTTCTATAGAAATTCTTTGTAATCGCATTTCTGATGACCTGTTGAATGTTAAGAATCCAAGAAGTATTCTTCTTTCTAAATTTATTCATAACATTATAAATAGTACAGCTAGTTCTTTTGATGAAGCTATACAGAGAATTTTATTTTTTAATGCCTTGTTTTGGCAAAACCGTCATATGCAGAATGGAATAGGACGGTTAGATTTTGTGTTATACCCTTTTTATCAAAGAGACATATTGGATGGTTCTCTTACTCGTGAGAAGGCAAAGCAGTTATTGGCTTCTATGTTTCGAGTTTTAGGTAAAGACATGCTTCTGAAAAGTGCTGCTCTAATTGGTGATACAGGACAAGTTATAATCTTGGGAGGTGTTGATGCTAATGGCAATAATGTTGATAATGAATTGACACGTTTGATTTTGGAAATATTTACAGAACAACCAATGCCTGATCCTAAAATAGTGTTACGTGTAAATAAAAAAACATCTGAAGGATTGTGGAAAAAAGCTATTAGTTGTATTCTAAAAGGAAGTGGCTCTCCATTAATAATGAATGAGGATGTAATTAAGCCATTGATGGTATCTTTTGGATATGATTCTGAGGATGTTTATAATTTAGGAACTTCTGCCTGTTGGGAGCCTTTGATTATTGGTAAATCTTTAGACCAAAATAATTGTATCAAAAACATCTGTATTTTAGATACTCTTACTTCCACTTTGGAAAATCAAGGTATTCAAAGCTATGAATCTTTCTTACAGAGTTTCGATTTAAAAATTGAAGAATGTATTAGAGATTTAAATCTAAACATTAAATTTGAAAATTCACCTCTTCTTTCTCTGTTTTTTGACAATTGCCTTGAAAAAGAGAAAGATTTTTCTAAAGGAGGAGCTAAATATAACCATCATGGTTTGTTGGTTGTAGGATTGCCTAATTTGGTAAATTCTATACTTAATATCAAAAAGTATGTATTTGACATGGGGGTATGCTCTTTGCAGGATTGTCTGACATGTATAGAAAATGATTACGTTGGTCATGAGGATTTACGAATTCTGTTTAGTAGCGGTGCATTAAAGTTTGGTTCGAATAATTCTGAGGTTGTTAATTTAACCAATCATGTAATGGAACAAATTGGCAAGGCAGTAAGTAAGCGAACAATGTTTGGCGAAAAAATAAAGGTTGGATTTAGTTCTCCTAGTTACATTGGTTTGGCTAAAGGATATCCTGCATCGCTTGATGGTAGGCACAAAGGTGATCCTTTTGCTGTTCATATATCTCCAATTTCTTCAAACATTGATATATCAGAGATATTAGATTTCGCTTCATCTCTTAAGTATGAGGACAACCGCATTAATGGTAATGTCGTTGATTTTATAGTTCCTGCTTCATATTCAAAAAATCCAGATAAACTGGCTTCAATATTGAAGACAGCATGTAAAAAGGGAATATTTGAGTTGCAGCTGAATGTTTTGGATAAGAAAACGCTTATTGATGCCAAAGCTCATCCTGAAAAATATCCAAACTTGATAGTTCGTGTTTGGGGATTCAGTGCTTATTTCAATGACTTGCCTGATGAATATAAGGATAATTTAATTCAGAGGGCAGAACTGTATGAGTAAAATTAGGGTTAGTGCGATTCAACGTGGCTGTGTTTATGATGGTCCTGGAGTAAGAACAACCGTTTTTTTGAAAGGTTGTACATTGCATTGTCCATGGTGCTGTAATCCGGAAAACATATCTATAGAACAAGAGTGGTTCTTTGATGACAGCAAATGTATCAAATATAAAGGAATTGCTTCTGAGTTATGCATTTCTTGTATACGAAATCATGGCGATAGGGCAATAACGGAATGTCCGTTTTCTGTTGCAGAACCTGTATGCCATGATTGGTTGCCATCTGATTTGTTTCTGCAAATAGAAAAAGACAAGGAATTGTTTGGTAAATCAGGAGGTGTCACCTTTTCTGGTGGCGAACCTTTGATGCAAGCCGATGCATTGCTGCCAGTTTTGGAGATGTGTAAGAAACAAAATTTTAATATTGCATTTGAAACAACGTTGTATGTCGGAAAGAAGAATATTGCGGCGGTTATTCCTTATGCAGATATCATGATTGTTGATTTGAAATTGCAACCAGAACAGGGAGATATTCCTAATTACATGAACTGTATGTCGGAAAATCTTGATCTGATAAAAATGCAAGGAATCAATGTATTCTACAGATTGGTGTTTGTAAACTCGTTGATAACTATAAAAGAAAAGATTTGCAAACAGTTAAAATCATTGGGTGTTGAGGAGATAGAACTTCTGAAATGTCATCATCTAGGAGCCAGAAAATATGAAAAACTCAACAAAGAATCTGTTGATTTTACAGCTGATGAAATACTTTTTCAAAATTTCTCAGAATATCTTCAATCAGAACAACTTAAAGTGACACAATTAAAAGTTTAAAATGATAAAATATAAAGTTATGGTAAAATATGATTATTTAATAGTTGGCTCAGGCTTGTTCGGAGCTACGTTTGCTTATCTTGCAAAGAAGCAAGGAAAGAAGTGTCTGGTAATAGATAAACGCCAGCATTTAGGTGGCAATGTCTATTGTGAAAATATTGAGGGTATCAATGTTCATAAATATGGTGCTCATATATTTCATACATCGAATAAGAAAGTGTGGGACTTTGTGAATTCTATTGTTGATTTTAACCGCTATACCAATTCTCCAGTGGCTAACTACAAAGGCAAGCTTTATAATTTGCCTTTTAATATGAATACCTTCTATCAGATGTGGGGTGTAACAACACCAGAGGAAGCGCAGGCTAAGATTGACGAGCAGAAAGCGGAAGCTGTTGCTCGCATGAAAGCTGATGGTGTAACAGAACCACGTAATCTTGAGGAGCAGGCTCAGATATTGATAGGAAAAGACATTTACGAAAAACTTATCAAGGGTTATACAGAGAAGCAGTGGGGTAGAATGTGTACAGAGCTTCCTGCCTTCATTATCAAGCGTCTTCCTGTTCGTCTTATCTTTGATAACAACTACTTCAATGATAAGTACCAGGGTATTCCTGTGGGTGGATATAATAAATTAATTGATGGTTTGCTTGAAGGTATTGAGTCCAAAACAAATGTAGATTTCTTTGAAAATCGTCCTTATTGGGAAAGTGTTGCCGACAAGATCGTTTTCACAGGTAAGATAGATGAATTCTATGATTATCAGTTTGGAAAGCTCAACTATCGTACTGTTCGATTCGAGACAGAGGTTAAAGACAAACCTAACTATCAAGGCAATGCGGTAGTGAATTATACTGAGCGAGAAATTCCTTACACTCGTGTTATTGAGCACAAACATTTTGAGATGTTTGGCCAAGAAGTATATGATTCTCCAAAGACTGTTATTTCGAAAGAGTTTTCAACAGAGTGGAAGGATGGTATGGAACCATATTATCCGGTGAATGACAAACTGAACTCTGACTTATATTTCCGGTACAAGGAACTTGCTGATAATGAGGAAAATATTATTTTTGGTGGTAGATTGGCGGAATATAAGTATTATGATATGGCTCCAATTATTGAGCAAGTTATGGTTAAATTTAATATATTGTAAAAATGGAAAAAATTACAGCTGTAGTAGTAACATATAATCGCAAAGAATTATTAATGAAGACTATCAATGCATTGAGAAATCAAACTCGTGCATTAGAATCCATAATTGTAGTTAATAATGGTTCTACGGACGGAACTGATATATGGTTGGATTCGCAAGATGATTTGACTGTTTTCCATCAGGTAAATTGTGGAGGTTCTGGAGGTTTTTATCGTGGTATGAAAGAGGCGTACGATGCTGGTTTTGATAGAATTTGGTGCATGGATGATGATGTTTTTCCTCACCCTACTTGTTTGGCTGATATGTTAGATGTATCTGGGGAAAATATCGGTATTCTATGCCCTGAAAGGTATATGAATGGAAACGTATTCCTGTCTGAGTTTAAAAAATTGAATTTATCCAATCCATTTAAAAGTCTATATGGTCCCCCTGTTACTATAAATGAGACTCATAAAGGTTTTCCGATAGAAATAGAATCAATGTCTTTTGAAGGACCTCTTATCTGTAGAGAAGTGGTGGAGAAAATAGGATTGCCAAACAAAGATTTATTTATTATATTTGATGATACTGAATATTCTTACAGAGCGGTGAAGGCAGGTTTTAAAGTTTTATATATTCCAAATGCTAAAATGGATAAACATTATTTTGCTCAGAATAAGACTAAAGAAGAACAAATTATAGCAAATAAATGGAAGTATTGGTATGGTTTAAGAAACAATGCATATTTTTGTCATCATTATGGAACAAATTTTATTTTTAAAAATTTTGGAGAATATAGGTATTTGTTAAAAATGTTGCTGACTATGTTGTTTAATTTGCCTAGAAATCATAAATATGAGTGGACGGATGTAATTAAATTATTTGTTATAGACAGAATGGGTCGCAAAGAAAAACTTGGTTTATTTCAATAAATATGAATAATAAAAGTAGTCTAAAATATTTAAAATGGGTCGTTTTCGCAAGTTTAGGTTTTTATAATCCTATGGGATTAATAGATAGTAAACTGCAAAAACTGGTAATGTTTATATTGATATTATGGGGGCTATATAAAAGTACTTTCAAAAATAATATTAATATACAAACATGTTATCCGAAATATGCTTATTTTTTAATAATAATAGGTATATGCATATCTACATTTATGGCAGCAGTATTTCATGACGACCAGAGTCCCTTGATTTCATTTCAAGCATCTTTGACATATTTATTGCCATATCTTTTGTTTTATATTTTAATGAAATTTCAAGTTCCTGTAGAACAGGTTGAAAAGTTTTTGATATTTATGGGAATAGTAGGAATTTGTGTGAATTTCTTAAATATGTTGACCGCCCCTCACTATTTGTTTGGTATTTCAAAAGAAAATGCTGATCTCTCCAGAGGCGTTGTTCGTGTGCGTACAACTATTATATATATATGTTTTTTATTCTTTTACTCAATTCCAAAGTATCAACAGCTGCGATCAAAAAAGTGGCTCTTTTTGCTAATTTTGTCTTATTTGTTCATAATATTATGGGTTGCTAGGCAATATATTTTATTTGCGACAATATTAGGATTCTTTCTTTATATGAAAAGATTGACTTTTATGAAAAAAATAATATTTGGAATTGCTTTGTGTGGAGCATCATATGTTGTTGTCAACGAAGTTCCCATTATATCTAATCTTATACAGGAATCATATGAACAGAAAGAAAAAAATGATGAAGGAGATGGTGATGTCAGAGTTCAAGCATATGATTTTTATTGTAATGAATATCAGACAAATACCGTCACAAGATTTTTGGGTAATGGGATACCATCTATAGGCAATAGTCTATGGGGTGATTCCTATGAGACAATAATTAGGTATAGAGGTACTCTTGCAGCAGATATTGGTTGGGGAGGTTTTTATTTTTATTTTGGGGTATTTGCCACTTTAGGTTTAGCGATAATGTTCATAAAATCAATTTATATAAATAAAAAAGATCGTTTTAAATATCTAAATTATCTTTTATGTCTGTATTTCCTGACATCTTTTGCTGGTGATACTATTATTAGTATGGAAGGAATAACTGCATTAATGATATTTATGTATATTATTTGGGCTCCTAATAGTTCGTGTTTAATTAGAAAATAATATGAATTATAATCTCTTCTGTCCTGTTAACTAGAAAATAAGCTTAGAAATAATTTTCTGATTCTGTCTTATGTTTGATAAAACAGTATTTCATAAATTCTTAATTTGAATCCAGGTGCACATGATTTCAAGTTTTATGTATTATTGTTATGTTGTAATATTTTAAATATAAGCGTATTAGTGGATTTGCTTAACTTGTTAACGGGATGTTTATGAATTGTAATAATAAATAAATATAGTAAACGGATTTTGCATAATATGCATTAGCATAGTCACGTGGAGGTTCTTCTGTACTGATATTTTGTCCCCTAGTCGCTAAGGCGTTAACTTAGTCTGAGAGATGGCTATATGACTTTACTGACTTTTATCCATCTACATATTTCTTCTCCTGGCTAAAAATGCTTACTGTCACTTTTCTTGGTTTTATATTTGATCTTAAGAGGTAAATGCACGCTTTGCCTTCGGCATTGCGACGTAATGATGCTATAGTTCCAATATAAAGCTAACTTCGCAGGTAAGTGTCTCTGTAGCAATTAATATGCCCTTTAAACTTTCCAGATTCAGATGTAAGGACATTGTGGCAGAATATACTTGACAGATTGTCAAGCTAATGAAGTTTCAGTCATATTTTACACCACTGATGTAGTGTTCTTATGCAAACAAAAAAAGAATATACAATGAAGTTAATAACAGTATTTACGCCAACTTTTAATAGAAAAGAATTATTACAAAGAGCATATCAAAGTTTGTTAAAACAAGATGTTTCTTTATTTCTGTGGTTAATTGTAGATGATGGATCTACAGATGGAACTAAGGAGATGGTGGAAAAGTGGAAGAATGATAATAGAATTCAAATTTTGTATTTTTATCAAGAAAATTGTGGGAAGCAAAGAGCGCATAATTTAGGAGTAGAGAAGTGTAGTACAGAGCTTTTTGTATGCTTGGATTCTGATGACTGCTTATCTGATAATTGTATTTCTAAAATATGTAAATATTGGAAGCAAATAGATGAAGAAGTTAAAACAAAAGTTGCGGGATTGTTAGGTTACAAGCATATTATAGGTCGTGAAGATATTTATAGTTTTCCAGAACAAAAATATTCTTCATTGTCAGGCTTATATATGAAGGGTTTTGTGGGGGATACCACTTTAGTATTTAGAACTGAAGTTATTAGAAAATATCCTTTTCCTGTTGTTGATGGAGAAAAATTCATCTCGGAAAGTATTGCTTATAATAAAATAGATCAGGATTATCAATATGCTTTACTGCCAATTAATTTGATGGATTGTGAGTATCAATCAAATGGATATACAGCTCAATCTATTGCTACTAAAGTAAGATATCCTAAGGGATGGTATTTATGTGAAAAACAGAACTATGAAATTTATGGCTCTTCTTTTAAAAACAAGAGTATTATTCTGTTAAGATTGCTTACGGTGGGAATTTTGAGTAATTATTCTTTTGTTGAATTACTAAAAAAATCACCAAATACTATGTTGTCATTGATAATTTATCCTTTAGCAGCTATAAATGTATTACGCTATAAAATAATTACACAAAAATTATGATACCAAAAATTATTCATTATTGTTGGTTTGGACGCAATTGTCTTCCACCTCTTGCGGAGAAGTGTATCGCTTCTTGGCACAAGTATTTTCCTGATTATGAGGTCAAAGAATGGAATGAAGATAATTTTGATGTCAATATGATTCCTTATACAAAAGAGGCATATGAGGCAAAAAAATATGCATTTGTAAGTGACTATGCTCGCTTTTGGATCTTGTATAATTATGGAGGATTATATTTTGATACGGATGTTGAGGTAATAAAGTCTTTTGATGAGATATTATCAAAAGGGCCTTATATGGGATTCGAACGTAATCCTGATAAATGGGGAGATGGCTTAGTAAATCCAGGTCTAGGTCTTGCTGCTATGCCTCAACAACCCCTTTTAAAAGAAATTTTAGTGAAATACCAGAACTTAAATTTTCTTCTTTCGGATGGATCGTTAAATATTTCATTGACTGTTGTGCATTATACAACGCAAGTATTAGAGAAATTTGGTCTTAAGCGAATGAAGGGGATTCAGACAGTTGCTGATTTTACTATTTATCCATCAGAATATTTTGCTCCCATTGATTTTGTCACCAAGCGTATGCACATTACAGATAAGACTCTTTCGGTTCATAGGTATATGGCCTCATGGGGTGAACAAAAAGACAAAACCGTTACTGACTATATTAAGCATTGCCTGCCGGAGTGGTGTTTAATTTGGTTTAATCGATTAAAGTATTACAAACGATGAATAAAAAAGAGTTAAAGGAGTATTTAAAAGCAGATTTAGGCCGTTTTGGTTGTAAGCCTACTTTAAAAGACCGAATTCTTCATAACGAAGTTTGGTATATTTTTCATTATATTCGCCATTTGAGATATGTAGAATACTATCAAGATAAAAACAAATTAAAATTCTTGTGGCATTTCTTTTGGTACAAACGTTTAGGGTTTAAGCTGAGAATGACCATTTATCCAAATACCATTGGCCCTGGTTTTAGAATTTATCATGCTGGAGACTTTGTTCATGTGGGACCTAATGTAAGAATTGGGCGTAATTGTACAATGTTGCCTGGTGTTGTTTTTGGAAACAAAAGTGAAACTCCGGATTACACCCCTGTTGTTGTAGGAAATAACTGTTACTTCGGCTTAGGAGCAAAAATTCTGGGTGGGGTAAAAATTGGCAATAATGTAACTGTTGGTGCTAATGCTGTTGTAACAAAAGATATTCCTGACAATGCTGTTATTGGGGGAATTCCAGCAAAAACAATAAAAGTTAAAAATGTTAAACTGCTTTAAATGTAAGATGTATGGATAATTTATCTATATACGAACAACTTGCTTTTTGTACAGCTAGAATCGAAACTGAAGATTTTTCTGGTAGTAGTTATTCTGGAACTGGATTTTTCTTCATGTTAAATATAAAAGGTCAAAATGTTCCTTTACTTGTAACTAATAAGCATGTTGTTAGAGGTATGAAAAAAGGAAAGTTTTTATGTACAGTTGCCGATGAGAATGGAAATCCTGATTATTCCAATCATTTTGTTTTTAATGTAGAAAACGAATTTGAGCGAATGTGGACGTTTCATCCTCAAGATGATGTTGATTTGTGTGCATTGGCAATAGCTCCTTTAGTTAGGGCTGCGAGTAATCAAGGAAAGAATTTGTTTTACCGAACTCTAGAAGAAAGCTTTATTCCTAATTCTGCAACATTAAAAGATCTTGATGCCGTTGAGGAAGTTGTAATGATTGGCTATCCAAATGGTTTATGGGATCAAGTTAACAATATGCCTATCATTAGGCGTGGTATTACTGCAACCAATGTTACTCTTGATTATAATGGAAAGAAAGAGTTTCTTATAGATGCTGCTTGTTTTCCTGGCTCTAGTGGTTCACCAGTTCTTATATGTAATGTGGGAGGTTATACTAGTAAGTTTGGAAGTTTGAACTGGGGTAAGTCCCGAGTTTTTTTGCTAGGAATATTATATGCTGGTCCGCAGATGCGAGTTACAGGTGATTTGCAACTTATTACAGTTCCGGAGTATCAGCAAAAAACAGTTTCTGTTTCGCAAATCCCAAATAATTTGGGATTTATTATTAAAGCAGAAAGATTGTTAGAGTTTAAACTATTATTTGATAAATTGGTGTGATGAATATCGTTGGTTTAAAAGTTTTAGTTATAGCTACTTCGAGAAAAACTCGAGGAGGTATAACTTCTGTTGTTAAGGCGTACGAGAATAGTCCATTGTGGGATAAATTCCATTGTAAAGGGCTTGAAACTCATAGGGATGGTGGGGCTTTTACCAAATTGTCGTATCTCTTGAAAGGCTTTTTGCAGTTCCTATTATGTGTGCCTTTCTACGATATTATTCATATTCATACAAGTGAGCCGCCTTCGGCTTTGCGTAAGATATTGTTTATGGTAGTATCGAAAATGCTGGGGAAGAAAGTCATAGTTCATTTCCATTCTTTCTCTGTAGATACTACAATCAAGAGTAAGTATCAGAATGTGTATCGCTATCTTTTTGGTAAGGCTGATGTTGTTTTGGTTCTGTCAAAGTATTGGCAGGATGAACTGTGTCGAACTTTCGGGTTTAAAGATAATAAAGTAAAAGTGCTTTATAATCCTTGTACGACAGAAGTTTCTTCCAAAGTTTATCCGAAAAGAAAACAGATTTTATATGCTGGTACAGTAAATGCACGCAAGGGATATGTTGATATGATCAAGGCTTTTGCCCAGATTGCAGATAGATATCCTGATTGGAGCATCGTATTTGCAGGAAATGGCGAAATTGAAGAGGGCAAGGCTTTGGCTTCACAACTAGGTATTGCCAAGCAGACTGTTTTCTTAGGTTGGGTGAGAGGAGAGGAAAAAGACAAGGCTTTCAAGGAGGCTTCCATCTTCTGTCTTCCAAGTTATGCTGAGGGTTTCCCTATGGGAGTACTTGACGCCTGGGCTTACGGGCTGCCAGTGATTACTACTCCAGTTGGTGGCATACCTGATATAGCAATAGACGGAAAGAACTGTTTGTTGTTTAATCCTGGTGATGTAGATGTTCTTGCCAAGCAGATGGATAAGATGATGTCTTCTGAGGAATTAAGAAAACTCGTTGCTTCTGAATCCAATGAGTTGGCCAAGGGAATATTCTCTGTAGAGAAGGTGACAGAAAGGTTGGGAAACATCTATCAAAATCTCTAGTGTGGAACCTCTTATGTCTCAGGTTGGGCAAATTAGAGGATATTACAGAATTTCTCCCAGACTTCGTTATCTAGCATGAAGTAAGGGATGGCTTTCCTGCTATTCTCTTCAAAATAGAAAAACAAATGTTTGATGCCAGGGGCATCAGCATATTCGTAGGCTTCGATTTTCACAATGTTGATGCCTTGCGACTGAAGAGCCGCAAGGAGTTGCTGACGTTGCTTTTTCGTAAGCTGTTTATACTTCGTATATATAGTATTAACCCGTTGGCGGAATTAATTTAGCGCATACTTAACCCTGCCAATCGGTCTGTTGT
>ERZ773187.1440-NODE-1440-length-18125-cov-9.166464_pt1 | contig 18125 bp, 17 predicted proteins | sample MGYA00511242_ERZ773187 | MGnify/ENA primary metagenome ERZ773187 (study PRJEB29015, sample SAMEA2737744) | human gut metagenome | biome: human gut; feature: human-associated habitat; material: faeces | place: China | collected 2012 ... | reverse complement strand
TGCGCAACCTGCTGAAAGAGCTGGGCTTCAACAATGTTGAAGAAGCAGAAGACGGCGTAGATGCGCTGAACAAACTGCAGGCGGGCGGCTTCGGTTTTGTCATCTCTGACTGGAACATGCCTAACATGGACGGTCTGGAGCTGCTGAAAACCATTCGTGCCGACAGCAATATGTCTGCGATGCCGGTGCTGATGGTGACCGCAGAAGCCAAGAAAGAGAACATTATTGCTGCCGCACAGGCGGGGGCAAGCGGATATGTGGTGAAACCGTTCACTGCTGCAACCCTGGAAGAGAAACTCGGCAAGATCTTCGAGAAACTCGGCATGTAAGGTGGTGAATATGATGCAGCCTGCAATTAAACCCGCTGAGGAGCATTCACCCAGCGAAATCATAGCCCGTATCGGTAGCCTGACGCGCATGCTGCGCGACAGTCTGCGCGAATTGGGTCTGGATCAGGCGATTGCCGAAGCCGCGGAAGCGATTCCGGATGCGCGCGACCGCCTCGATTATGTGGTACAGATGACCGCTCAGGCGGCTGAACGTGCGCTGAACAGCGTTGAAGCGTCTCAGCCGCACCAGGACGAGATGGAGAAGGGCGCCAAAGACCTGACCAAACGCTGGGATGAGTGGTTCGAAGACCCGATTGAGCTCTCTGATGCGCGTGAGCTGGTGACGGACACCCGTCAGTATCTGAAAGCGGTGCCGGGTCATACCAGCTTCACTAACGCCCAGCTGCTGGACATCATGATGGCGCAGGATTTCCAGGACCTGACCGGTCAGGTTATCAAGCGGATGATGGATGTGATCCAGGAGATTGAGCGTCAGTTGCTGATGGTACTGCTGGAAAATATGCCAGAGCCTGCCGCCCGTCCGAAGCGTGAAAACGAAAGCCTGCTCAATGGCCCGCAGCTCGACACCACCAAAGCCGGTGTGGTTGCCAGCCAGGACCAGGTCGACGACCTGCTGGACAGCTTAGGTTTCTAATCTGAATCGCTCCGGTTTTGGCAACGAAACCGGAGCTTTTTTGCCTATATCCGAAAAACCTGCCCTTTTTGACCCTTACTCTGCCCATTAGCTTTGCAGGCGGCTGGCATGATATTGCCAAACTTCTACCTGCGGGACGCTTGCCGTGGCAGACGACAGCGACGACAAAACAGAAGCCCCCACACCCCACCGACTTGATAAAGCGCGTGAGGAAGGGCAAATACCCCGATCCAGAGAACTCACCTCCCTGCTCATTTTAGTGGTAGGCGTGTGCATTATCTGGTTTGGCGGGGAGTCTCTTGCCCGCAGGCTGGCAGGGATGCTTTCGGCCGGGCTGCGTTTTGACCACAGTATGGTTAACGACCCCAATCTGATCCTCGGGCAGATTATTCTGCTGATTAAAGGCGCTATGGTGGCGCTGTTGCCGCTGATTGTCGGCGTGGTTCTGGTGGCGCTTATCTCCCCGGTTCTGCTCGGCGGGCTGGTCTTTAGCGGTAAATCGCTGCAGCCTAAGTTTTCCAAGCTTAACCCGCTGCCGGGTATTAAACGCATGTTCTCCGCCCAGACCGGTGCCGAGTTGCTGAAAGCGATTCTGAAAGCGACGTTGATGGGCAGCGCCGCAGGCTTCTATCTGTGGCTGCACTGGCCTGACATGATGCGGCTGATCAGTGAATCGCCCGTTACCGCCATCTCGAATGCCCTCAACCTGGTTGGCTTGTGCGCTCTGCTGGTGGTGCTGTCGATCATTCCGATGGTGGGCTTTGACGTCATCTTCCAGATTTACAGCCACATCAAAAAACTGCGGATGTCCCGCCAGGATATCCGCGACGAATATAAGCAGATGGAAGGCGACCCGCACGTGAAGGGGCGTATCCGTCAAATGCAGCGCGCCGCTGCCCGACGCCGCATGATGGAGGATGTGCCAAAAGCGGACGTGATTGTCACCAACCCGACGCACTACTCCGTGGCCTTGCAGTACGACGAAAACAAAATGAGCGCGCCGAAGGTGGTGGCGAAAGGGGCGGGGCTTATCGCCCTGCGAATTCGTGAGATTGGTAGTGAAAATCGCGTGCCGATGCTGGAGGCGCCGCCGCTGGCGCGTGCCCTTTATCGCCACGCTGAAATTGGACAGCAGATCCCAGGTCAGCTCTATGCCGCGGTAGCGGAAGTGTTGGCGTGGGTTTGGCAGTTGAAGCGCTGGCGTCTGGCCGGCGGTCAACAACCTGTGAAACCGGTGAATTTGCCAGTGCCTGAAGCGCTGGATTTTTTGAACGAGAAGGACACTGATGGCTAATCTGGTGGCAATGTTGCGCCTGCCCGGCAACCTGAAATCGACGCAATGGCAAATCCTTGCCGGCCCGATTCTCATCCTGCTAATTCTGTCGATGATGGTACTGCCGCTGCCGGCATTCATCCTCGATCTGCTTTTTACCTTTAACATTGCACTGTCCATTATGGTGCTGCTGGTGGCGATGTTCACCCAGCGCACGCTGGACTTTGCCGCGTTTCCAACCATTCTGCTGTTTACCACCTTGCTGCGCCTGGCGCTGAACGTGGCCTCAACCCGTATCATCCTGATGGATGGCCATACGGGGGCTGCGGCAGCGGGTAAAGTGGTGGAAGCCTTTGGCCACTTCCTGGTGGGCGGCAACTTCGCCATCGGCATCGTGGTGTTCGTGATCCTCGTTATCATCAACTTTATGGTTATTACCAAAGGTGCGGGACGTATCGCCGAAGTGGGCGCGCGTTTCGTGCTGGACGGAATGCCGGGCAAACAGATGGCGATCGACGCCGACCTGAACGCCGGGCTGATCGCCGAAGATGAAGCGAAAAAACGCCGTTCGGAAGTGACCCAGGAAGCGGACTTCTACGGCTCGATGGACGGGGCGAGTAAATTCGTGCGCGGTGATGCCATCGCGGGGATCCTGATTATGGTGATCAACGTGGTGGGGGGCCTGCTGGTTGGGGTTCTGCAACACGGTATGGATATGGGACATGCCGCCGAAAGTTATACGCTGCTGACCATTGGTGACGGCCTGGTAGCACAGATCCCTGCGCTGGTTATCTCTACCGCCGCGGGCGTTATCGTTACCCGCGTGGCTACTGACCAGGATGTGGGTCAGCAGATGGTTGGCCAGCTGTTCAGCAACCCGAGCGTGATGTTGCTGAGCGCCGCCGTTCTGGGTCTGCTGGGTCTGGTACCTGGCATGCCTAACTTTGTCTTCCTGCTCTTCACCGGTGCGCTGTTGGGACTGGCGTGGTGGCTGCGCGGACGTGAAACCAAACCGAAGGCGGAGCCGGCGCCGGTGAAAATGCCGGAGAACAGCCAGGCGGTTGAAGCGACCTGGAATGATGTTCAACTGGAAGACTCTCTGGGTATGGAGGTGGGTTACCGCCTTATCCCGATGGTTGATTTCCAGCAGGACGGTGAGCTGTTGGGGCGTATTCGCAGTATTCGTAAGAAGTTTGCCCAGGATATGGGCTTCCTGCCGCCAGTAGTGCATATCCGTGACAATATGGATCTGCCACCTGCTCGCTACCGTATCCTGATGAAAGGGGTTGAGATTGGCAGTGGTGATGCTTATCCGGGGCGCTGGCTGGCCATTAACCCAGGCACGGCGGCGGGGACGCTGCCAGGGGAGCAGACCACTGACCCGGCGTTTGGCCTGGCGGCAATCTGGATTGAGAGCGCCCTGAAAGAGCAGGCGCAAATTCAGGGATACACCGTGGTGGAAGCCAGTACCGTTGTGGCAACCCATCTTAACCACCTGATTGGCCAGTTCTCGGCCGAGCTGTTCGGCCGCCAGGAGGCGCAGCAGTTGCTTGACCGCGTCACCCAGGAGATGCCGAAGCTGACGGAAGATCTGGTGCCGGGTGTAGTAACCCTCACCACGCTGCATAAAGTGCTGCAAAATCTGCTTGAAGAGAAGGTACCTATCCGCGATATGCGTACCATTCTGGAAACCCTGGCCGAGCACGCGCCGCTGCAAAGCGATCCGCATGAACTGACGGCGGTGGTGCGCGTGGCGCTGGGTCGCGCCATTACTCAACAATGGTTCCCGGGCAACGATGAGGTGCAGGTCATTGGCCTCGATACGCCGCTTGAACGCCTGTTGCTTCAGGCATTGCAGGGCGGCGGTGGCCTGGAGCCTGGGCTGGCAGATCGCCTGCTGGCTCAGTCGCAAGAAGCGTTGCGTCGTCAGGAGATGCTGGGGGCACCGCCGGTGCTGCTGGTCAACCATGCGCTGCGTCCACTGCTCTCGCGCTTCCTGCGTCGCAGCCTGCCGCAGCTGGTGGTTCTGTCGAATCTCGAGCTGTCGGACAACCGTCATATTCGTATGACCGCCACCATTGGAGGCCAGTAATGCGCAAATTACTCTGGCTGTTGGTTTTACCTTTTATGGCGCAGGCGGCGGGTGAAGGGAGCTGGCAGGCCAGCAGTATCGGTCTGACCCTGAACAACCGGGGAGTGGCCGCCTCTTCCAGACCACTGTCGGCCAGTGAGCCGGTCTCCGGTCTGATGACGCTGGTGGCCTGGCGCTATGAGCTCAATGGCCCGATTCCCGCAGGGCTGCGGGCGCGTCTCTGTTCGCAATCCCGTTGTACCGAGCTGGACGGACAGAGCGGCACCACCCATGCCTTCAATAACGTACCGGCTGCCGAGCCGCTGCGGTTTATCTGGGAAGTGCCGGGCGGTGGTCGCCTGATCCCGGCCCTGAAAATTCAGCGTAACGAAGTGATTGTCAACTACCGCTAATCCGCTGCTGCCGCTCCACTCAGGGGCGGCAGCGCTATTTCCCTCCGTCACGCTTCCCCGCCTGCCTCTGGTAATAATGCAATTAAGTGGATAATTGTCCCCCTGCGAATATACTGGCGATCTAAGGTTCCGGTAATTTATTTATCTAAATTCTGTTTTTAATAACTCACAAAAATAATTAGCACGACGAAAAGGGCACAGGGAATGCGGCATTTATATAAGGTCTCTCTGTTTTGGGGCGCAATGGATACGTTATATTGCGCAGGGTATTTGACGGAAAATCTTGTTCAGCAGCGCATCCCGCTGGTGGATGATGTGATGAGCTTCAGCGACCTCTATACGCAGCATGGGGGCGGTGGCTGGCTGATAGGGGGATTTATTCTCTCGTTCGTCACCACGCTCTCCATTGGGGTCTCTGCCGCCCTGTGGTTCTGCCGGCCGCATTACGCCCGCTGGCTGGCGCTGGGGCAAACGCCGTTGCGGCTGTTGATGGTTGTGCCATCGGTCTCTTTTTTACCCTGGGTTTTGAACGGCCTGAATATGCACAGCGTCATCCTTGCGTTCAGTCTGTTAATTGCTTCGGAGATCCTGAAGGTGGCCTCACTGTTATTAACCAAACGGCTAGAAACCTGAGCGCTCTCTTTTACTCACACACAAACAAGGAAGGAAAATGAATAAAACGGCGATGGAATGCTACACCGAAGGCTGGAAGAAAATAGGGGATTACCGGGGGCGTTCGACACGGCGTGCGTTCTGGTTATTTATATTCATAAATATTATTATTTTATTATTTATAGCGGTGCTGACCTATTTGGGTCTGACCCTGAGCGTGACGGACGAGACAGGCCGTGGCGGTATGTTGCTGGTGTGGGGCTGGTATGTCTTACTTCCGCTTGGTGGTCTTGCCCCGCTGGTGCTCCTGCCGCCGATCGTAGCCGCGGGGATCCGCCGGATGCACGATATCGGTAAATCGGGCTGGTGGTTCGGCGGGCTGCTTTTCGCGAAACTGGCTGGCTTGCCGCTGCTGATTACTCTGGCTTCGCGGCTCCTGCCTGTTAATGCCGTCGACCTGTGGGTTATCCCCATGGCGAGCTTAGCGGGGACCGTGATGTTCTGTGTTCTCCTCTGGCTATGCTGTAAACCGACGGTTCCTGGTAATGAACCCCGCCCTGATACCCGCCGCCCAGGCGCACTGCTCTGATCACTTTTTGCCCAGTCATCAGGCGAATCTGATGACTGGCTCGCAATTCTGACCCTCTCTTTTGAAGCAAAAGAAACACTGTTTTATAAATCAGTGACACGCGTAGTGAGTCTCTTTGCATTTTTGCCAGATGGTTTCCCCGGGTGGCAGAAACAGAAAGGTATCCCACTGTTGATACTCTTACTGTAGCCGTGTAATCACTCCCGTAAAGAATGTGGTTGTCAGGGAGTCTCCCAAAACTTACAGGGTTGACGGCAATGAAAACACGTAAAATTGGACTCACAAACTACCTGGCCTACGGATCAGGCGATTTTCTTGGGGCCGGCACCACCGCGCTGACGGCCGCATGGCTTTTATACTTCTACACCACCTTCTGTGGCCTTACCCCTATCGAAGCCACCTTTATTTTTGCCGCGGCAAGGGTGCTGGATGCGGTGGTGAGTCCGCTGATGGGCTTCCTGACCGATAACTTCGGCACCACCTGGCTTGGCAAACGCTTTGGCCGTCGCAAATTCTTTATTCTGCTGGGTATCCCGTGCGTCTTCAGCTACTCGCTGATGTGGGTCGGTGACATGAGCTTCTGGTACTACCTGCTCACCTATCTGGTGTTTGATATTGTCTACACCATGATTCTGGTGCCGTATGAGACGCTGGTACCGGAGATGACCGATGACTTCAAACAGAAGACCAAATTCTCTGGCGCCCGTATCTCTATGGCGCAGATGTCAGCGATTCTCGCCTCGTTCCTGCCGGGTGTCCTGCTGACCGCATTCGGCAAAGACAACCCGATCTCCTTCTTCTATGCCAGCCTGGTCTTCTCGGTGCTCTGCGCCCTGATGCTGACCTTCGTCTGGTTCTTCACCTGGGAGCGACCGCGTGAAGAGTGGAGCGAAGCGGCCCTGCGTGCGGAAGAAGAGAAGAAGAGCCTGACCCTGAGCCAGAGCCTGAGCCGCCTGATCACCGAATTGAGCTCAACCCTGCGCATCAAGATCTTCCGCCAGCATCTGGGGATGTACCTTGGGGGGTATATCGCACAGGATGTGTTCAACGCCGTATTCACCTACTACGTTGTATTTGTGCTGATGCAGGAAGCCTCCATGGCCTCTAACCTGCTGGGCACCATGGCTATCTTCCAGTTCATCGCGGTTATCGCCATGATCCCGCTCTGCATCCGCTTCGGACCGGCGCCTTCGTATCGCATGGTTGTTGTGCTCTTTGGTCTGGCCTCGCTCTCCTATGCGGGTCTCTATTATGCCGGCTTAAGCGACGTCTACTCTCTGCTGCTGCTGATCTCTGCGGTTGCGGGCCTGGGTCGCGGCGGGATCAACTATGTTCCATGGAATACCTATACCTACATCGCCGATGTGGATGAGGTCGTGACCGGCCAACGCCGCGAAGGGATCTTTGCTGGCATCATGACGCTGACCCGTAAAGCGTCCCAGGCGGGTGCGGTCATGCTGGTGGGGATTGTGATGCAGATGTCCGGCTTCGTCAGCGGCCAGAAAGTGCAGGCTGAAGGGGTGAGTCACACCATTCTGATGATCTTAAGCGTGGGGACCATTCTGGTATTGATCTGCGGCTTCCTGGTCTCACTGCGCTTCAAACTCAATCTGCAGACCCACAGTGTCCTGCGGGAAGAGACGGCAAAAATGCGTGAAAGTGGCAGGGCAATGCCTGAAGCAGCAACCCCGCAAGCGCGCGCCACCGTGGAAATGCTGGCCGGTATGCCTTACGAGTGTCTGTGGGGTAACAACAATATCGGTTATCTGAACCGCAACAAGCCCGCTGCGCCGTCTCTGAAACATCGTGCATCACTGAATTCGACATATAACTGAGGTTAAGAATATGAAGGTTTGGCCTGTCAAACATAGCCCATTACTGCGTCAGCCAGAGCGGTTTATCGCCCGGGATGAACTGAAGTCGCTGATTGAAAAGGTGACGCATAACCTGGTGAACATTCACGATAAGACCGGTGAGTTTTTACTGCGGCTGGACGACGGGCGCGTGATCGATACCAAAGGCTGGGCGGGGTGGGAGTGGACGCACGGCGTTGGTCTCTACGGTATCTGGCAGTACTACTGCCAGACCGGTGATGAAGGGATGCGCGATATCATCGACAGCTGGTTCCGCGACCGCTTCAACGAAGGGGCCACCACCAAGAACGTCAATACGATGTCACCCTTTTTGACCCTGGCCTACCGGTATGAAGAGAGCCGCAATCCGGCCTGGTTGCCCTGGCTGGAGAGCTGGGCGGAGTGGGCGATGAACGAGATGCCGCGTACCGATCACGGTGGCATGCAGCACATCACGCTGGCGGAAGAGAACCATCAGCAGATGTGGGATGACACCCTGATGATGACCGTGCTGCCGCTGGCAAAAATCGGCAAGCTGCTCAATCGTCCCGAGTATGTGGAAGAGGCGGTTTACCAGTTCCTGCTGCACGTACAGAACCTGATGGATCGGGAGACCGGCCTCTGGTTCCACGGCTGGAATTACGACGGCCAGCACAACTTTGCCAGGGCGCGCTGGGCGCGTGGCAATAGCTGGTTAACCATTGTGATCCCGGATTTTCTCGAGCTGGTGGATCTGCCGAAACAGAATGCGGTGCGCCGTTATCTGGTTCAGGTATTGAATGCGCAAATCGCTGCGCTGGCTAAATGCCAGGATGAGAGTGGCCTTTGGCACACGCTGCTCGACGATCCTGACTCCTATCTGGAGGCCTCTGCCACGGCAGGCTTTGCTTACGGGATCCTGAAGGCGGTGCGCAAAGGGTACGTCGGCGCAGAGTATGCCGGGGTGGCAGAAAAAGCGATTCGCGGCATTGTGAAAAACATTTCGCCGGAAGGGGAGCTGCTGCAAACCTCATTCGGTACCGGGATGGGCAGCGATCTGGAGTTCTATCGCCAGATACCGCTCACCTCCATGCCGTATGGTCAGGCCATGGCGATACTCTGTCTGACGGAGTATTTGCGAAAATACTTCTGATAAGAAAAAACCCGGCGATTGCCGGGTTTATTTTTTTACATGCGCTCGACGGTTTCGATGCCCAGGGTGTCCAGACCCAGCTTCAGGGTCTTCGCCGTAAGCTGCGCCAGCTTCAGGCGACTGTTACGCACGGCTTCGCTCTCGGCAGAGAGGATAGGGCAGTGTTCGTAGAAGCCAGAGAAGAGGCCAGCCAGGTCATACAGGTATGAGCACATCACGTGCGGGGTACCGTCACGGGCGACCACAGAGAGCGTCTCTTCAAACTGCAGCAGGCGTGCTGCCAGCTGGGCTTCACGATCTTCAGAGATGACTACCGCTGCGGCGGCAAGGGCCGCTTCATCCACTGCCGCTTTACGGAATACGGAGAGCACGCGGGTATAAGCGTACTGCATGTAAGGAGCCGTATTGCCTTCGAAGGCCAGCATGTTATCCCAGTCGAACACATAGTCCGTGGTACGGTTCTTGGAGAGATCCGCATATTTAACCGCGCCGATACCGACCGCGTTAGCCAGTTTTTCCAGCTCGTCCGCCGCCATGTCCGGGTTCTTTTCCGCTACCAGACGGCGCGCACGCTCCAGCGCTTCGTCCAGCAGATCGGCCAGCTTCACCGTACCGCCAGCGCGGGTTTTGAACGGCTTACCGTCTTTACCCAGCATCATGCCGAACATGTGGTGTTCCAGCGGTACGGAGTCCGGCACATAACCGGCTTTACGCACGATAGTCCACGCCTGCATCAGGTGCTGGTGCTGGCGAGAGTCAATGTAATAAAGAACGCGGTCCGCATGCAGCGTTTCGTAGCGATATTTGGCGCAGGCGATATCGGTGGTGGTGTAGAGATAGCCGCCATCCTTCTTCTGGATGATGACGCCCATAGGTTCGCCTTCCTTGTTTTTATACTCATCAAGGAAGACCACGGTCGCACCTTCGCTCTCGACCGCCAGCCCTTTGGCCTTCAGATCGGCCACAATGCCTGGCAGCATAGGGTTATAGAGGCTTTCACCCATCACATCCTTGCGGGTGAGGGTCACATTCAGGCGGTCGTATGTGATCTGGTTCTGGGACATGGTGATGTCCACCAGCTTACGCCACATCTGCAGGAAGTACTCGTCGCCGCCCTGCAGCTTAACAACGTAGCTACGCGCGCGCTCGGCGAAGGCTTCGTCTTCGTCGTAGTGTTTTTTCGCTTCGCGGTAAAAACCTTCCAGGTCTGCCAGCGCCATTTCACCGGCGTTTTCCTGCTGCTGCTTCTCGAGATAAGCGATAAGCATCCCGAACTGGGTACCCCAGTCGCCAACGTGATTAGCGCGGATTACCTTGTGGCCCAGGAACTCAAGCGTACGCACGGCCGCATCACCGATGATGGTGGAGCGCAAATGGCCTACGTGCATCTCTTTCGCCACGTTAGGGGCCGAGTAGTCCACCACGATGGTTTGTGCTGCCGGCTGATTTACGCCCAGACGGTCAGATTTCAGCGCCGCGTCAACGTGGCTGGCAAGGAAGGCCGGGTCGAGGAAGATATTGATAAAGCCCGGTCCGGCAATTTCAGTTTTGCTGGCGATACCGTCAAGATCCAGATGAGTGAGTACCTGCTCTGCGAGTTGTCGCGGCGCCATGCCCAGTTTTTTAGCTACGGCCATCACGCCATTTGCCTGATAGTCGCCAAACTGTACTTTTGCTGACTGACGAACCTGAGGTTCGCAATCCGCAGGCGCGCCTGCGGCAATCAGTGCCTGACTGACTTTATCTGAGAGAAGTGCCTGAATATTCACCTGGATACCTTACTTTTTTGCTGCGGCAGACCAACCATCCGCGCCAGTTTAAGAATGAGGCCGGGAGTATACTGCAATTGCCTCTTGCCGTCAGCACCGGACAAATCAGCGGTTGGTGGGCGGCGCGCAACAGAGTAAATTAACCGTTTTGTACGATAGGACGAGTAATAATAATGGCGAACTGGCAATCCATTGACGAACTGCAGGACATCCGCGCCGACCTGCCGCGCTTTACCCGCGATTTTCACGCGCTGACTCAACGCCTGGGGCTGGAGATCGCTCCGCTGGCGGCAGACCATATCTCCCTGCGCTGCCACCAGAATGCCACCGCCGAGCGCTGGCGTCGAGGCTTTGAACAGTGCGGCGAGCTGCTCTCTGAAAACATCATTAATGGCCGCCCAATCTGCCTGTTTAAACTGCATGAGCCCGTCTGCGTCGCCCACTGGCAATTTGACGTGATGGAGCTGCCATGGCCGGGTGAGAAGCGCTATCCCCATGAAGGGTGGGAGCACATTGAGATCGTTCTGCCCGGCGACCCCGACGGCCTGAATGCCCGCGCGCTAGCGCTGCTCTCTGACGAGGGGTTAAGCCAGCCGGGGATCTTCGTGAAATGCAGTTCACCCAAAGGGGAGCGCGAGCGCCTGCCGAATCCCACCCTGGCGGTGACGGACGGTAGTGTGACGGTGAAGTTTCACCCCTGGACTATCGAGCAGATCGTCGCCAGCGAAGCATAACGCGTAGAAGTTTGTGAGCGACCGCCGTGTCCGGCCTGTTCGGGCATGGCATGATGCCGTATTCATGATGTTTTAAGGAGGAATCATGGCAGTGCTGGAGATCTGCTGTTACAGCATGGAGTGCGCCGTGACCGCACAGCAACAGGGGGCCGATCGCATCGAACTCTGCACGGCACCGAAAGAGGGGGGCTTAACCCCCTCTTATGGCGTACTGAAATCAGTGCGTGAGGCCGTCACTATTCCGGTTCATCCCATTGTCCGTCCCCGCGGCGGCGATTTCTGTTACAGCTCAGGCGAGCTAAGCGCCATGCTGGACGATGTGGCGCATATCAACGCGCTGGGCTTTCCGGGGGTGGTGATTGGCCTGCTCGATGAAGATGGCGAAGTCAATATGCCGGCAATGCGCAAGCTGATGGCGGCTGCGAAGGGGATGGCGGTGACATTTCATCGCGCCTTCGATATGTGTGCCGATCCACGACAAGCTTATGAAAAGCTGGCGGAACTCGGCGTCACGCGGATCCTCACCTCGGGGCAGCAAGCATCCGCAGAAAAAGGTCTTTCATTAATTACGGAACTTAATGGCCGATCTGGTGTTCCAATAATCATGGCAGGAGCAGGCGTGCGCGCCGGCAATCTGCATAAGTTTCTCGACGCAGGGGTGAAGGAGCTGCATAGCTCAGCGGGTGAATGGATACCCTCGCCCATGCGTTATCGCAATACAGGGTTGTCTATGTCGACGGATGCCGAGGCGGATGAGTACTCCCGCTATAGCGTTGATGGAGAGTCGGTTGCGGTAATGAAAGCGATTATTGACCGTTATCACGTGTAGCAACGTTTTTACCGCCGCATCATGTCGCCCAATATGATGCTTGTTTGTACCAGGCCCCTGCCTTTTACACAGGGGCCTTTTTTTCTCCTGCATATTTCAGGCCGCAGCGGCGTTAGCCGCCTCGCTTGCCCTGATTGAGGAGAGATTACGGCTTCGTTGCAATCAATACTGCACGCATCGGCGCAGGATAGCCTTCCACCGTTTTGCTCTGGTCAGCCGGATCCAGGAACTGCTCCAGCGACTCAGTAATCATCCAGTCGGTACGACGCTGCTCTTCGGTCGAGGTTACGCAGACGTCGGCGATACGCACATCCACGAAGCCGCACTTCTCAAGCCAGTTTTTCAGCGCCAGCGCGGATGGAATGAAATAGACATTTCGCATCTGTGCGTAGCGGTCGCCTGGCACCAGCACCGCGTTCTCATCACCTTCAATTACCAGTGTTTCCAGCACCAGTTCACCCCCGTTGACCAGCTGATCTTTCAGCTGCCACAGATGTTCCAGCGGGGAGCGACGGTGGTAAAGCACCCCCATCGAGAAGACCGTATCGAAGGCTTTCAGGGCAGGCAGTTGTTCAATACCCAACGGCAACAGATGCGCACGCTGATCGTTACCCAACAGTTTTCGCACCGCTTCGAACTGACAGAGGAACAGCTGCATAGGATCGATACCGACCGCAAGATGCGCGCCGGCGCCAATCATGCGCCACAGGTGATAGCCGCTACCGCAGCCCACGTCAAGAATGGTGCGGCCTGACAGGTCAGACAGGTGCGGCAAAACGCGATCCCACTTCCAGTCAGAACGCCATTCGGTATTAATGTCCACCCCATAGAGCGAGAAGGGCCCTTTACGCCAGGGCATCAGGTTACGGAGCAGGGTTTCGATACGGTTCGTCTGCCCGGCGCTTAACGGCGTTTCGCTCTCTGCCGTAACGCTGTGCAGCAAGTCGAGACGGTAAGGCGTAAGCTCAGGCAAAAACTCCACCGCGTTAGACCACTGCTTTAGCAAGCCATGCTGCTGGTCGCGCTGCCAGGTGGCGATTTGCGCGGGCAGGGTCTCCAGCCAGTGGGAAAGGTGATTCTTTGCAATCAGCTGATAAAAATTACTGAATTCAATCATGCCGCTTCGCCGCCTTTCAGTGCCACCAGAGAGCCAAAGTTAAAACACTGGAACCACAGCTCGCTATGCTCAAAACCTGCGCTGCGCAGGCGAGCCTTATGCGTTTCGACCGAATCGGTCAGCATCACATTTTCCAGCATGCTACGTTTCTGGCTGATCTCCAGCTCGCTATAGCCGTTGGCACGTTTAAAATCGTGGTGCATGTTGAACAGCAGTTCACCGACGTTGGCATCTTCGAAGCTAAATTTCTCTGACAGCACCAGGGCGCCGCCCGGGTTAAGCCCTTGATAGATTTTATTCAGCAGCAGCTGACGATCGGCGGGCTCTAAAAACTGCAGCGTAAAGTTCAGTACCACCATAGAGGCATTATGAATTTCGATATCACGGATATCGCCCTCAATGACTTCCACCGGCGTGGAGGCTTTCCAGGCGTCGATGTGGCGGCGACAGCGCTCAACCATGGCCGGGGAATTATCCACGGCGATAATTTTACAGCCTGGCTGATTAACGTTACGACGAACCGACAGCGTAGCCGCGCCCAGCGAGCAACCCAGATCGTATACCTGCGTGTCAGGCTGAACAAAACGCTCCGCCAGCATGCCGATCATGGAAATGATATTAGAGTAACCGGGCACTGAGCGCTGAATCATATCCGGGAAGACTTCAGCCACCCGTTCATCAAAGGTCCAGTCGCCCAGACTGGCGATAGGCGCAGAAAAAAGCGTGTCGCGATCTGACATAACGTTAAAATCCGGGAAAAATAAAGGGGCGTATTGTGCGCTAATGCAGGGAGAAAACCAACTCCCACGGCATATACCAGAGGTTAGCCAGCACCATCAGCAAAAGCGAACACCAGGTGGCGCTCATGCCTGAGCGACGCCAGCGGAACAACCGATTGTGAAAGCCGTAGTAATGCATCAGGCGACCGGCAATCAGAAGCAAACCGCAAACGTGCACCATCCACGTCTCAGCGCCGTTCATTTCCATAAAAAGCAGCATGATCAGGGCAACCGGGATGTACTCCACGGCATTCCCATGCACACGAATCGCGCTTTGCAGCTCAGAAAACCCACCGTCGCCCCAGGAGACGCGATACATCATCCGCAGACGCACAACATCGAACGAAAACTTAATTAAAAGTAACGCACCCAAAACCGCATACAGCGCGCTGACCATACAAACTCCCTGTTATCTGGCAGATGGCACTTCTATGATAGGGGGTGCGGCTAGAAAAGAGAAGATTGTTGTGGGATAGCAGGGGCAGGACCCAGGCCCGGAAGCGCGTCCTGCAAGGCCTGCCAGAGAGCATCGACCAGTTCAGGGGCCTGGGCAATATCCGGAGTATGCAGAAACAGATAGGGGGTGGTGGTCTGCTGCCATTTCGCTAATGTTTGCAGCCAGACGGCGAACATCTGCTGGTTTTGCTGCATATTATCGCTGCCGATAAAGCGCACCATTGGGTTGCTGGCGGTCACCACGGCATGCACCGGCACCTTCGGTTTTTTCCGCTGGGCGTCGATAACGGCTTCACTGTGGGGTACGGCACTGTGTACGGGACGACTGTCGAGGATCACGCGATTCACGCCGCGCTCATGTAACCCCCGGTTGAGCGCCTTTTCCGTTTCGCCTTTATTAAAGAACGCTGGATGGCGCACTTCCACTCCGTAAGTAAAGGCTTTGGGCAGGGTATCGAGAAAGTGCCACAGCGCCGGCAGCCCCTGCGGGCCAAATGTTGCCGGGAGCTGGAGCCAGTATTGACCGATGCGGTTCGCCAGGGGATCCATACGGGTAAAAAATTCCGCTGTAAGATCGTCGCAGTTGCGCAGTGCAGCGGTGTGTGAAATGGTGGATGGAAACTTGAAGCAAAAGCGGAAATCATCGGTCGTCTGCTCACGCCAGCGTTCAACAATCTCCGCCCGGGGCAGGGCGTATAGCGTCGTATTGCCCTCCACGCAGTTAAAGTGGCGAGCATACTCCTCAAGGCTGGTGATACCCAGCCGCACCCATTTCGGGTGCGACCATTGGGGCAGGCCCAGATAAATCATAACGCGCTAAGGATCTCGTCGGTGCTACGCACGCGGCCAATGCGCGGGAAGATGTTCGTCATGCTGCCCTGGTGTTGATCTGCTGAGGCGGCACTGCAGGCATCTTCGGCGATAATCAGGTTAAAGCCCATCTCCCAGGCGTGACGCGCGGTTGATTCCACTCCGATGTTGGTGGAGATGCCGCACAGAATAATGGTGTCGATACCGCGACGACGCAGCTGCAGTTCCAGATCTGTGCCGTAGAATGCGCCCCACTGGCGTTTGGTCACCTCGATATCGCTGTCGCGTTTACCCAGTGCAACCGGGTACGTCCACCAGTTATCGGGCAGGGCGTGCGCCGGAGCCTGAGCATCTACCGGTTGTTTCAGCGCTTCGGCAAAATCGGCAGACCAGCCGACGCGTACCATCACTACCGGTGACCCGCTGGCCCGGCACTTGTCGGCCAGACGCGCACTACGACTGACCACATCGTCCGCCGTGTAAGGACCTCCGGCGAACGGCAGGATCCCTTCCTGTAAATCAATCACGACAAGGGCGGTTTTGGTGGCGTCGAGGTTCAACATAATTTCTCCAGTCAAATAAATAGCTTCGCTACACCTTACGCTGTGGAGGCCTGTTCCAGGTCTGATATTTTTGTTAATTTTTGTGAGAATATGCAAGATGCGAGCAGCAATCGCGCTTCTGGCCGTGCTTCGCTCTTATCGTCCGGCGGAATTTCCAGTATAATAGCCGCCTTTTTTCATCCAGTTGTGACATACAAAAAGCTGCGACATAGTAGCCTGCATCACAGGCAACATTTAGCCGTCGGCTAAGTTAAGGGATATCTCATGCGTACAGAATATTGCGGGCAGCTGCGTCAGACCCATGTCGGGCAGCAGGTTACCCTGTGTGGTTGGGTCAACCGTCGTCGTGATCTTGGTAGCCTTATCTTTATCGATTTGCGCGACCGTGAAGGCATTGTGCAGGTGTTCTTCGATCCGGATCGCGCGGATGCGTTAAAACTGGCCTCTGAACTGCGTAATGAGTTCTGCATTCAGGTCACCGGTACCGTGCGTGCGCGCGACGAGAAAAACGTCAACGCGGAGATGGCAACGGGGGCAGTAGAAGTGCTGGCGTCCGATCTGGTTATCATTAACCGTTCAGAGTCGCTGCCGCTCGACTCCAACCACGTCAATACTGAAGAAGCGCGTCTGAAATACCGTTACCTGGATCTTCGTCGCCCGGAGATGGCTCAGCGCCTGAAAACGCGCGCTAAGATCACAAGCCTGGTGCGTCGCTTTATGGACGATCACGGTTTCCTCGATATCGAAACCCCGATGCTGACCAAAGCGACTCCGGAAGGGGCGCGTGACTACCTCGTTCCTTCCCGCGTCCATAAAGGCAAATTTTACGCGCTGCCGCAGTCCCCTCAGCTGTTTAAACAGCTGCTGATGATGTCCGGCTTCGATCGCTATTATCAGATTGTAAAATGTTTCCGCGACGAAGACCTGCGTGCTGACCGCCAGCCTGAATTTACCCAGATCGACGTCGAAACCTCCTTCATGACGGCTGAACAAGTGCGTGAAGTGATGGAAGCGCTGGTGCGCGGTCTGTGGCAGGACGTGAAAGGTGTCGATCTCGGCGACTTCCCGATCATGACCTTCGCCGAAGCAGAGCGTCGTTACGGTTCCGATAAGCCAGACCTGCGTAACCCAATGGAGCTGGTGGACGTGGCGGACCTGGTGAAAGAGGTTGAGTTTGCGGTATTCGCGGGCCCGGCTAATGATGCAAAAGGCCGCGTGGCTGCCCTGCGTGTACCAGGTGGTGCCGCACTCAGCCGTAAGCAGATCGACGATTACGGTAACTTTATTAAGATTTACGGGGCCAAAGGGCTGGCGTACATCAAAGTGACCGAGCGGGCGAAAGGCATCGAAGGGATCACAAGCCCCGTGGCGAAATTCCTGAACGCTGACATCGTGGAAGCGATCCTCGCGCGCACAGACGCACAGGATGGCGATATGATCTTCTTCGGCGCGGACAACAAGAAAGTGGTTGCCGATGCGATGGGCGCACTGCGTCTGAAAGTTGGCAAAGACCTGAACCTGACCGACGAATCCAAATGGGCGCCGCTGTGGGTAATCGACTTCCCGATGTTTGAAGACGACGGCGAAGGCGGCCTGACCGCGATGCACCACCCGTTCACCGCCCCGAAAGAGATGACCGCAGACGAGCTGAAAGCTGCGCCGGAAACGGCCATTGCCAACGCCTACGATATGGTTATTAACGGTTATGAAGTGGGCGGCGGTTCCGTGCGTATTCACCGCGGTGAAATGCAGCAGACGGTGTTCGGTATCCTCGGCATTGAAGAGCAAGAGCAGCGCGAGAAGTTTGGCTTCCTGCTGGACGCCCTGAAATACGGTACGCCGCCGCATGCTGGTCTGGCCTTCGGTCTCGACCGTCTGACCATGCTGCTGACCGGTACTGATAACATCCGTGATGTTATCGCCTTCCCGAAAACCACCGCCGCGGCCTGTCTGATGACGGAAGCGCCAAGCTTCGCCAACCCGACCTCTCTGGCAGAGCTCGGCATCGAAGTGGTGAAAAAGGAAGAGAAAAACTGATATGGCATACAAGCGTCCCGTTTCTGTCTTAGTTGTCATTTATGCCCAGGACACGAAGCGGGTGCTGATGTTGCAGCGGCGCGACGATCCTGATTTCTGGCAGT
>ERZ773187.1439-NODE-1439-length-18131-cov-11.522737_pt1 | contig 18131 bp, 20 predicted proteins | sample MGYA00511242_ERZ773187 | MGnify/ENA primary metagenome ERZ773187 (study PRJEB29015, sample SAMEA2737744) | human gut metagenome | biome: human gut; feature: human-associated habitat; material: faeces | place: China | collected 2012 ... | reverse complement strand
GACGTTTCGCATCGAGGGCGGCCAGCACAATCAGCACCCGCCGCTGCAGCGGCGATGGTCGGCGCGCCTGAGTCATTGCTTGTCCGCCTCCGGCCAGATGAGTTTTCTGAGGCGCAGGTGATCGGCGTCTATGAGCTCTTGCCTCTTTATGGCATTCACTGAGGCATAGCCATTTATGGCCAGTTCATACCAATAGCTCAGCACGGCACCGGCCTTGGCTGACTCGCTGATGTAAATCGCGCCCTGGCTGTCCAGATTGCACTCACGGATACGCTCTTCCGCTATCCGGGTCAGCTGCTCATAGCTGAGTGAAAAATTCACTTCTTTCTCATCCATCCTGCACGCTCCGTATGATAATGTCCGGTTAGGTAAAAAATCATACTTCGAATGATTTATAACGCATTGAGCAAACATCATATTAGATATGATAATGTGATTTATGATAAATATCACATCAAGTATGATTTTATGTGCTTAGTACGATTATCATATCAATGGCAGGTTTCCCGCCGCGCAGATCCGATTTCTGGCTGAGCCGGAACTGGGGGTAATGCAGGGTTTTAAAATAGTCATCTTCCGTGTTACCGACATTCGAGTGATAACTCCATTAAATGAAAAATGCGCCACTAACATATGGCTATTACGGTGAGCATTCCAGATCCAGAGAAAATACACGGTCTGCCGATGAAATGGTCGTTTCACGGTGAGCAATAATAATCCTGGTGATGTTCATTGCTTTTATGGACTGATTTACCTGGCTTTCACTTTTTTTATCAAGGTGGCTGGTAGCTTCATCCATAAACAAAATCCCTGGCCTGCGGTATAAAGCTCTGGCGATATAAAGCCGCTGCTTTTGACCGCCGGATAAACCTTCGCCCAGTTCACCAATTAGTGTTTCATAACACATGGGTAGTTTCATAATATCATCATGTATATGACTGGCGGTGGCACATTCTATCATCCACTGTTCATCAATATCAGTTCGGAAACCAGTAATATTTTCTTTAATTGAACCTGAAAATAATTTGTCTTCCTGCATGATGCAGGCGATGCGTTCGGAGTAATGATCGAAACCGAGTTGTTTAATATCTACTCCATTTATTCTGACGCAGCCTTTAGTGGGTTCGAATAACCCACACAGCACTTTCATCAGCGTGCTCTTACCTGCACCAGATACACCGGTAATAGCTATGCTCTCTCCCGCGTGAATGTTCAGATTTAGTTTTCTGAAGATATCATCAGCGTGGTTATCATAGCGGTATGCTAAATCATGGGTTTCCAGTGTTAATGCACCTTGCGGCAAAATCAGAGGACTCGTTGCCCTTGAAGACGCAGTCTCCTGCAGGGCAATATCTGCGATACGTTCATTGTGTAAGCTGATGATTTTTGTTTGAATGATAAAGTTGATCAGAGTGTTAATACGGTCATAGTACTGACTTCTGAAGGTATTAAACGCGATAAACATACCGATAGTTAAGTGGTTATCAACCATCAACCTGCCACTTATCCAGAGAATAACAGTTTGATCGCAAGCGGCGATAAACGAGACCACACCACCAAAGAAAAGATCCATTCGTGTCAGACGAATGCCGGTATTGATCTTATCCGAAAATAGGTTAAACCAGTTATCTATTCTCAGGTCAGTCATACCCTGGATCTTGATTGTCGCAATGCCGTACAGGGATTCCATAAAATAGGAGTCAAGACGTGCCTCTTTGATTAATTCTTCTTCAGAAAGCTGACGATAATATCGGTAGGTAGTAAATCGGATAAATGTATACAGGGCTGTAAAAGAAACCACAATCAGGCTGAGTTGCAGATTGTATAAGAACATCATCACCAGTAATCCTGTAACCATAATTGTATCGATGATGCTGCCTGTTAGTCCTGTAGTAAAGGTGGCGCGGATAATGTCGAGGGAGTGAAAACGAGAATTAATATCACCTAGTTTGCGTCTTTCGAAATAGGTTATAGGAAGTTTAATCAGGTGAGAAAAGAGACTGAAACTCCATTGGACATTGATGGATGTTTCTAATATCAACGTGCTCCATGAGCGTATAATACTGACAGTTAGGCGTAACAGAATAAGAATAAACAGACCAAGACAGATGACATTCAGTAAACCGTAATCCCCGGAGGCAATGACATTATCAGTGACTAATTGTGTTCCCACGGGCAGTAAGAGACTGATAAACTCAATGACTAGCGATAAGAAAAATATTTTTCCCAAAGAAGATGCAAGACCATTAATATTTTTCAATAAGGCTGAGGTTTTTAACTTATTCTTACTTGTTTCACCTGTAAAGCTGACTCCTGGCCATATTTCAAGCATTACACCGGTGAAGTGTCTGGACATCTCCGGCATGCTAACCACCCGTTTTCCGAGTGCAGGGTCGTGGATCACAACGTTGTTCTTATCAGCTTTTATCAAAACGACGAAATGATTAAAATCCCAGTGCAGGATACAGGGCTTGCGAATGTCGTGCAGGTCCTGAAGATCCACGGACAAAGCGCGCGAGGACATGCCAAGTTCACTTGCAATCGCCTTCAAAGACTTCAGGTTAACTCCACGTGCCGATAAATTAAATTGCTGCCTGAGTTGTAGTAAATCAACCTGCTTACCATAAAAACTACATACCATAGATAAACAGGCTAGTCCGCACTCGGATGCCTCGGTTTGAAAGACCACGGGGACGCGTTTAAATAACGTCAGATCAAGTTTATGCATCAGCATTTCTGGTCGGTATTTGCTATTCATTATCCGCATCCGTTACGCTCATTTTCATTTCATAAAATGGAGATAATATCCATTCATAGACACTTTTTTCTTCCAGAAAAAGTGTTATTCGCGCTTTCATGCCAGCTCCGAGATCAAGTGATTTGCCATAAACCTGCACAGACTGTTGGTCTGGTTTTATAATGATCTTGTACCAAGATTTTTTGTCGTCATAGAATTCGTTCGCGATAGTCAGCTTCGACTGCAATTCCGCTTTCGGAACAGGTAGCCTTGATATTTCCGCGATTTTAGCTCTGAACAGACCAAATTTCTGATAAGGGAAAGCATCATAACTGACATGAACTCTTTGGCCAACTGCCAGATAAGGTAACTCCTGATCTGAAACCCAGGTTTCGATATAAAAAGGAGAATTTGTACGTTGTTGAATACGCACCAATATATCTCCTGAAATTAGCATTTTTCCTCGTTCAGTATTTATGGAATCGACAGAACCATCGGTTGTTGCTTCTATAACATAGTTTCCCTCAGCTTCAGTATTCAGCTTTTCTTTTTCCAGCTCATATTTTAGTTGCTCAAGCTGATAAATTTGATGGTCATAGTCGGATGATTGTGACTGGAACTGGTGGTTAAGAATATCGATCTGGATCTGATCCTGGTTTTTTCTGGCGACCAGGTCGGAGATATTACTCTGTTGTTGATAAAGAAGGGCATTTTGGCTGCTCATTTGATCTTTAGTAACCAGTCCCTTTTTTTGATAGGAGCGGTAATCCGAAACGTTTTTTGCTATCTGGTTCAGTTCCATCTGCGCCTGAGCAAGAAGTCCGGAAGAGGTATTAAAACTGGACTGATAATGTTGTTTCTGCACCGTAAGTGAATTAAGCATGTTTTGTTTTGTCGACTTTAAATCAAGCATCATTGTACTAATGCTTTTAATTTGCAGGTCAATATCCTTTTTTTTGTTCTCATCCACGAAACCTGACTGAGTGGATATACCCGAATGGATGAGAAATAGTTTGTCACCTTTTTTTACGTGGTCTCCTTCAGAGATATATTTCTGCACAACCGTTCCCTGTGTAGGTGCATAAATATTAATCGGGCCGGGAAAGGTGGTAATCTCACCATGAACAACAACTCGCCGGGTATATGTTCCTTTTGCAAGGAAAACAGTAACCGCGCTAATAAAAAAGATGCTGAGAAAAATAATATACACAAATGGAATACCAGGAAGAAGAATAGCTTTACCTTCCCATCGTTTCTTTTGATATTCAATGGCTTCCTTGCGAAACAAATCTGGCCTCCTTTGGGTAAAGACATAGCCGCTACAGATAAGCGGCTATTAGCTATATGGCTCTATATTGTCATGTTAATTATTAGTGTCTCCCATGGTCGGTGTTGTGGCCCCCACCATGGTTAGAACCGCTATTACCTTTCGAACCACCACCACTTTTGCCACCGACGTTGACCGAACAACCGCCGCTGAAAGAGGTACTTTCAGAGTGGGAACCATCTTTGTTGGTTGTGCTGGTATGAGAATAGCTACCATTACAACCTGCGCTGCCCCCGCCAAACATCCCACCGATAGCATTACCGATAGAACCCCACATACCCGCGCCACTTACATGGCTTAATTCATTTTCATTCAGTTCACGCATAATTATTTTTCCTTGCAATAGTGAGCAAAAGGTATACCCATAATATCCATAGACTTTTTCCATATCATTTCACCATCCGTGTATGAAATGTTTTTTACGCCAAATTGCGCAAAATCCTTCTCGTTGTACGTAGACAGGCCTGTGTCTGGATCGCCAATATTTTCTTTTTGCCCACAAAGTGGCATCATCCATGACACATTTATTTTGTTATAGAATAATTTATCGGTTTTTCTTATTTCGGAGAAAATTTTATCTGTTATAGCCGGATCCGACGTTCTTGCCCCATCAACCGTAGTAATTAACTTACTGTCATCTGAATTGGGCGAGCCATGAAAACCAATGATTGAACCATAATTAATAATTTTATTTCTTGCTGCAGGGAAAAGATAGTTAGCACAGGAAGAAAGACAAAGTCGTCTCACTTCAATGCTAATCCCCCTATCATAAATAATACGACCGATATTAATTGCTGTTTCAATATCGCCACCACCACTGTTAATTGATATCGTACGGACAGGAATCAGGCTATTTTCTATTATTTCTGATAGTACTTTGTCATCGTTTTTAGAAATATTCCCATCCACATACAACGTATCAAATACAAGATGAGTGGACAATTTTTCGTTAAGCCCTTGCTTCACAATAATCTGATTCGATAGTTGATATAAAATATCTCTGCTGGCTTTTTTGAAGTGGTATGTATGGTAGGAATAAATAGCAATAGCACCGATTGTCACTATTAATAATGTCCATAATATGTACTTCATTATAATCTTCACGAAAAATGCCTTTTAGTGTAAAGTCATGTAAATTTATCAGCAATAAAGAGAATATAAATGCAATTTTTGTATCAAAATGTAAATCAGTGCTGTTTAATGTAAATTAGACAAAACCAATGAGGATGTGCCTGTTAAACCAAAGAGAGGAGATCGATAGAGCGCTTATTATTTCTTTTCTTTGTTTCATCCTTACATATTGAGGTGAACCGTTTTTGTTTAAGAAAACGGACTTTTGCTCAATTGCCGGAGAAGTTGATTCATAATCCTGGTAATTCCCTGCCAAAGCAGTTCTGAATAACCCACCGAGGTTCATACTATAAATGCAGATCCCGTCACCTCCTGACCGGACAATCACGTGTAGTTAACTGAATCTGGCCAGTAAGAAAGAACTGGGCTGATATGCTGTATTGATGCTAAAAATACAATTATAATTCATTATTTTTGCTTGATTAGCATTAATTCATTTTTATCATCAATGATGATTATTATTCAGCATAAACTCCTTACTACTTCACCAGAGATCCGAAAAAAGGTAGTTCCGGATCTGCTTCAGCCCCGCCGGCGCGCAGCGGCCCGGCAACACAAGATGCAGCGGTGTTATTAGGTGAGGATGACGCTATATGTTGTGTCTCTCCCCTGCCCCGTGACCGCCCGATCACCACCGGAAAACGCCGCTTTGCTTATTCCCTGACCGTGGTACACTTCCGGAAAGTTGTGATACGCAAGAAAATCGGATCTGCCGGAAACGGCCATCCGGTAATTTAACAGCGTGACTGTTTCATGGCTTATCATGTGCTGATTTCTTCCTTTGTGTGCAAAATGAATCATAACGTATACATTAATTGTTATAGCGGTTATTCAGGTTTCACGATTACTGCAATGACCATTTACCAGCCCTGAATACGTTTTGCATTAGGAAGGAGTCATGGCGAAGATCCAGGCCAGAAATGTTGACGATGCGCTGTTTGCACGCATTGAGCAGTCAGCAATGAAAAATGAACGCTCGATGGAGGGAGAGATCCGCCTGGCACTTGCCGCGGCTTATCCGCCTCCCGAACAGATTGGCCGCCAACTTTCTCTACGGGAATCCTGGATGAAGGAAACCGGACAACGGTTTCTCACCCTGCTGGAAAAACTTCAGGCGGACAATTATTTCCAGGAGTACTCCCGTGACAACCGGACCGGGGTGCCGGAGCTGGTCCGGGCTGCTCGTCTCCTGCAAGTCTCTCCGGGGCTGCTTATGGATATCAGCGAGGGACGTCAGGAGCTGTCTGTCGCACTGGCAGAGACCATCGCCGTGCGCTTTGATGCCAGTGCCGACTGGCTGCTGACAGGCTGTGGCAGACCTTTCCCGGTTCGCTCTCTCGGCGATAACTACCACGACTTCTTCCTGCCGCAGGAGGACATGACAGGCTGGCGCTTTGATCTGATGCGGATCTGCGGCGGGCGCCATGATGCCACCCTGCTGTGTCTGCGTCAGTCACCGGACGGCCATTTTTCCCTGGGGGCTGTCAGTGCCGAGTTTGTACTGGGGGACGGCATGGGCGGAACCGGAAGAGGTAAACTGCAGGACTTCCTCATTTTTATCAAAACATCGTGTTCATCACTGCGTCTCGACGCCTATGAGTTTGAGGATGGTGAGGGACTGGAAAGCGGCTGGGACGCCGCCGGGCAACATCATCCGGTCTGGTTCCAGCGCCTCATACGCCGTTCCCCGTCTCGCTGGCTAATCGATATGCTCCGTGGTGAAAGCCCGGCCTGGATGACCGATTTCGGTTATGAGCTGAAAGAAATCGCGGCCATTCCGTTTCCCGGAACCGTGCCAGACAGAGGAGAAACGGTATGACCAATGTACAGGCTGATATTCAGGTTGATGCCGGGAACAATGCCTGGCTGCTGACGCTTCCTGAGGTCCGCATCGAAGGGGAGTTATTTGAGGAGTGTACTGTCGTCGCCTTCCTGACTCTGAAAGATTCCTGGCACCACCCTGACGGGGAAAATTATTCCGGTTCCCGTACGCTGGCCGGCCGCGAATGTCAGATAAGCCTTTTCTGGAATGGCGGCGGATGGGGGAAGGAGCAGACGTTTGTTGCCCGCTATACGTCAGATCTCTGGGATCGCACCCCGGAACTGGATCTCACTGGACCGGATTTCAAACTGGAAAAGGTAATAAGGGGGCGAGGTGTTGGCTCATGGGTCATGCAGCAGCTTATCTGCTGGGCAAGAACTCTGCCGGCAGAGACTCCAGTCAAGAGTATATGGATTTCCCCTAACGATGAAGTAAATCCGGAAAACATGACAAGGCGGGACAGCCTGTGGCACGGAGTTGGTTTTCGTTTCCGCGAAGGGGGGCGACAGTCTCTGCCATTGCGTGTGAGTGACCTTCAGCTGCCTAAAGGTCGTCACTCGCCCCTGACGGCCGTCCCTGTACACAAGGGGGTGGGCGAGCTGGTCTGTGTCAGAAATGAACAAAACCGGGAGCTTAAGAGACTGAAAGAGATTAGGTTACACCATGCAGAACGTATTAAGTTTCTGACAGAACGACAGTGGGATGTGATGCTGATTAAAGGCGTTCTTGCGGTTGTCCTGTCACCCATCTGGATACCGTGCTGGGTATTCGAGAGATTATCAGGACGAAATAAACATGGCTGAAGGCTTTTCTGAATGGTTGCCGGTGATCTCAACTCTGGCGGGTGGGGTACTAGCCTTCGGGGGTGCACTTGTGGTGAATAAGGTAAATCATCGTTATGCACTTGAGCGTGAAGCCCGGGCTGCTGCAGAGCGGCAACGCCATGAGATGAAAGTTGCCCAGGATAAGCTTGAGAGGGAACGATATTTTATTTCCACTGAGCTTATTTTTCAGCTTGAACGCTTTGGGGAGGATTGCGTAGCGGCTGCCTGGGATTATGGTGAAAAGGAGGATGAAAGCGGCATCGCTTCGGCTGACAGCGATATCCCCTCTATCAGTTTCTCAGCTATTACAGGGGACTGGAGGGCTCTTCCGCCACCCCTTATGTTCCGTATTCGTGAACTGGACGTACAACTGGCAGAATCGCGTAACGCCCTCAGTATCGAGCGTGAAAGTGATGCAGAACCTCATTTGATCGAGTTTTTTTTCTGGCGTCGTCGTTATGCAACCAGACTGGGAATTAAGGCTTTTCTGTTGGCGGCAAAACTAAGAAAACTTAACGGTATGCCTGAAATGAAAGGTACCAGAAGTGACTGGTTTGCACCACGAAACTTGTGGAAGCAGTACTGCGAACAAAGAGAAATCCTTCGTCACCGTAATCAAAGTGGGCTAGTGCTTGCTGTATGCATAATTGCGAAAATACATGAAAAAAATGAGAAGGACATGATTTAGCGTTTTGTCCTGCTCCACCGATAGAGAATAAAGACTTATGACGGGCCTCATTAACCAGCCTCAACATTATTCAGCACCACATTTGCCGGTGACTATCGACTACCCTGCCGCCCTCGCCCTGCGTCAGATGGCTCTCGTTCAGGATGAACTGCCGAAATACCTGCTGGCGCCGAAAGTCAGCGCCCTGCTCCATTATGTTCCCGATTTGCACCGCAAGATGCTGCTGGCAACCCTCTGGAACACCGGCGCGCGTATCAACGAGGCGCTGGCGCTGACCCGGGGGGATTTTTCGCTGGCGCCGCCGTATCCGTTCGTGCAGCTGGCCACGCTGAAACAACGGGCCGAAAAAGCCGCCAGAACGGCCGGCCGTGTTCCCGCCGGTAGCCAGGCTCATCGCCTGGTTCCGCTTTCCGATCACCACTACGTCAGCCAGCTGCAGATGATGGTGGCCACCCTGAAAATTCCGCTGGAAAGACGAAACAAGCGCACCGGCAGAATGGAGAAGGCGCGCATCTGGGAGATCACAGACCGTACCGTCCGCACCTGGCTTAGCGAAGCGGTGGAGGCCGCAGCGGCCGACGGGGTGACGTTCTCAGTACCGGTGACCCCCCATACGTTCCGTCACTCCTACGCGATGCACATGCTGTACGCCGGCATACCACTGAAGGTTTTGCAGAGCCTGATGGGCCACAAATCGATTAGCTCGACGGAGGTCTATACGAAGGTGTTTGCGCTCGATGTCGCGGCTCGCCATCGTGTGCAGTTCGCCATGCCGGAAGCCGATGCGGTAGCGCTGATGAAACAACTTGAGAGGCGCTAAAAGCTGCATTCGCGGTTCTGTAACGTCAAGCTATGGCGCGGGAGTGGAAGACAGGCGTAAAAAAGGCCACTGGCGCGGCCTTAGTTAGGTAACCTGTGATATCAAACCGCTCTCTCAGCTAAGACTTACAGTGTAAATGCAGTAATTTATCTAATTCGCGTAGTCTGGCCAGATAGCCAGCACTCATTGCCTTACCGCTTTCATCATTGCCAAGACCATTCTCAAGCAGATCTGAGCCGAAATTAGAACAGGCGCAGCGGAGAGTCATTACTTGTGCATCAGTAAGTGTAGTGCCGTTAATAATAATTGTCGGTTCGGATTGGGAATTCATCATTGGCTCCACTTATCGTAGTGCTTTGATATTACCAGCCCAGATCCTGCACAGCCAGCAGAACTGGACAGAATAGGCTGTATGTCTAACGTCTGGCCACGGATATGATCGAGCCAGCAGTGCTCGCCGCAGCCGAGCGACAGGGCGAAGCCCCGAGTGAGCGAGGAAGCACCAGGGAACTGAACTTATAAATTCTGCTTACGCTAAATGCCTGAAAAATTACCTCCCCCTCGGGGTTATCCACTTATCCACGGGGATATTTTTATAAGATCTTTTTTAATAGTTGTTAGATCTATATTTTTAGAATGCCCACAGGCCTTTATCCATGCGGGTTCCAGAGAGGGATCTGTGACAAACCGCCCTTTCAGTGTGACAAATCACCCTCAAATAGTCGTCCTTTCTGTGACAAGTTGCCCTTAACCCTGTGACAAATTGCCCTCAGATGGCGTTGCTTTTCACAAAGTTATCCAGTGCTCCGTAAAACCCCGTCCTTCAGGGCGGGGAGGATGTCAACCATCCCTGTTGACTCTGTTTTATAAAGTGTGACAATCTTAAATCCTGTCACACTTAACATGGACCTGTCATGGCGGAAATAGCGGTTATAAATCATAAAAAACGTAAAAATAGCCCGCGGATTGTCCAGTCAAATGAGCTGACTGAGGCGGCATATAGTCTCTCCAGGGATCAAAAGCGTATGCTGTATCTGTTCGTTGACCAGATCAGAAAATCCGACGGTTCCCTGCAGGAACATGACGGCATCTGCGAAATTCACGTTGCTAAATACGCTGAAACATTCGGGCTGACCTCCGCTGAAGCCAGTAAGGATATACGACAGGCTTTAAAAGGTTTTGCAGGAAAGGAAGTGGTTTTCTATCGCCCTGAAGAGGATGCCGGCGATGAAAAGGGTATGAATCCTTTCCCTGGTTTATCAAACGTGCGCACAGTCCATCCAGAGGGCTTTACAGCGTACATATCAACCCATATCTCATTCCTTTTTCATCGGGCTACAGAACCGGTTTACGCAGTTCCGGCTCAGTGAAACAAAAGAGATTACCAATCCGTATGCCATGCGTTTATACGAATCCCTGTGTCAGTACCGTAAACCTGATGGCTCAGGTGTCGTGTCTCTGAAAATCGACTGGATCATGGAGCGCTACCAGCTACCTCAAAGCTACCAGCGTATGCCGGATTTTCGCCGCCGTTTCCTGCAGGCAAGTGTTGATGAGATCAATAGCCGGACACCAATGCGTCTCTCTTACATCGAGAAAAAGAAAGGCCGCCAGACGACTCATATCGTATTTTCCTTCCGTGATATCACCTCGATGACAACAGAATAGCCTGAGGGTTATCTGTCACAGATTTGAGGGTGGTTCGTCACATTTGTTCCGGCAGTTTGAGGGTGATTTGTCACAGTATTGCTGTTCCTTCCCTGACATCCTGCGCTTACTCATAGTTCTTTTGGCTGTAACCGGTAGTGAAGCCACATTTGAGGGCAATTTGTCACCCTACCCTGAGGGTAGTTTGTCACAGTTAAATGAGTGCAGTTTGTCACACTTGATTGTCCCCTCTTCCCGTTAGTCATATGATCTGAGGGGGGTAAGTTCGTCATAATCAATGAGGGCAGATTGTCACACTTGTTGCCCAGAACAAGCTATCCGTGTGTGTGCCTGTACATGTGGTGTTTCCCGCAGCCCTGGCCGTCCATGAAGTTGACCTGTTTCCCACAGAGGATGGATAACTCTTCTTGTGCTGAGCGTAAGAGCTATCTGCCTGTACAGTTCCTCCCCGCTTCCTCGCCAGTTCGCTCGCTACGCTCGGTTACATGGCTGCGGCGAGCGCTGATAACTTTCTCTATACCCTTTTGTACGAGTTGTTGTGTGATGGTCATAAGTGCGTCTGCGTGTTGCGGCACTGTGATTGAGTGGCACGCCCGTCGAGCTTCTCCCCCCTCCTGTTGAGAGCGAAATCAAAACAATATGATTTTTTGCTTGCAACATGACTCTTTTTGTTCAAAATGACAAAAAACGTCATGAGGTGATAAATGGACAATATTGAGCAGTTACGGAAAGTTGCTACACGTGCAGGTAAGCTTCTGACATCTTTGAGCGAGAGTATCCGCCAGCAAAAAGAGGAATTGAAGCTTACCGAGTTCTATCAGGAATACAGCAAAGCCGCACTCTATAAGCTGCCAAAACTCAGTAAAGGTAGTGTTGAGTATGCTGTGGCCGAAATGGAAGCCGGTGGCTACATTTTCAAAAAGAAACCTTCTGGCAATACCATGAAATACGCGATGACGATTCAGAATGTCATCGATCTGTATAACCATCGTAAAGTACCCAAGTACAGGGATCGCTTCGATAAAGCCTTTACGATTTTTGTATGTAATCTTAAAGGTGGTGGTTCCAAGACAGTTTCTACCGCTTCATTATCACATGCTTTTCGAGCTCATCCTCAGCTTCTGTTCGAAGACCTGCGTATTCTGGCCATCGATTTCGATCCGCAGGCATCTCTGACAATGTTCCTGAGCCATGAGAATTCAGTGGGCCTGGTTGAAAATACGGCTGCTCAGGCCATGCTCCAGAACGTGTCTCGTGAAGAATTACTTTCCGATTTTATAGTACCGTCTATTATCCCTGGTGTTGATGTAATCCCTGCTTCCATTGACGATGCATTCCTTGCTGAAGGCTGGAAGGGATTGTGTGAAGAACATCTCCCAGGGAAAAATATTCATGCTGTGCTTAAAGAGAACATTATCGATAAGCTCCAGCATGACTACGACTTTATTTTCCTTGATAGTGGTCCGCACCTTGATGCGTTCCTGAAAAACTGCATTGGGGCGGCAGACCTGATGTTGACCCCTCTTCCACCGGCTACGGTTGATTTTCATTCTTCCCTGAAGTTTGTGGCCAGCCTCCCTGCCCTCATAGATTCCATCGAAATGGATGGGCACACCTGCAATCTCATCGGTAATGTCGGCTTCATGTCCAAGATCCTGAACAAGTCTGATCACAAAATTTGCCATAGTCAGGCCAAAGAGGTTTTCGGTGCCGATATGCTAGACATGGTTCTGCCGAGACTGGATGGTTTCGAACGCTGTGGGGAGACTTTTGACACAGTTATTTCAGCAAATCCAGCAACCTATGATGGAAGTACAGAGGCACTAAAAAGCGCAAAATCAGCAGCGGAAGACTTTGCGAAGGCAGTCTTTGATCGCATCGAGTTCATTCGTACTAACGGAGGTATGTGATGTCGAATGAGAAAAGAAAAACCATCGGCAGACAGTTAAATACCCAGGCGTCAATGGTGGAAATGACGGACACCGGTAGAAGCCAGGTATTTACCTTAAAAACCGGCAGGAAGGTAACGTTCAGGTTTGTTCGGGTGCCTGCATCTGAAGTTGAAAGTAAGACCTTCGTAAACCAGGAAAACAACGGAAGAGATCAACTTGCACTGACCAGGGAGTCCCTGAAATCCATTATCCAGACGATTAAGTTTCAGCAGTTCTTTCCCTGTATTGGTATTAAGCAAAGTGAAAGGATTGAGATACTGGATGGTTCAAGACGGCGAGCCTCAGCAATTTTTGTCCGTACAGGCCTTGATGTAATGGTTACTGAAGAACATTTATCAGCTGATGAAGCTCGCCAACTGGCTAAAGATATCCAGACAGCTAAAGAACATAATCTTCGGGAGATTGGCCTGAGATTGATCGCTCTTAAAGAGTCCGGATTTAATCAAAAGGAAATTGCTGAACTGGAGGGGTTATCTCAGGCTAAAGTTACCAGGGCGCTGCAGGCGGCGGCCGTACCGCAAGACTTGATTTCTCTGTTCCCGGTTCAATCGGAGCTATCGTTTAGTGACTATAAACTTCTTTTAGACGTTAATGAAAAACTCAGTGAAAAGGGATTAACGCCTGAAGAACTCATTCAGTCTGTATCAGCTCAGCTCGATGCAATTTTGAGTGATGGCGAGCGACCAGAAGACGAACAGAAAGCCAGTATTCTTAAGCTGATTTCTCAGGCATCTCAGGCATTGATAGATCCATCCCCCAAGGAAAAGTCAGTGGTTTCCCCACTCTGGTCTTTTGAAGAAAAGGACAAGTTCGCGCGTAAGCGTGTGAAAGGGCGCACGCTGACTTATGAGTTTAGCCGTATGTCAAAAGTGATTCAGGATGAACTGGACAAGGCTATCAACGAGGTCCTTGACAGAAATTTGAGTCAATAATTTCGCCATGGCGATTTCACATCTAACTTATTGTAATTAGGCAGTTTAGGCTGAGAATTTCAAGGTGAAATCGCCAAAGTTTCACGCCAGTTTCGCTGCAGGAATATCTGACCATCGTGTCGTATAAGCAGGAGAAAGCATCTCCCGTTTCATCTGCCATTCCGGGGCAATACCCCGCCCCGCAAACCATACTTTACCCAGCCCTGAGTTGTTGATCCCGTCTAGAACCCTCATCAGCTCAGCACTGTGAGGGCGTGGCGGGCGTTCGTCGAACAGCTGCAGCTGCGAAACGCCGGAGCCGGTGAAGTCATTCAGCATAACTCCGGCTTTGGCATACCGGTGCCCATCCCTCCAGATACGCTCCAGAGCCGTTGTGGCGGCTGCAATGATGTCCCTGGTGTCCTGAGTGGGTGTAAGAAGTTTTTCCGTAGCCACGTTGCCATAGTAAGGCTCTTTAACGGCGAACGGAGACGTTTTGATGAAAACGGAAATATGCCGGCAATACTGGTGCTCTTTACGCAGCTTTTCAGAGGCCCGCTCTGCGTGCTGACAGATAGCCTGACGGAGCGACTCGTACTCTGTGATCTTCACGCCAAAACTGCGGCTGCAGACAATTTGCTGTTTCGTCGGAGGGGCTTCCTCAAGCGAAAGGCAGCTTTCCCCGTTCAGTTCCCGTACCGTTCGCTCAAGGACCACAGAAAAATTTTTGCGGATGAAGGCCGGGTTCGTCAGAGCCAGATCGAGCGCGGTTTTTATGCCCAGCACATTCAGCTTGCGTGCAATACGGTTACCCACCCCCCAGATTTCTTCAACCGGCTGCAGTGAAAGCAGTTTCCGCGTCCTTTGCGGATTTCCCCTGGTCAGAGCGAGTACGCCACGAAACTGTTTCCACTCTTTTGAGGCCCACTGGGCTGATTTTGCGAGGGTTTTCGTTGGTCCGGCGCCCACGCCAATGGTCAGGCGGGTACAGTCATACACGTGCTGACGCAGCTGCCGGCCGAAGTCCTCAAGCCCCATACAGTGCTCCACGCCGGTCAGGTCGAGGAACATCTCATCAATTGAATACTGTTCCACCCTGGGGGCCAGTTCCTCCAGGCAGTTCATCACGCGCGCCGACATCGAGGCGTAAAGTTCATAATTACTTGAAAACGCATATATTTTTTCCGGGTACCTTTCGTTTTTTATCTGAAACCACGGAGTTCCCATTTTGATCCAGGGCTTCGCCTCGGCACTGCGAGCGATTACGTTCCCGTCGTTGTTACTCAGGACGACTATCGGCTTTCCTTTCAAATCCGGGCGGAAAACACGTTCACAGCTGGCATAGAAGCTGTTCACATCGGCCAGGGCAAACATCAGTACATCTCCCTCGGGCGGTGGATGATATACGTGACGACGCCAAAGATATCCAGCTCGTCGGGATCAGGATAAATCGGCGACCAGGAGGCATTCATGGGCTGCAGCGTCAGTCGCGGCGTCAGCAGAAGCCGTTTCACCGTAAACTCCCCCTGTACGCTGGCGACAACGATATCGCCGTGCCGCGGCTTTTCAGCACTGTCCACAACCAGCAGATCGCCATTGTACAGACTGCCGTCGGCCATGCTGTCTCCGCTGGCACGCAGGTAGTACGTCGCGCTCGGATGCCGTATGCAGTAATCATGGAGATCCAGATCGGACTCGACATAGTCAGCAGCAGGGCTGGGAAAACCGCAGCTGGCCAGATCGGCAAACAATGGATGGGCCTGTGGCGGGAGTTCTTTCCCGGTGCTGAAAAGTTGTAGCTTCATCTTTCCTCCTGACACTCTAATTTTTACTGGTTATACATACAGTATATTTAACAGCGTGACGATAATCCAGATCGCATGCCTTAAGAACATTTTGAGTAAATAAAGGTGTTCAAAATGCTTAAATTAATCATTTTGATATTTTTATATTGCTCATATTGAGAAATATTACTTTGTTTTTTTCATTTTGCTCTTATAATTGGTATCAAATTGAGTGTAACTAACGGAGCATATTGATGAATATTTACTGCGATGATGGTTCAACTAATGTTAAGCTGGCATGGTTTGAAGGAGATGAGCTTCAGACCCGGGTTTCTGCGAACTCCTTCCGGCATGGCTGGAAAGTGGCGGAATTCAGTGCGGCAACGTTCAACTATCAGGTGGGTACGCTGAAATACACCTGGGACAGTGTCAGCCGGGATGCCATCCCGACAACAAACGTGGAATATCAGTACGGTGATCTCAACCTGCTGGCCGTGCATCATGCGCTGCTGAACAGCGGACTGGAGCCGCAGCCGGTGAGCCTGACCGTGACGCTGCCCCTGAGCGAGTATTACGACGGGGACTGCCAGCGGAACGAGGAGAACATACGACGCAAACGGGAAAACCTGATGCGTGAGCTGGTTCTGAATAAGGGCAGGGCATTTACCGTAACGGACGTGAAGGTGATGCCGGAATCACTGCCGGCGGCGTTCTCCCGTCTCGCGGAGCTGAAGCCCGGCCCCGCTGAGACCACCCTGATTATCGATCTCGGTGGCACCACGCTCGATGCCGGTGTGATTGTCGGCCAGTTTGATGATATCAGTGCGGTGCACGGTAATCCGTCTGTCGGCGTGTCACAGGTCACCCGGGCAGCTGCAGGCGCGCTGCGGGCGGCAGACAGCGAAACCAGCGCCCTCATCGCTGACACTATCATCCGCAACCGCAATGATCGTCAGTATCTGCTGCGTGTGATCAACGATGCCGGTAAAATTGACGAGGTTCGGAACAAAATTACAGAGGCAATCACCTCCCTGGGCGCGCGTGTCACCAGTGAGCTGACGGCCTTCAGGAACGTTAACCGGGTATTCCTGGTCGGGGGAGGGGCATCCCTCATTGAAGAGGCTATCCGTCAGGCCTGGCCTCTGGCTCCTGACCGTATCGAGGTTATAGGCGATCCGCAAATGGCGCTGGCCAGGGAGATTGCCCTTTACAATAAAGAGGACTAAACGTGCCGGACGGCCAGTATTCTTTCTATCTGCACAGCGACGATCGCACCGACATCGCGGCGATGGCAACCATCAGCACCATCTCACAGCCCCTGCGCGGTGAGTTCATCCGTACCGCCGCCACCGCCGGGGCGGTGGTATACCAGGTGGATGCCCGTTTACCGGCGCTGATCCCGGTGTTCTTTGCCGGGCATCTGAGCGCTGTCCGCCTTTGCGCCGTGATGGCCTTGGTCTCCGGAACCTGGTCCTCATTCACCGGCCTTCCGGAGGAGCCCGAAAATGGTGAGGCTGCTCTGCCCGTGTCACCGGAGACAGAATACCAGCGCCGGCGTTACACCCTGACGCTTCAGAATGGCCGGAGTGGAGAACGGGTGGAAAGTGTGCTGACGGAGGCGTCATCCCGTCTGCGTGGCGATCTGCTAAGAAACCTGATTATCACCGGTCTTGCCCTCCACACGACGGCACCGGAGCTGCCGCGCCTGCTGGCCAGTATGCCGGTACCGCCCACCTCGGTCAGTGAGCTGCAGGCACTGGTTCAGCAGATGGCCGGCACCGCTGACGTGAACAGGGCTGCAGCTGCAGTACCGGATACGCCGGCAGCATCTGCCGCGCCGGTGTCCGGGTCGGATACCCGGGAAATAAAGAAAAATATGCGGCGTGCATTCGGTGACTAACAACGAATCACATCCACTACTACACCGATTTCAAATGACTGGCATCCCAGGGAGGTTTTCATGTCACCAGGATTCAGAAATGTTCTCCGTCTCGCCCGCATTCCCGTCGACAGCAGTGAACCGGTGCGCAGAAAATTTGGCAGCCGGCTGATTGGCATTGTGACGATATGTCTGCTTCCGCTTCTGGTTTTCGACGTTCCGCAGTGGGTTTTCATTTTGTCGCAGATCATCTGGGGGGCGGGCGTCTATATTGGCCTGTCCGTGGCCGGGGATAAATCCCTGAACCGCTGATACAAACTTTCTTGTTGTTCAAAAAAAGAACAGGCGTGGTGGCGTCTGTTCTCCCGCGCTTCTCCGTCGTTTGCCTTCAGGTTATCCACAATTTTAAGCCCCGGATTTGTGGACAGGTATGCCGGTAATTCCCCGTTCGCCTGGAGTTAACGCAAGCCTGCCGCCTGCTGCCAGTGTCTCGCGTCCGGTCTGGTACGGGACGGGCGGTTTTTCCGCTCCGACCCGGCGTCGTTGAGAGTGTACGCCAGTCCCTCGCCCTTTTAAGGAACGCCCTTC
>ERZ773187.1427-NODE-1427-length-18252-cov-7.973457_pt1 | contig 18252 bp, 19 predicted proteins | sample MGYA00511242_ERZ773187 | MGnify/ENA primary metagenome ERZ773187 (study PRJEB29015, sample SAMEA2737744) | human gut metagenome | biome: human gut; feature: human-associated habitat; material: faeces | place: China | collected 2012 ... | reverse complement strand
ACATGTCCCAGCTGGCGATGGAGGAGAGGTGAGAGAAGCGGGAGAGACGCTGGAAAGTGCGGGTGAGTTGTTGGTAGTTATTGTTTTCCATTAAGACCTCGTGTCTGAACAAGCCAATGCCCCACGTTAGCATCAGGCTGGCGTAAACACGAGGCCGGGTTTTGTTAATGCAGCCGTTTATGCAGGCTGGCCCCCACCAACAGCGCGGCACAGAGCATCAGCGCGATAAAAGCCCCCACACCGTTCCAGCCGTAGTGGTGCCAGAACACGCCCCCCAGCGTCCCGGCAAGACTGGATCCGAGATAGTAGCTGAAAAGGTAGAGAGAAGAGGCCTGGCCTTTTGCGCGGCGCGCACGGGGGCCAATCCAGCTGCTGGCCACCGAATGGGCAGCAAAGAAGCCCGCCGAGAAGAGCAGCATCCCGGCAAAAATCACCCACAGTGGAGAGAACAGTGTCAGCAGAAGTCCGCTCAACATTATTCCCGTCGAGGCCACCATTACCGGGCCGCGGCCATAGCGGGCCGTCATGGCGCCCGCTTTCGGCGAACTCCAGGTGCCGGTCAAGTAAGCCACCGACAGCAGGCCCACCAGCGCCTGGCTCAGATGCCAGGGGGAGAGCATCAACCGGTAACCGATGTAGTTAAAGAGGGTCACAAAGGCGCCCATCAGCAAAAAGCCCATCAGGAACAGGCGCGGGAGCCCTTTATCCCGCCAGTGGAGGCGAAAGTTGATAAACAGCGTTTTCGGACGCAGCGAAGTGGGGCGGAAATGGCGTGATGCCGGCAATATACGCCAGAACATCAGCGCTGCGGCCAGGGCAAAACAGCCAATGGCCGCCAGCGCGATCCGCCAGCTAAAGAAGTCGGTAAACACGCCGCTTAGCAGGCGTCCGCTCATGCCGCCAATCGAGTTTCCGCTGATGTAGAGCCCCATCGAAAATGCAACAAAACTGGGGTGGATCTCCTCGCTAAGATAGGTCATCCCTACTGCCGCTACGCCGCTCAGCGATAAGCCTATCAGCGCGCGCATCAGCAAAATACCGTGCCAGCTGGTCATCAAAGTCGATAGCAGGGTACAGATCGAAGCCAACAGCAGGGCGGTAACCATCACCGGTTTACGTCCTATGGCATCGGAGAGCGGGCCGGTAAAGAGCAGTCCAATAGCCAGCATTCCGGTGGAAATCGAAAGGGAGATACTGCTGCTGGCTGGTGAAACGCCAAACTCGCTGGAGAGTACCGGCAATATCGGCTGTACGCAGTAGAGCAGGGCAAAGGTCGCCAGTCCGGCGGAAAAGAGCGCGAGGGTGACGCGCATAAATTGCGGCGTACCGCGCTTTATGAATTGTACCGGCAGCGGTCGGGCGGGTTTGTCGTCGATCTCGCTTGCTGGCGCGATATCGGCGGTAGTTGTACGGCTCACTCTGTTTCCTTGGTTTAGGTTTCCGTGACGATGGGTAATGGGTATGACCACAATGATCAGGGTAGGAAATTGTAAATATTCTGTCTAATATATTAATAATCTCAAATGATACTTTAAATATATGAATATTGAACTGCGACATTTGCGCTACTTTATTGCCGTAGCTGAAGAGCTGCACTTTGGCCGCGCGGCGGCCAGGCTCAACATCTCGCAACCCCCGCTGAGTCAACAAATTCAAATACTCGAGCAGCAGGTCGGGGCACGTCTGCTGGCGCGAACCAACCGAAGCGTTGCGCTTACGGCGGCGGGTAAACAGTTTCTTGCCGACAGCCGCCAGATCCTCGGTACCGTAGACGAGGCCGCCGCCCGTGCGGCACGGCTTCACCTGGGTGAAACCGGAGAGTTGCGCATCGGTTTTACCTCTTCCGCCCCCTTTATCACGGCCGTCTCGACGACGTTGTCATCGTTTCGCCGTCACTATCCCGACGTGCATATTCAGACGCGAGAGATTAACACCCGTGAGCAGATCGCTCCCCTGAACGAAGGGTCGCTGGATCTGGGGTTAATGCGCAACACCCAACTCCCGGAAAGCCTGGACTGGCAACCTATTCTGCGAGAACCCCTGATGGCGATGATCCCCAAAGATCATCCGTTAGCGGCAAAGCCGACGGTGACGCTGGCCGAGCTGGTGCGAGAGCCGTTTGTCTTTTTTGATCCGCATGTGGGCACCGGGCTTTATGACGATATTCTCGGGATAATGCGCCGTTATGGGCTGGCGCCAGTGATGGCCCAGGAGGTGGGTGAAGCGATGACGATTATTGGGCTGGTGGCGGCCGGGCTGGGGGTATCTATTCTGCCCGCCTCGTTTAAGCGGGTGCAACTCAACGAAATGCGCTGGGTCCCCCTTGCCGAACCGGATGCCGTTTCCGAAATGTGGCTGGTCTGGCCCAGGCACCACGAACTGAGCGCAGCGGCACAGCGTTTCAAAACGCAGCTGATTACTGCCGCGCCGGGGCGCTAAAATCGCCAAAACAGGGTTAAAAACGTGCGGTTAATCACAAGGCTACGTAAATATTTGACGACCGACGGTGAAGTGTTTCACCATAGCCGAAAGTTTATTTCGAAGCGCGAAAATAAGGGAGTACGTGGTGGTTGCTGATAGTCAGCCTGGGCATATTGATCAGATCAAACAGACCAATGCAGGAGCAGTATATCGCCTGATTGATCAGCTTGGTCCGGTTTCGCGTATTGACCTCTCCCGTCTTGCTCAACTGGCCCCCGCCAGTATTACAAAAATTGTCCGCGAAATGCTCGAAGCTCACCTGGTGCAAGAGACTGAGATTCAGGAGCCGGGCAGCCGTGGTCGTCCGGCAGTGGGGCTGGTGGTAGAAACCGAAGCCTGGCACTACCTGTCGCTGCGTATCAGCCGCGGTGAGATTATGCTCGCCCTGCGGGATCTCAGCAGCAAGTTAGTAGTAGAAGACCGCTTGCCGTTACCCCTCACGGCGGCGCAGCCGCTGCTGCAGCGCATTACTGCGCTTATCGATCAGTTCTTTATCAATCATCAGCAAAAACTGGAACGGTTGACCGCTATTGCTATCACGCTGCCAGGCATTATTGATACCGAAAACGGCGTGGTCCACCGCATGCCTTTTTACGAGGATGTGAAAGAGATGGCCCTGGGCGAAGTGCTGGAGAAGCATACCGGCGTGCCGGTCTACATCCAGCATGATATCAGCGCCTGGACCATGGCCGAAGCCCTGTTTGGTGCATCGCGCGGGGCGCGGGACGTTATTCAGGTGGTCATCGATCATAACGTCGGCGCCGGCGTCATTACCGATGGTCGTCTCCTGCATGCGGGCAGCAGCAGCCTGGTCGAGATTGGTCATACGCAGGTCGATCCCTATGGTAAACGCTGTTATTGCGGTAACCACGGCTGCCTGGAGACCATCGCCAGTATCGAAAGTATTATGGAGCTGGCCCAACTGCGCCTGAGCCAGTCAATGAGCTCAATGCTGCACGGCCAGCCACTCACCGTCGAGTCGCTCTGTGCCGCCGCGCAGCAGGGCGATTTGCTGGCGAAAGATATTATTACCGGGGTGGGTAATAACGTTGGGCGCATTCTCGCCATTATGGTTAACCTGTTCAACCCGCAAAAAATTCTGATTGGCTCTCCCCTGAGCCAGGCGCACGATGTCCTCTTCCCGGCTATTGCCGACTGCATCCGCCAGCAATCCTTGCCCGCCTACAGCAAACACATTGCCGTTGAAAGCACCCAGTTCACTAATCAGGGCACCATGGCCGGAGCGGCGCTGGTCAAAGATGCGATGTATAACGGCTCCTTACTGATTCGCTTACTCCAGGGTTAATTGATTTCCGATAGAGTTACCAAATATTGCGCTATCTCAAGCCGGTGATATCACGCATACCTTAGACTTCCTCCACTGAATTATTTCGTTGGTTTATATTTTCACGGCATAACGGTGGAGTAAGTGATGCTTAAGCGTTTCTTTGTTACGGGTACGGATACCTCTGTCGGCAAAACAGTGGTCTCCCGCGCCTTACTGCAGGCCCTGGCTGCGAGCGGTAAGTGCGTGGCAGGATACAAGCCAGTCGCAAAAGGCAGTAAAGAGACGCCAGAAGGATTGCGTAATAAAGACGCGCTGGTGCTGCAAAGCGTCTCTTCCCTGGCGCTACCCTATGAGGCGATTAACCCTATTGCCCTCAGCGAAGATGAGAGCAGCGTAGCGCACAGCGGGCGTGTCGATTACACCTTGCTGTCGAACGGCCTGGCGAACTTAAGTGACAAGGTCGAGCACGTGGTGGTTGAAGGCACCGGTGGCTGGCGGAGTCTGATGAACGACCTGCGTCCGCTCTCTGAATGGGTGGTCCAGGAGCAACTGCCGGTACTGATGGTGGTGGGTATTCAGGAGGGCTGCATTAACCATGCCCTTCTTACCGCCCAGGCTATCGCCAACGACGGTCTGCCGCTGGTGGGCTGGGTGGCGAACCGCATCAATCCCGGGCTGGCCCACTACGCCGAAATCATCGAGGTGCTGAGCAAAAAACTGCCGGGCCCTCTGGTGGGCGAGTTGCCTTATCTGCCGCGGGCAGAGCAGCGAGAGCTGTCGCAATATATCGATCTAACCATGTTCGGCCGCGCGCTGGCCGTAGATCGCGTTCTGGCGTAAGGTTCGCGACAGAACCGACGCCAGCACGCAGGCAATCAGTAAGCCGGGCAGCAGCGCATACTGCCCGGTCATTTCACAGACCATCAACGTCGCCATAATCGGCGCATGGGTGGTGGCCGCCAGCAGCGTGGCCATCCCCGTTAACCCCAACAATATCGCCATCTCCGGCTGGGGGATCGCTACGCCGGCTATCCGGGCGAAGACCATTCCCAGCGCCATACCGATAAACAGCGTCGGTGTAAATACTCCACCGGGGGCGCCTGAACCGCTACTGGCTAACACCGCCAGCAATTTGCAGATCAACACGCCGCCTACGACCGCAAACAGCGGCGGGGCCAGCAGATCTGCCTGGACCACGCTGTAGCCGTTGCCCCAGACCCGGGGCGTTAACAGCGACAGCAACCCGACAATCAATCCGCCCAGCGCCAGCTGCAGCGGGGGAGAGAGCTTTAGCCGCACGAAGAGGGCGTGGCTTTGGTCCATCAACCACATTAAGAGGGGGCCGCCAAGCCCTGCCAGCAGCCCCATGGCGATCATCAGCGCATAATCGACGCCGTTGGGTAAGCCGCTCAGGTGCACCTGATACAGCTGCGTCACGCCCGGGCTGAGAAGCTGAGTGGTCAGCAGCGCCACCACAGCGGCAACCACCACCGGGCCGAGCGAGGCGAGCATCAGGGTGCCAAACAGGATTTCGGCGATAAATAAACTGCCTGCCAGTGGAGCATGATAGGCGCTGGCCATACCGGCTGCCGCACCGCAGGCTATCCATAGTTTCCACTCGCGCTGTGGGGTAAAGCGCCTGGCAAACCACGAGGCCGCCAGCGCCGCCAGCAGGATCATTGCCCCTTCGCGGCCAATGGCGCTGCCGCTCGCCACCACCAGCAACGAGGCGAGGGATTTCACCAGACTGCCGGGATAATCGAACTGCCCGTCACCGGTTTCAATCGCCTCCATATAGTCGGTGGGGGCATGCGGACGCTGGCGCGTATAGCGTTGCCAGCCCCACAGCAGCAGACCCGCCGCCAGTCCCCCGAGCGCCGGGGTGATGGCGCGCCGCCAGGGGGCCAGACTGGCGGCCGCGTTCACCAGACTACCGCTGTCATTACTTAAAAATGCCACTTCGAGCAGGTACATCGCATGGCGAAAGACGGCCACGGCCAGTGCCGCCAGCACGCCCGTCAGGGTGGCAATCAGTAACCGGCGAAACATCGCCCGGATATCGGGATAAGCATGAAGACGCTGCATAGCTCGGCAATAGAAGAGGAAGAGTGGGGTAATTGTGAGGGAAAATCGACGGTCAGGAAAGCCGTATTCGGCCCGACATAAGCCGGGCCGGATGGGATTAAATGTCGCTATGAATATTCAGCGCCCGGCGGGTACGACCGGAGCTGAGGTATTCGGCAATATAGTCCTGGGAAATTTCGCCGTTATAGCGTCCCTCTTCATCGACGATGGGCATCCAGCTGGTATTGCTCTCGTAAAGGCGCGACAGCACAACGCGCAGGTTGTCCTCGGCTTTGCCGGTGATGCGGAACGGATGGATAATATCGCCACAAGCCCCCGTAGCATTTCGGGCTTCCCGACGCTTAACAAATCCAAGCGGCTTGCCCTGACCATCGACCACGGTGACGGCGCGAATATCGTTATCGTCCATGAGCGCGAAGGCTTCCATTAAAGCCGTATCCGGGCGCACGGTAAGGGTCGGCTGTTGGTCGGTGACATCACCCGCTGATACCAGCAGCAGACGCTTCAGGGTGCGGTCCTGGCCGACAAAAGAGCCGACAAAGTCGTTCGCCGGTTTTGCCAACAGCTCGTCAGGGCTGGCGCACTGTACAATACGCCCCTGGCGGAAGACGGCAATACGATCCCCCAGCTTGAGCGCTTCGTCGATGTCGTGGCTCACCAGCATCACCGTCTTTTTCAGCTTACGCTGCATCTCCAGGAACTGATTCTGAATCACTTCGCGGTTGATGGGGTCGACGGCGCCGAAGGGCTCATCCATCAACAGTACCGGCGGATCCGCCGCCAGGGCCCGAATCACGCCGATACGCTGCTGCTGACCGCCGGACATTTCGCGCGGATAGCGGTTAAGGAACTTGTGCGGATCCATCGCCACCATGTCCATCAACTCTGTGGCGCGTTCTTTACAACGTTTCTTGTCCCAGCCCAGCATGCGGGGGACCACGGTGATGTTCTCTTCGATGGTCATATTCGGGAAAAGACCGATCTGCTGAATCACATACCCGATGCTACGACGCAGGGTTACGGTATCCATGCCGGTGGTATCTTCACCGTTAATCAAAATTTTGCCGCTGCTGGGGGCAATCAGGCGGTTGATCATCTTTAGCGTAGTGGTTTTACCGCAGCCGGAAGGGCCCAGCAGCACACACATTTCGCCCTCGGGCACGTTCAGATTAACGTTATCTACCGCTTTCACGCCCTGACCATTTTTCTGGGCAAATTGTTTGGTGAGGTTTTCCAGTTTTATCATTATCGAATCCCCTTTGGAGTCAGAACGCGCTGCAAACGGTGCAGCAACCAGTCCAGCACAATGGCTAACAGACAAATCATTACGGCGCCGGCAATCAGCATACGGATATCACTGCCGCCGATGCCGTTCAGTAACAGCAGCCCCAGACCGCCCGCGCCAATCACGGCGGCGATTGCCATCACCCCGATATTCATCACTACGGCGGTACGAATGCCGCCAAAGATGACCGGCAGTGCCATCGGGATCTCAACCCAGCGCAGGCGCTGCCAGAAGGTCATGCCGATACCGCGCCCCGCCTCCTGCAGACCGGACGGAAGGCTGTCGAGGGCGGTATGGGTGTTACGTACAATGGGCAGCAGTGAGTAGAGAAACACGGCGGTGATGGCAGGCAGGGCGCCAATGCCATGACCGATCAGCGAAAAGAGCGGAATCATCAGCCCGAACAGCGCAATCGACGGTATGGTCAGCAGGATGGTGGTCAGGCCGAGTATCGGCGTGGCCAGCCATTTGTGACGGACAATCAGAATCCCGAGCGGAACGCCGATGATTATCGCCAGCCCTACCGCCAGCGCGACCAGCCACAGGTGCTGGAAGGTGAGGGTCATCAGATAACCCCAGTTGTCTATGATGTAGTGAATCGTCTCCATCTCTCCTCCTTACAGCAGTTTTTTGCTACGCAGGAAGTCGCGAGCGACCTGCTGGGGTGACTGATGATCGATATCCACTTTTTTATTCAGCTCGGTGATCACCTCATTATTTAACTGGTCAGAGAGCGTGTTCAGCGCCTCCTCCAGCCCCGGGTTTGCTTTCAGCGTATCCTGGCGCACCACCGGCGTAACCGCATAGCTAGGGAAGAAGCCTTTGTCATCTTCCAGCACCTTCAGGTCGAAGCCTTTTACCCGACCATCGGTGGTGTAGATCAGGCCGGCATCGACGAAACCGTCACGAATGGCGTTATAGACCAGACCCGGATCCATCTGGCGGATCTGTGGGCGGTCAAGCTCCAGCTGGTAGGCAGCCTGCAGAGGTTTCATGCCATCGCTGCGCCCGGAAAACTCCAGATCCAACCCCAGCAGCCAGTTATTGTCCGGATCGGTTTTACGGATTTTTTCAATTCTTTCCACCATCTCCGACATGGTATTAATGTGCTCCGCTTCGGCCCGCTTGCGCTGCATGGCGAAGGCGTAGGTATTGTTCATATCGGCCGGTTTAAGCCACACCAGACCGTGCTTCGCATCCAGGCGTTTTACCGTCTCGTAAGACTCTTCGGGCGACATGCGCTTATTGATATGGTTAAAGATAATCAGCGAGGTGCCTGTGTACTCCCAGGTCATGTCAATCTGCTTGTTGATCATGGCATTACGGGAGATCACCGTCGCGATGTTGGTCTTTGGCTGAACCTCAAAGCCTCTTTTCTGCAGATACTGCACGGTCATGGCAGAGAGGATATGTTGCTCGGTGAAGCTTTTGGTCGCCAGAATCAACGGCGCGGCCTGCGCTTGCGCGACTAAGAGCGTGGCAGCACACAGCCCTGCCAGGCGGGAAAAGAGTGTCATGGTGGCTCCTTATTATAATTATCAGGCGGTGTGCGGGCTCAGAAGACGGCCCAGCACGGCCAGCAGCGTATCCAGAATCAGGGCAAACAGCGCCGTGGCGGCAGCACCCAGGATAAGCGTCGGGAAGTCATTCAGGTAGATGCCCGGGAAGATTAGCTCGCCATAGCTGCTGGCCCCGATCAGAAACGCCAGTGGCGCGGTGCCCACGTTAATGGCGGTTGCGATGCGGATCCCCGATAAGATTACTGGCCAGGCATTGGGCAGCTCGACCTGACGCAGGCGTTGCCATTTGGTCATGCCGATGCCATTTGCCGCCTCCAGTAAGGAAGAGGGGACTGAACAGAGCCCGGCGTAGGTGTTACGCACAATGGGCAGCAGCGAAGCAAGGAAAAGGGCGATGATGGCCGGGGTGTCACCGATGCCAATCACCACCATCGCCAGCGCCAGTACGGCCAGCGGTGGCAACGTATTGCCGACGTTAAAGATTTGCATTACATATTCGGCAATACCGCGTGCGGCGGGGCGGCTGAGGGCAATACCGCTGGGAATGCCAATCAACAAAGCAAAAAACATGGAGGAAAAGACCAGGATGAGATGCTGCTGGCCGAGATAGATCAGGTCAACCTGGCGCGCTTTTATCGTCTCGAGTCCAATTCCCCAGGTAAGCAGCCCGAGTACCACGGCGATGGCGGCGATAAATAACAGTGCGCGTGTGAAAAACGATGCGTGCATTGCGGTGTGTCTCCCTGTTGTGCATGCGTTATAGCAACCTGTTGGTCGCCTGTTGTTATGCCATGTTCCGGCAGGGTCTTTTTCAGCTATAGCAACGAGCCGGCAAAGGTGCCAGTTAATGACAAAAAGTGTTGCGCAAGGTTTAGAGGGAAAACAGGGTGTTACGCCTTATGGCATAACGTATGGCACAGGGCCGGGCAGAATAGTCTTAAACCGCGATGCTACAAGTGACAACGTCACTATGGTGGCGGCTGTCAACCCTGAAAACGCGGGTCTGGCAGCCTGGTCTGTTCGCCTGTACTCTTCGCGTTACCGCTCAGCGTCTCTTACGTGGTGACCTGAGCCAGCATAAAAAGAACTATCACAAATTCTGCAGAGGGAAGTGAGTGTGTTGCAGGGAAAAACAGGGGTGACTGGCGCACCCACGACAGCGCTAAAAATTATTGCCACGGGCATTGCGTTACCGGGAGAAAAAATCGTATCCGCAACGCTGGACCGCCAGCTCGGTAAACCGGAAGGCTATGTTGAGCGACGCTCAAATATTCTCTGGCGCTATCATGCCACGGCAGAGGCCAGCCAGGCGGCTCTGGCGGCAGAGGCGCTGCATAACGCACTGGCCTCGGCGTCGCTCGCCCCCTCGTCCATCGACCTGCTGATTTGCGCCTCGGCCATTGCCGTTCAGGCGCTACCCTGTAGCGCGATCCATATTTTGCAGGCGGCGAATATGCCCGCAGGCGTAGCCGGATTTGACATTAACAGCAGCTGCGTGAGCTTCATCTCGGCGCTGGAAGTGGCGGCCGGCCTGCTCAATAGCGGCGCTTATCGGCGTATTGCAATTGTCTCGGCGGATATCGCTTCGCGGGGTATCGACTGGGCGCATGAAGAGTCTTCTCTGATCTTTGGCGACGGCGCGGCCTGCGCTATCGTTGAACGAGGAGACGGGGCCAGCGGTATCGTCGCCAGTCTGATTGAAATGTATCCTGATGGTAGCGAGCTGTGTGAAATCCGCGCCGGTGGCACGCGACGTAACCCGCGTGCGGGCATGACCGATAGCGATTTCCTGTTCCACATGCAGGGCAAACGCCTGTTCCGCTTCGCCGCATCGCTGATTGAGGACTATTTTGCACGTTTGCTGCAAAAAAGCGGTATTGCCCTTGATGAGATTGCTACCGTGGTGCCCCATCAGGCCAGCCATCTGTCGCTTGAACATATGCGTAAGCGCCTCAAGGTGCCGGAAGCGGTACTGGTCGATATCTATCGCTACTACGGTAATCAGGTGGCGGCCTCAATTCCGACTGCGTTACATGAAGCGGTCATCTCCGGGCGTTTCCAGCCGGGTAAACCCGTCATGCTGATTGGGACGGCAGCGGGGTTGACCCTTGCAGGAATGGTGCTGATCCCATGAAAATCCTGGTCACAGGCGCGACCAGCGGACTGGGTCGCAATGCGGTTTCGCAATTACTGGCGCAAGGGCATCAGGTGGTCGCCACCGGTCGCAATCGGTCGGAAGGCAACGCTTTAATGCAGGCGGGGGCGCACTTTATTCCGCTCGAGTTAACGACTGCCAGCGAGGCGGAGTGCCGCCAGTTGATGAACGGCTGCGACGCCGTCTGGCACTGTGCCGCGAAATCCTCGCCCTGGGGCGGGCACGCCGCCTTCTGGCAGGCTAATGTCGAGTCCACCCGCCGCCTGGCGCAGGCCGCTGGGGAGCTGGAAATCCCCCGCTTTATTCATATTTCGACTCCGGCCATCTATTTCGACTTTCAGCATCGCTACGATGTGCAAGAGAGTGACCGGGCGCGCCATTTTTCCAGCCATTACGCCAGCAGCAAATACGCCGCTGAAGAGCGGATTCAGGCTGCGGTTGCGCGCTTCCCGGCCACCACCTTTGTGCTTCTGCGCCCGCGCGGCCTGTTCGGCCCTCACGACAGGGTGATCGTACCGCGGCTATTGCAGCAACTGCACCGCGACGGCGGCGTGCTGCGCTTGCCACGCGGCGGAGAGGCGCTTCTCGATCTGACCTATGTCGAAAACGTGGTGCACGCCATGACCCTCGCCACCGGCGAGGCCGGGCTGCGCTCCGGCAGCGTCTATAACATCACTAATCATCAGCCGCAGCAGCTTAAAACGATGCTCAACGCGCTGCTGCACCAGCAGCTTGGCCTGAACTATCGCATCCAGGCGCTGCCCTGGCCGCTAATGTCGCTGGTGGCTCGCGGTATGGAGCTGGTGGGCCATTGCACCGGCAAGGAACCACGCATTACCCGCTATAGTGCGGGCACGGTCTGTTTCGACATGACCCTAAGTCAACAAAGGGCCATTGATGAACTGGGGTATCACCCGGTGTTTACAATGGATGATGGCATCGCACGTACCGGGGAGTGGCTAAGAACGCATGGCAACGATCACCGCCTTTGACGTGGGCTACTGTACCCATATTGGCTGCATGGCGCTGAAAGGCGCCGGCTTTCGCGTTTGCAAATTTCCTTCCCGCGCGTGGCTGCTGGAGGCAGGGGGCAAGCGCTGGCTATGGGATACGGGTTATGCCTCGTGGTTTGAGCAATATACCCGCGAAGGCGTTTTTCGCATTTATCGCCAGATGACGCCCGTCTACTTTGACCCGCAGGCGTCGCTGGCCCAACAGCTGCTCGCGCGCGGCATCACCGGCGGGGATATCGACGGCATTATTCTGTCGCATTTCCACGCCGACCATGTTGCCGGGTTACGCGATTTTCCTGGCGTAGCCTGCTTCTGCTCGGGGGAAGGCTGGCAGCAGGTGAGACATTTGCGTGGCTTTGCCGCGCTGCGGCAGGCCTTTGTGCCCGGGCTATTTCCCGCTGAGTTTGAATCGTCACTCACTTTTTTTGAGCGCTTCGAATGCGTGGCGTTACCTGCGGCGCTGATGCCCTATGATCGTGGGTATCTGTTGCCCGGTAGCAATGACGAAATTCTGCTGGTGCCGTTGCCAGGCCATGCCGCAGGGCATTTTGGCGCCTTTGTGCTTACCGATGCGGGATGGACCCTACTGGCGGCAGATGCCGCCTGGTCTCCCACCAGTTACCGGGAGCTGAAAGGGCCGTCGCGTCTGGCGAACCTGGTAATGTCTGACCCGGCGGCGTTTTATCGCACGCTGGAAAATCTCAACCAGCTCTGGCAACAAGGGCAGGTGGATATCCGTCTTTGCCATGAGGGAGACTTATGATCCCGCTTCGGCTGCTATGGCGCTATTATCGCACCCGCCATCTGCGCTTTACCGACCGCGAGGCGCTGGAAGCGTGGCAGACCCGGCGCCTGGAAAGGTTTAAAAAACGGGTGCTGTCCCGAAGCCCATGGTTTCGCCGTTATCTCAGGTTACCGCTCAGCCAGTGGCCCACCATGGATAAGGCGCTGATGATGGAAAAGTTCGATGAAATGAACACCGCCGGGCTGAAGCGCGACGCGCTGATGGCCTCTGCGCTGCAGAGCGAGCAGAGTCGGGATTTTCGTCCAACGATAGGGCGCTATAGCGTGGGGCTCTCGTCGGGGACCTCCGGGCGACGCGGGTTGTTTGTGGTCAGCCCGTATGAGCAGCAGGTCTGGGCCGCCGGGGTACTGGCGAAAGCGTTGCCGGATGGCCTGTTCGCCGGCGAGCGCGTGGCGCTTTTTTTGCGTGCGGATAACAACCTCTATCAGAGCGTCAATAACCGCTGGCTGAGCCTCGAGTTTTACGATCTACTGGCACCGTTTTCTGCCGGGCTTTCCCGTCTTGCACAACAATCTCCGACCCTGATCGTTGCCCCGGCGCAGGTGCTACGCGCCCTGGCGCTGGCGGTACAGGCCGGCGAGCTGAGCTTATCGGTGAAAAAGGTCATCTCGGTAGCAGAGGTGCTGGACGAACAGGACAAAGCCTTGCTCAAACAGACTTTTGGTTCAGTGGGGGAAATCTATCAGGCAACGGAAGGTTTTCTGGCGTCAACCTGCGCTCATGGCACGCTGCATCTTAATGAAGAGTTTGTACATATTGAGCCCCAGTGGCTGGACGATCGCCGCTTTATTCCGTTGATTACCGATTTTACGCGCACCACTCAGCCCATTGTGCGCTATCGGCTTGACGATGTGCTGGTTGCGCGCACGACACCATGCCCCTGCGGCAACGCCGCCCGCGCCATCGAGCGCATCGAAGGGCGCCGGGACGATCAACTGCAACTTCCCGATCGGGCGGGTAAGCCACAGGTGGTGTTTGCTGATGCCTGTAGCCGCGTGCTGGCCCAGACATTGCCTCTGACGGCGGACTACCGTCTGGAGCAGAACGGAGCGGCGAGCCTGACATTAATAGCGGATTGCGACAAGGCGATCCTTGAGCAGTGTCGCTCGGCTCTCAGCGAGCTCTTCACCCGCCAGGGGATCGCCCCCGCGTCGCTGGACTGGTCCTTAATTTCCCGGCCGTTACCGGCGCACTTTGCCCATAAAAGACGGCGTATCGTCCGTCGCCAGGGGGAAGCATGAATGCGATAAAACCCCGTCTGTGGCACATGCTTCTCGGCTGGGGGGCGGTGGGGGTGGCCTACGCACTCAGCGATCGTCTGCAGGGGAAGGGATATCATCTGACACCGATGGCTATCGATTCCAGTATTCCTTTCTCGCCCTCGGCAATCTGGCTCTATTTGTCGTTTTTCCTGCTGGTGCCGCTTGGGTATTTGCTGGTTCCGCGCGATCGCTTGCGCTGGCTGACATGCGCCATGCAGCTGTCGGCGCTGGGTGCAGGCGTGATTTACCTGCTCTGGCCGACCACGCTTCATTATCCCACTTATTCTTCCGACGGCAGCGCGTCGCAACTTCTGACCTGGCTTATTAGCGTCGATTCACCACAAAACTGTTTTCCATCGCTGCATGCGGCATTAACCCTGCTTTCCGTCTGGGCTATTGCCGCCAGACGGCAGGGCGTATTGACGGTGGCAAGCCTGGTCTGGGCGCTTGCCATTGGATATTCGATCCTGCAGCTGCGCAGGCATCTGTTTATCGATCTGCTGGGCGGCGGCATGCTGGCCTGGGGATGCGGCTGGCTGGCGTTACGCCTGGAGAGGCGTCGGACATTACACAGGGAGCGTATTAATGAGTGATTTACTGATTCCGATTATTGTTATGCTGGTTCTGGTATTTGGCGAAGCGGGCATTTTACACCTGACCGGGCGACAAAAAATCGACTGGCACGATGTCGTCTTTAACATCAACTCCGGCCATATCGTCCTGTGGTTGTTCAGATGCACCGAGGTGCTCTGTTACGGGCTGGTCTTCAGCCGCTTCAGTCTGCACCTTTTTGATAGCGTGTCACCGGTCTGGCTGTGGTTGTTCACCCTTCTGGCGTGGGATTTCGGTTTTTATTGGCTCCATCGCCTTCACCACACGCTGCGCCCTCTTTGGGCGGTACATGTGGTGCACCATCAGGGCGAGCATTTCAATCTTTCGCTGGGGGTGAGGAACTCATGGTACTCCTCATTAACGGGGATCCCGTTCTTTCTGGTGTTAGCGGTGCTCGGCGTCCCGTTAAGCGTTTTTTTAGTCGTCTCCGTGCTGCATTACAGCGTGCAGTTCTTTAACCACAACGCCTTAACACCAAAGTTGGGTTGGCTGGAATATCTGTTTGTTACACCGTCACATCATCGGGTACACCATTACAAGGCGCGCCGCTTTGCCGACTCCAATTACGGCGGTACCTTTATCTTTTGGGACAAGTTATTTGGTACTTTCTGTCGCGTCACGCCACCCGTCGAGCCCGGCTACGGTGTGCAGGGTGAACGTCCTTCCTCTAATCCTCTGCGGGAGAGCAATCTGCCTTTCCTGCGCATGCTTGGGGTGCGAAAAACGCGTGCTCAACCGCCCCGGCGGTTTAACGTCTCAGCTACGATCGTGATCGCCGGCGCGCTCTTACTGTTTGGCCTGGTGCTGGGTTATATCCAGCTTTACGGCTACGACATTGAGCGGGTCACCACGCAGCAGACCGCGCTGTTTTTATTACTGTCCGCAGGGTCTATCGCGCTGGGCGGGATCAGCGATGGGCAGCGGTGGGGAGTGGTGCTCTGGCTGCTGGTGACGCTGGGGTTGCCGCTGCTGTTTATCGGCATCTGGGACTGGCGCCAGCCTTACTGGCTGGGGGTGATGGCCGGGCTCGTTGTGCACGCCATTGCGCTGTTGGCGGGTCAAGGGCGCAGGGTGAACGAGGCACAGCGTGAACCTGTTTAATCCGCAAAAATCGATTCGTTTTCCTGCAGACGATCCACGCCTGGTCAGGGCGTTACAGCGTGAGTCACGGGCGTTATTGGCAAAAAATAATGATCACCGCTACGCCGATGCGCGCACTGTCGGTAAAGCGCTAGCTCTGCTGGCGCTGTGTCTGCTCTGTTATGGCGTGGCGCTCATCCAGCAGCACCTGTTGTCTTTTTTTGTCTGGTATCTGCTGATGATAGTCTGCGCAATGTTGCTGGCGGTGAATGTTATGCATGACGCCTCCCACAATGCCTTTCTGCGCGGCAGGAGTGCGAACCGGTGGCTAAACCGTCTCATCACGGTACCGCTGGGCATGGATCCGGACTGCTGGCGGGTGCGCCACGTACGTTTTCACCACAGTTATACCCATATCGAATGCTACGATCCTGATACCGCCGAAAACGGCCTGCTGCGTCAGAGCCCCTGGCAGCGCTGGCGGCCCATGATGCAGGCGCAGCGCTACTACTGGCCGCTGGTGGCCGCGTTGACCTTTCCCTGGTATATCTGGGTGATGGACTGGCTGGACAGAGGCGGGCTGACGCCGGTCACTCCCCACCTCGAGAAGCGTGGATTCGCCGGCTGGTGGGTTTTTCTCTGCGGTAAGGGGGCACACATCGCGTTCTCGCTGCTGTTACCTTGCTGGGTGATGGCAGACAGTTTTAGTGCCGGAACAGTAGCGGGTGTCTATCTGGCGAGCCAGATGACCTCGTCGCTCTTCTTCGTGATGCTGGTCATCGGTACCCACTGGGCGAAGGGCCATGCGCAGTTACCTCCTGAAAACGGCAAGATGAGTGAGGGCAGGCTGGCCCATGTCTTTACTACCACCTTTGACTGGTCTACCCGTCCGGCATGGCTGGGCTACTGGCTGGGCGGGCTGAATCTTCATCTGACCCATCATCTCTTTCCGCACTGGAATCATCGTCACTATCACGATTTAAGTCAGGTGATCGAGGCCATAGCACGTGAAGAAGGGCTGGATTACCAGCGCCTGTCGCTGCGCGATCTGCTGAAGCTCCAGCAGCGATTTTTAACACGGATGGGTGAAAAGCCCCAGGCGTAAACCTGCCCCGAAGGGCAGGTTTATCAACGATAGAGCGGTTTTTTCGCGACCGGGACGGGCAGCGCCGTTCGCCACGACTCCAGCGTCAGGCGGGCCAGTTGGGCGAGCGCGCTATAGAATGGATGCTTTGCCTCCTGTTCCAGCACGGTGAGAAAACGCTGACTCCAGGGCAGCAGATGTTCTGCCAGTAGCGCATCGCGGGCATCGTCACGCCCGTTTTCACTTAGCCAGGCGGCGAGCATCAACAGGGTACCGAAATGATCTTCGGGCTCATTTTGCTGAGCCTCAACGGTTATGGCGTTATCACGCATCCACTGGCGCAGCGCGAGCGTCGAGTCACCAAATAGCACCGATTCACGATCCAGCCAAACCGAACCCCATGGCGGAGCCGGTAGCGCATAGGGGCCGATAAAGAGCCGCTGCCAGGCTTCAGGTAGCGGTTCATCGGCCGGCGCTTGCAGGATCTCAACCACAGGTTGCAGCTGTTCCGATGAAAGAGGCCAGTCGGCGGCCCAGTCCGTTGTGGAGAGGGCCGTGACCAGCGGTGCCGCCTCGGCGCTATCCGGTGCGTACCAGAATAAGGCGCCCAGAACCCGGGCGCTAAAAGCGAAAGATTCGCGATGTAAAACAGAATTCATGCCAACATCCCTTGCAGTGGCGCGGGGCAAACCCGCGCCGGTTTATCCGGCGATAGCCACGCCGGTTGTCATATGCAGACCATAAAAAAGGCCACGGCCGATTAACTCACCCACGACGACCAGAACAAGCCCTGCAGCAAGCCCCCAGGTTTTCGGCGACTGGCGTCGCAGCAGTGGGCAAAGCCAGCATCCCAGCCCGGCAGCAAGCAGTATGATACGCCACACCTGCAGCGAACCATACTCCGGTAGCAGGGTACTGGCCTGCTGCACGGAGCTGTGAACAGTGGCGAGCATGTTGCTTTGCAGCACCACCACTGCCACAGCGACCAGCAGCGCAAGGACGCTTAATGCCGCTGCCTGGCTATGGACCTTCACTTTTGCCGCCTGCAATAACAGCGCAGCAAAAATCGGGCCGCCCAACAGCACCGTCAGGAAGAAGCCCAGGGTGGTATATCCATTATGCCAGGTGGGGACGGTATCGATCTGATAGACGCGGGTCATTGCCCAGACAAAACCGATCCCCAGCATTTGGGTGATCACCAGCCAGGCGGTGTAGAGCGCATCCGGCAGTTTCTTCAACATCGCCAGCAACCAGCCGAGGCCGCCTACGGCAAAGAAGAGCGAACCACTGGCGATTTCGTTACTGAGGGCAGAGGCCCCGATGCGGTTCAGGGAGTTAAAGGCCCGCAGCGGCGAGCCCAGATGCAGCACCGAGGCAATAAAGCCTGCCCCCATCACCAGCCAGACAAAGAACATCATGCGCAGGATCCGCTCCCGTGCCGGACCATTACTTTCCCGCATCAGGACAAAGCCCATCACCAGTATTGCCCCCACGGCACACTGCCCAAATACCGTAAAAATGACCAGAGGCCATTCATGCCATCCGCTTCCCATCTCACACCTCCTTCGGATTGGCCAGATAG
>ERZ773187.1425-NODE-1425-length-18256-cov-20.251030_pt1 | contig 18256 bp, 20 predicted proteins | sample MGYA00511242_ERZ773187 | MGnify/ENA primary metagenome ERZ773187 (study PRJEB29015, sample SAMEA2737744) | human gut metagenome | biome: human gut; feature: human-associated habitat; material: faeces | place: China | collected 2012 ... | reverse complement strand
ACTGCACCGCGTGGATGTATTCCATTGCCTGTTCGTAGTTCATAGATACTGCCTCGATTCAAGGAATAATATTAAAAATTTCGGAACACCGGAGCGTCTGCCGACGCTCCGGTGTTCCATTTTACGAATCTCTTACTTCTTTGCCAGCTTCATCAGGCTGCGGTTTTCCAGCAGGATGCGCAGCAGCACAACGTTCACGGCGCTCAGGATGAGGGCGTTAGGGATGCGCACTGCCAGCGTTGCCCACGGATAGCCGTAAAACAGGCGCAGCGCCAGCGAGGTGATGACCATGGAGCCCACAAAGTGCCCCAGCAGCACGCTGGCTGCAAGCCGCAAATTTGTGGAAAGGCTGCTCAGCTTCTGCCATGCAAAGCCCGCCACCAAGCCGGTGGCGCCCGCACCCAGCGTGATAAGCGGGTTAACGGCGTAGCCCGCCAGCACACCGCCGATGATATCGGCCACTGCACCCACCGCAAAGCCTGCGCCGGGGCCGAACACCACCGCCGCCAGCAGCACCGGCAGACTGCCCAGATTGAACCGGACGAAGCCGGTGGAGATGCTGAGCACCCGGCTGAACACGATGCTCATAGCCACCAGCAAAGCCAGCATGGTCAGGGTACGCACCGAAGTTTTTTTGTCGTTCATTGTAGTTGTCCTCCTTAAAAAGGAACAGCAGGCAGGACGCAAAAACGCCCTCCCCTGTGACAGACCGCACAAAGGAGGGCGTGAATTCCAACAACATTCACTTCCGGGCAAAAACCGCAGACGGCTCTCGCCTGCACCCAAGTCCATGCAGCAGCGGGATGCAGACCCTGCACCGCGGTCAATACCTTCGTCCGCAGCACAACTCCCCGTTGATGCGGCACTTAACGCGCAGGGTCTTACTCTGTTGATGATGCCATTATAATCCTTTTTTTGCTGCACTGCAAGCGCCCAAACAGACATCTTTGCCAAAGGAGCGTTTTTATTTTTGGCAGTGTTGTATAAACGTAGGACTTTTACCCGCTTGCCTCCCTCTTTTCTTTTGGCGCAGAACGTGGTAAGATGAACACAAGATACCAAAGGGGAAACTGCCCCGGAAAGGAAATTTTCCATGAAATTCAGCGAAATGACCTATACCCGCCCGGACATCAACGCCCTGCTGGCACGGTGCAAGCAGCTGGCCGCCAAGGCCGCCGATGCGCAGGACGGCGACGCCCTCATTCAGGTGTACTACGAGCAGAGCCGCGCCTTTGCGGACTACACCACCGCCTCCCAGCTGGCCAACATCCACTACACCTGCGACACCCGCGATGCCTACTGGAAGGCTGAGCAGGACTTTTTTGATGCCAACGGCCCCGCTGTGACCAACGCCAGTGTAGAGATCAGCCGGGCGTTTCTGGCAAACCCCTATGTGGATGCCCTTACCGAGCACTTCGGCACCACCTGCGTAGCCGGTATGAAGAACGCCGTGCTGGGCATGGACGACCGTACCGTGGAATTGCAGCAGGAGTTCAACGCGCTGGTCAGCCAGTACCAGCAGATCTACGGCGGCGCACTGGTGGAGCTGGACGGCAAACAGCTGACCATCCCCCAGCTGGGCCCCTACAAGGAGGATCTGGACCCCGCCGTGCGCCGCGCCGCCTACGAAGCCGAGGCCGGTTACTTTGACGCCCACCGGGACGAGCTGGACACACTGTACACCAAAATCGTCAAGAACCTGAATCAGCAGGCCAAGGTGCTGGGCTACAAGGATTACAGCGAGCTTTCCTATGTACGCATGAACCGCATCGGCTACGGACAGGCCGAAATTCAGGCCTTCCGGGATCAGGTGGCAAGGGACGTTGTGCCCGAGCTGCAAAAGGTGATGGCCATGCGCGCCAAGCGCACCGGCATCACCCACCCCACCTTTACCGACCTGCCCATCATCTTCAAGGACGGCAACCCCAAGCCCATCCCGGGCTATCAGGCACGCATGGATGCCGCCCGCACCATGTACCACGAACTCAGCCCCGAAACGGCGGAGTTCATCGACTTTATGCAGGACAACGAGCTGTTTGACGTAGAAAGCCGCCCCGGCAAGATGTCCGGCGGCTACATGACCAGCCTGCCCAGCTACAAGGCACCCTTCATCTTTGCCAACTGGAATAACACCTCCGGCGATGTGGACGTGCTGACCCACGAGTGCGGCCACGCCTTTGAGGGCTATGTGGCCGAGCGCGACCCCAACGTGCCTGCCGATCTGGAATGCCCCGCCATGGAGAGCGCCGAGATCCACTCCATGGCGATGGAGTTCCTCACCGCGCCGTGGCACCACCTGCTGTTCGGCAAGGATACCGAGAAGTACGCCCTGCTCCACGCCGAGGACAGCTTTGTGTTCCTTGCCTACGGCTGCGCCGTGGACGAGTTCCAGCACATCATGTATCAGAACCCAGACCTGACCCCCGACCAGCGCAACGCCGAGTGGCTCAAGCTGGAAAAGAAGTACCGTCCGTGGATCGATTTTGACAACCTGCCCTTCTACGGGCGCGGTGCCGGTTGGCAGCGCCAGCTGCACATCTACGAGTGCCCCTTCTATTATATCGACTACTGCCTGTCCACCATGGCAGCCTTGCAGTTCTTCCTGCTGAGCCTTGACGACCACAAGGACGCATGGGAGCGCTACCTCAAACTGGTGCGCCGCGCCGGTCTTGCCAGCTACACCGAGCTGCTGCAGACCGCCGGGCTGAAGGTGCCCTTTGCCGAAGGCAGCGTCAAGGGCATTGCCCAGCAGATGACCCGCTGGCTGGAAGAGCATCAGGTGGGCTAAAGTCGTTTCGTGTCAGCGGCAGAGCGTTTCGTGACAGTTTTCTTGCTTTTTCTGTCGTGCTGCGATATACTGAAGCCAGAGATCCCCCTTCGAAAATGGAAAGGAGTGCTGACTTATGAGATCTTCCCGTTTGTTCCGGCGCGTCGTTGCCGGTCTGTGCGCTGCCGCCATGCTGTGCGGCGGCATGATCGCTTCGGCTGCTGCGCCCGCACTGCCCGCCGCCCCCGCTGCTGTGGAGGCCACCAACGCCGCCCCCAGCGATGCCGAACTCAAGGCCGCCTTTTCCAAGTTCACCGTCACCTACGACGAGGAGGCCGGCGGCTGGGATCTTTCCTCTCCGCAGGAGCAGGCAAGCATGGATAAAAAGTCCTGCGGGCTGTACCCCTATATGTTCTTGCAGGACGATAGCATTGCCTTTAATATGATCCTGACCTATGTGGGCAGCAAGAAGCTGGACATCAAAACGGTCAACGTATCTGCTGATGACGAGCTGTACACCTTTACCTGTGACGAGGAATACGGCGGCGGCTACGATCAGGATCTGGGCTGCTGGTTCGACATGGAGCTGTTCCAGCTGAGCGATGAGGAGGTCAGCCTGCTGAGCGAGTGGCTGAACGCCAAGAGCGTCACCGCCGTATTCGTTGGCCGGGACGGCACCACCCAGAGCTACGCCCTGACCAAGGAGAACCGCACCGCCATTCAGGAGATGGTCACCGCCTACAACCTGATGCTCTCCTCTACCGTGGAGCAGTGCGAGCCCATCCTGACCAGTCTGGCAAAGTAAACGCATTTCCAGAGTCCCCGGAGCGTCTGCGGATGCTCCGGGGACTTTTTGCACTAATTTTTTTATTTTTGCAAAAAAGGCTTGCAAAGCCGGCCAAGCTGTGCTATAATTATCGAGCTGTGATGTGCTGCTATAGCTCAGTTGGTAGAGCGCATCCTTGGTAAGGATGAGGTCTCCAGTTCGAATCTGGATAGCAGCTCCAGCTTAACCGCTCTGAAGTCTTAGGACTTCGGGGCGGTTTTCGTTTATCCTTTCAGCCATACTACAAAAATACCGCCGCACAGCTGTGCGGCGGTATTTTTTAATCCTCGTCGGGGATATTCTCTGCGTCCAGCAGATACTCGGTCTCGGTCTGCTGTTCCATCTGCTGCTCTGTCCAGTCCAGCTGCACAGCGCCGCTCAGGTCCAGCGAATAGTCCTCGGTGTATAGCAGACTGCCGGTGTTCAGGCTGCTCTCTGCCGGGCTGCGGGCATCCCATGTAAAGTGCAGACTTTCCGGCGGCACGGTGCACTGCTTTGCCAGTGCGGTCAAAGCGTAGCAATCCCGGGCAAAGTCGGCGGCGCTGTCGTAGGGGCCGAACAGTTCCACGGTCAAGGTCAGGTAGACATCCCCGGCGGGCAAGGCGGCTGCCTCCTGCAAGGTTTCGGCCTGCGGGCCGCTCAGGAACATTCTGCCGCTGATATCCCGGATGGCAATATCCTGCGCATCCTGCTTGCAGGCGGTGTACAGCTCGTTGATGGCCTGTGCGCTCAGGCGGTTCATGGTCTGCTGATTTTCGCCGCTCAACTCGTCCCATAGCATGGGCAGCATCGCCATGCAAAAGCAGCCCGCCATCAGCACCAGACAGACCAGCACGGACACAAAGTCGTACTTCCAGCGGCCGGGGCGGGCGGCAAAGAACAGCACCTCGCATCCCAGCAGAACCAGCGCCACCGCCGGGGCAATTTTCAGAGTCAGCTGCACATCAAAGCCCGGCACAAAGAAATACAGCAGGAAGAACACGCCCGCCGCAATGAGACACGCGCCCAAGGTCAGGCTGCCCACCCGGCGCAGGGGCTTTTCAGCGGGTCGTTTTTCTGCCGGTTTCTGCTCCGGCGCGGGCGCACTGCCCGGCTGTGCCGTCAAAGGGGTCTTATTCTGCTCGGTCATCGTCATCCTCCGCAGGGGTCTCGTCCTGCTCTGCACCGGTCACCGGCTCCCCCAGCAGTGCCGAAAGCTCCGGCATGGCAAAATGGGCGTCCGTGTCTGCGGTGTCCTCGGCATCTTCTGCCTGCGGCGCAGCCGTGTAGGCGTGGAAGTCCTCGGGTTCCTCCTCGGCGGGCTGCTTGCCCTTTTTGTTTTTCGGGCCGCGCACCAGCCACATACCGCACACGATCAGTGCCACGCAGACCACGATCTGCGGCAAAGCGTCCAGCATCAGGTAGATGGCGCGGAAAACCGGGTTATCCTGTCCCCAGCGCCACATCACATCGCCCAGCACCCGCATGATGATGTTGTTGTAGAACACGATCGCGCCCAGCGCGATGAGCCCCCAGCCCACCAGCTTGTGGCTTTCGCCCATGAACTGGGTCATGCGGGCATCGTGCCAATTAAAGTGCACCAGATAATCGTCCTCCGGGGCCTTTTCTGCCGCCAGCTGCGCGCGGAGGTTCAAGGTATCGAAAAAGCTGTACATATACACAACGATGCAGCCGACTACCAGTGCGTCCAGCCCCGTGGTGCTGCCTAGGATAATAAACAGGCAGAACATGGTGATAAGCGAGAGCCCCCGCTTCATATAGCCCTGATACATCTGCCCCGCACCGGGGATGCAGGCAAACAGCAGGGTCAGGATCCCGTTTTTCTTCATAATCAGTTCCCTCATTTCTCAGTGGTGTCTGCACTGCGGTGCAAAAGCGCGTCCAGTGCATCGGATAGTTTTTCGGTCAGCTGCTTTTTGTCCTCTATGGGCTTGCCCAGCGGGGCGGTGGATTGCTGCGGCGCTTTGTCGTTCACCGGCTTGCCCAGCAGCTCCGGTTCGGTCTGTTGCGTGGTCTGCGGCAGCCATGTGTTCAGCTGCTGCCCGGTGTGCAGGATCTGTTCCAGCGTACCGGTGCGCCACATGGTCAGCGCCAGAACCGCCGCCACCGTTGCCACAGCGGCGCGGCCCCATGTGTTCTGCATCAGCCGTATCCAGATGGTGCCCATCACCGCGCCCCGGGCGGAGCGCGGCGGCTGCTCCAGCACATCATCGGTCAGCAGAGCGGTGTAGCGGTCCATGCAGCGGTCGCAGTAGGCAAGGTGCTCGGCAGCTTCCAGCAGCTGCGTTTCGTCCAATTGTCCACCGACCAGTGCCTGTAAGCCTTCCTCACTCAGACAGCCTTTTACGTCAAACAGTTCCATGTACGCTCCTCCTTTCACAGGGTATGCGGTCGTTTTGCAAGATCTGCTGCGCCAGCATCTTTTTGGCGCGGTAGACCTGCGCTTCCACCGTTTTGGGCGGACGTCCGCACAGCCTTGCAGCCTCGGCCATGGTGTGCTGTTCCAGCAGCACCAGACGGCAGGGCGTGCAGTAGGGCTCCCGCAGATTTAAAATCATCCCGGTAAGCTCCTCTTCGCCCAGTGCTTCCAGCACCTGCTGTTCCGGCTGCATGCCGGGCGGCGCGCCCTCCAGCGCCAGCACCTCGTCGCCGGGGGTGTTCATCTTGCGCACCCACGCGCTGCGCAGATAGTCCTTGGCTTTGTTGGCGGCGATGCGCGCCAGCCACTGCTTTTCAAAGCCGGGCGGGCAGCGGTCGATGGCCCGCCACGCCGCCAGAAAGGTCTCCTGCGTCAGATCCTGCGCTTCCTGTACATCCGGCACCAGCTAATGGCAGACCGTGTACACGAGCGCCTGATATTTCTGCACCATCGTGCTGAATTCCTGTGTTGTCAACGCGCTGCACGGCCTCCTTTCCGGTCTTGGATGCGGTACTCTGCGCCGCCCTTCTGTCTTTAATACGAGACAGCGGCGGCAGTTCCTGCAAAAAACTGAAATATTTTCAAACTTTTTCTTCTGCCGCAGATATGGTACAATAACAGTATAGCACACAGGGAGGGTTTTCGCCATGGCTTCTACCACCCGTCAGGCGCTTTTACAGGCGCTGAGCGCCGCCGAGGGCGCGTATATTTCCGGCCAGCAGCTGGCGCAGCAGCTGGGGGTCAGCCGCGCTGCCGTGCACAAGGCGGCAGCGGTGCTTACCGCGCAGGGCTATGCGCTGGAAGCCGCCTCCCGCCGGGGGTACCGCCTGCTGGGCGGCGACCCCTTCTGCACCGAGGCGGTAGGCCCCTACCCCGCCCCGGTGCAGCTGTACGACACGTTGGAAAGCACCAACCGCACCGCAAAGCTGCTGGCGCTGGAAGGCGCTGTCCACGGCACTCTAGTGCTGGCGGGCGGGCAGACCGCCGGGCGCGGGCGGCTGGGGCGCAGCTTTACCAGCCCGGCGGGCAAGGGGGTGTACTGCTCGGTGGTGCTGCGCCCGCCGCTGCCCGCCGCCAACGCCCAGACCGCCACCATCGGCGCGGCAGTGGCAGTGTGCCGGGCGGTGCAGATGCTGTGTGGGCTGGAACTTGCCATCAAGTGGGTGAACGACCTGTATTACAAGGGCAAAAAGGTGTGCGGCATCCTGACCGAGGCCGGTACAGACCTTGAAAGCGGCCAGCTGGAATGGCTGGTGGTGGGCATCGGGCTGAACCTGACCGCCACGGCTGAGGACTTTCCCCCGGAGCTTGCCGCCAAAGCGGGCAGCCTGTACCCCGGTGGCCCTGCCCCGGTAAGCCGGGCGGCGCTGGCAGGTGCCATCGGGCGGGAGCTGTTGGCGCTCTGCCCGGGCTTTGCCTGTCTGGACGAGTACCGCGCCCGCTGCTTTGTGCCCGGTCATTGGGTGACCGTGTGCACCGGCACCGAGACCTACGCCGCACAGGCGCTTTCCATTGACGATGCCGGGCGGCTGGTGGTGCAGCGGGAGGGCGGGCGCACCGAGGCGCTGCGCTGCGGCGAGGTGACTATTCGTCCCACTAAGACGGAATAAACGGATACAAAAAGCCCGCCGGGCATTGTGCACGGCGGGCTTTGGTTTACAGTTTACTCTGCCTTGGTCTCGGGCTTTGCCTCAGCCTTGGCTTCCGGCTTTGCTGCGGGGGCAGCAGCGGGAGCGGCGGGCTTCACCACGGGCTTCGGGGGATTGGGATCGTCCTTCAGCGGGAACAGGATGATGTGCTTGGGGCACTTCTGGGCGCACATACCGCAGCCCTTGCACTTGTCGTAATCAATGCGTGCCACGCCGTCCACAACATGGATAGCGTCGAACTTACAGGTGCGCTCGCACATGCCGCAGGCGATACAGGAGGTGGTGCACAGCTTGTTTGCCACAGCACCCTTGTCCTTGTTGGAGCACATGACCACCGGCTTGCGGGGGCCGGCAGCGTCGATCATGATCACCTGCTTGGGGCAGATGTTGGCACAGGCACCACAGCCGGTGCACTTGTCCTTGTCCACCTTTGCCACACCGTCTACGATGTGGATGGCGTCGAACTTACACACCTTGGTGCAGTCGCCCAGACCGATGCAGGCGAAGGAGCAGGTCTTGGGGCCGCCGTACAGGGCTGCCGCAGCAGCACAGGTCTGGATGCCCTTGTAGTCGTAGGCTGGCTTGCAGTGCTCGGAGCTGCCCTGACACTGCACAACAGCCTTCTTTTCTACGGCGCTTGCCTCGCCGCCCATGATCTTGGCAATGGCAGCAGCAGCCTTGGGGCCGCCGGGTGCACACTTGTCGCAGGGCACGCCGTCCAGAACAACTGCCTTGGCGTAGTCGGAACAGCCGGCGTAGCCGCAGCCGCCGCAGTTTGCGCCGGCCAAGCAGGCAGAAACTTCCTCAATGCGGGGGTCTTCCTCCACCGCCATGAACTTTGCGGCAGCTACCAGAACGATGGCACCCACAGCGCCCACGATGGTGCACAGGATAACAGCAGATACAATATTCATAGTCCTGTTCCTCCCTTACAGCGTAACATTGAACAGGTTTTCGACGATGCCGCCGAAGCCCATGAAGGACAGGCTGGTGATTGCAGCTGCGATCAAGGTGATGGGCAGGCCCTTGAAGGGTGCCGGGGGATCGCAGGCTTCCACGCGCTTACGCACGCCGCTGAACATGACCATGGCCAGCATAAAGCCGCAGCCTGCGCCGATGGCACAGATCAGAGCCTCGATGTAGGCGTAGCCGAAGCCGTGTGCAGCCACATCTGCACCGTAGTCGCCCACGACCAGAATGGTCACAGCCAGCACGCAGCAGTTGGTGGTGATCAGGGGCAGATAAACGCCCAGCGAGTTATACAGTGCAACGATGTACTTCTTGAGGAAGATCTCGATGAACTGCACCAGCACAGCGATGACCAGAATGAACACGATGGTCTGCAGGTAGCTCAGACCAGCCTGGTCCAGAATGAAGATCTGGATGGGGAAGGTAACGGCCGTTGCCATGAACATGACAAAGATGACAGCACCGGACATACCAACAGCGGAATCCAGCTTTTTGGAAACGCCCAGGAACGGGCAGATACCGTAGAACTTCACCAGCACATAGTTGTTGACAAGGATCATGCTGAAGAAGATCGCAGCGAGTTTGACGAGCATCTTATTCCGCCTCCTTCTTCAGATTGTCAAGATCACAGCAGCTCTTGCGCTCGATGCGGGCGTCCAGCTTGCCTTCCAGCCACACACAGCCGGCCATCAACAGGCCAAAGCAGAAGAATGCACCGGGAGCCTGCGTCATGATGGAGACCTTGGCAACGCTTTCCGGAATGATCTGGAAGCCCAGCCAAGTGCCGCTGCCCAGGATCTCACGGATGGAGGCCATCAGAGTAGCGGTGAGGGTGTAGCCGAGGCCCATGCCCACGCCGTCCAGTGCGGAATCCACCACATTGTTCTTGCAGGCGAACATCTCGGCACGGCCCAGAATGATACAGTTGACAACGATCAGGGGCAGGAACACGCCCAGAGCGTTGTACAGGCTTTCCATGTAGGCCTGCATGAACATCTGCACGATGGTCACAAAGCCTGCAATGATGACGATGTAGCAGGGCAGATGCACCTTGCCGGGGATGACTTTCCGCAGCAGGGAGATCATGATATTGGAGCACACCAGCACGAAGGTGAAGGCGGCGCCCATGCCCAGTGCGCTGGAAACTGCCGTGGTAACGGCCAGAATGGAGCAGGTGCCCAGAACCAGACGCAGAACAGGGTTTTCTTTGATGATGCCGTTGGTAAGGATGCTTACCTTGGACTTATTTTCTTGTGCCATTTCTTACCAACCTCCTTTTATGCCAGCTCGTTGAAGCAGTTGATACAATCATTGATGGCAGCAAACAGAGCGGTGGACGAAATGGTTGCGCCACTGTACGCATCGAAATCCTGATTCATCACAATGTTCTTGGTGCCGTCCATGCCGTTGAACTGTGCCAGGAAGTCATCGGTGGACACATTGGAGCCGATGCCCTTGGTCTGGGTAGAAGCGTCTACCCAGATGCCGGTCTCGGCACCGTTGGCGTCAAAGCCCATAATGACGGTCAGGATGCCGCCGTCAAAGCCCTTTTCCTCGGCCTTGATGGCAATGCCGCCGTCCGGAGCCTTTACCACGCCGGTAACATTGGCGGTGGTGTAGTCGGTCACTTCCTCCAGCGTAGCTGCGTCCGAAACAGAGGGCATCACGCTGACATAAGCAGCCAGCGTGGTGCGGCGGGTGTTCTCCTTGATAACGGGAGCGGTCATGCCGTTCACCAGAGCCAGCAGCAAGCTGACGATCAGAGAGATGACGGTCAGCACAACAATGGGCTTACCGGTGGTTTCCCAGCTGGAATTTGCAGTCTTACTCATTTGCCAGCACCCTCCTTCGCTTTCTTTGCAGGCTTCACATAGCCATACGGGGTCTGACGGGTCAGATCATTGATGTACGGGACCCACAGGTTCATGAACAGCAGTGCGAAGGACACGCCCTCGGTGTAGCTGCCCCAGTAGCGGATAGCAAAGGTAACGATGCCAAGGCAAACGCCGTACACCAGCTTGCCCTTCAGGGTAAAGGGGCTGGTAACGTAGTCGGTAGCCATGAACACAGCGCCGAACAGCAGGCCGCCGCTCAGCACGGCAACCAGTGCGCTGTGCAGATCCCTAGTAGCGATCAGGTAGAACACGAACACGCTGCCAACGTAGGAAGCAGGGATGGCGATGCTGATGGTCTTGGTAGCCACCAGATAGATCAGACCCAGCACGATAGCCAGTGCGCAGGTCTCGCCCAGCACACCGCCGTGGATGCCCATGAACAGATCCAGCAGACTCAGCTTGGAGGGATCTGCCACAGCCAGCGGGGTAGCCTTGGACAGCTGGTCCACCGCTGCATCCGGGAACACCCACTTATTCATGGAGCCGGCAAAGCTGATAAACAGCACGATACGGCCCACCAGAGCGGGGTTTGCAAAGTTCATGCCAATGCCGCCGAACAGCTGCTTGACAACGATGATAGCCACCAGATCGCCGATGATCAGCTGACCGATGGGCATACCCACGGGCACGTTCATGGCCAGAATGATGCCGGTGACCACAGCGGACAGGTCGCTGATGGGGTTTGCACGCTTCAGCAGCTTGCAGTACAGCCACTCAAAAACCACACAGGCCACCACGGAAACGGCGGTGACCAACAGGGCGCGCACGCCGAAAATGATCGCAGAGGCAACCACGCAGGGGCACAGTGCAACGATCACGTTGGCCATCAGGCTTTGGGTGGTCTCGTCACTGCGGACGTGCGGGGAAGCCGAAACAATAAGCTTCGTATCCATTACTTATTGCCTCCTTTTTTGATTTCGCCAAGATAGAAGGCCTTGGCCAGACTCATCATCTGGGTAACAGGGCGCTTTGCCGGGCAGACGAAGGAGCAGCTGCCGCAGTTGAAGCAGTAGTCAGCGTGCAGCTTGCCCAGCTCCTGCACATCGCGGGCGGCGTAGGCCTGATTGACCTCCACGGGCTCCAGACCCATGGGGCAGTACTCCACGCAGCGGCCGCAGCGGATGCAGGGGTTGACCTGCGCGGGCTGTGCAGCTGCCTTGCTCAGCAGGATCAGACCGGAAGTGGTCTTGGTGGTGGGGTAGGAAAGGTTCTCCACAGCGGGGCCCATCATGGCACCGCCGGCAACCACCTTGCCCAGCTCGCCCTTGACGCCCACATAGTCCAGAATGTCCTGATAAGCGGTGCCCACAGGCACAACAACGTTCTGGGGCTTTGCGCAGGCATCGCCGTCCACGGTGATGGTACGCTGGACCACCGGCATACCGGTAGCCAGATACTTGCCCAGCGTGGAAACGCTGGTCACGTTCATCACGATAGCGCCTGCATCGGCGGGCAGACCGCCGTGGGGCACCTCGCGGCCGAGGCACTTCTCGATCAGGATCAGCTCTGCGCCGGTGCCGTAGACACTGGGCAGGGGCTTTACCTCAATAGCGCTGTCGTCCTTGGTCTTTTTGCACAGCAGGTCGATGCACTCGGGCTTGTTGTTCTCAATACCAATGATGCACTTCGGGATGCCGGTATACTGCAGCACAGCCTTGATGCCGCGGATGATATCATCGCTGCACTCCAGCATCTCCTGCGTGTCGCTGGTCAGCCACACCTCGCACTCGGAGGCGTTGATCAGTAAAGTATCCACCGACTGCTTGGGCTGCAGCTTCACATCGGTGGGGAAGCCTGCGCCGCCCAGACCTACCAGACCGCACTCGCGCACGGCGGCAAGGAAGCTTGCCTTATCGGTGACTTCCGGTGCCTTGACAGCCGGGTCTACGGTCTGCTTGCCATCGGTCTTGATGACAACAGAATCGCACATACGGCCATTGGACAGACGGAAAGGTTCCACTGCAGCTACCGTACCGGAAACGCTGGAGTGGATGTTTGCGGAGACAAAGCCGCCCGCCTCACCGATCTTGGTGCCGACGAACACTTCATCGCCTTTTTTCACCAGAGCCTTGGCGGGTGCGCCAATGTGCTGGCTCATAAGGATGCGTACCTGCGCGGGCAGAGGCATCGGGATAGGTTTGCTTGCAGCAGTTGCCTTGTCATGCGGCGTATGCGCGCCAAGCGCCGCACGTTTCAGCTTGTTCAACATGGATTTCAAATCCCCCATTCTGCTTGAATTGCTATCCCCACGCCCATGCAGGCGCACTGGTACAGGGACAGCAGCTGCTTAACACACTTATTGTATCATTTTGGCGCGGGAAGTCAACGACATCACGGCTCAAATGATGAATTTTCCTGAACTTTCTTATTCGTTTTCGCCGATTAGTTTTAACTAACTACCGTATTTTTCTTTTTGTTCTCCCTCTTCTGCCGTTTGCCTTTGCTGTGGGAATATGCTATACTATACCTAACATGACAGGCGGAACGTCCCCCGCTCCGCTCCCGAACTTCACAAGGAGGCACCAAACCATGAAAGTTCTCAAAGCTCTGCTCGCCGTCCTCACCACACTGGCTGTCGCCCTGACCGCCATTCTGCTGCTCTGGCAGGATAAAAGCGCCCCGCGCTATATCAAGATCTACGAAAACGAGCAGTAATATTTTTCTTGCAAAAACAGCACCCCGGCCAAGCGGTAAAACCGCCCGGCCGGGGTGTTTTTGCGTTATCCGGCAGACCACACAAAAACGCCGCCGACTTTTCGTCAGCGGCGTTTGCTCGTATCAGTAGGTCATCACGACCACCATAAAGGGAATTTTTTTCCTTGTTTCAGGGTCGGTGTTATGCACAACGCCCACGCCCACAAGGGTAGCTTCCGTGCTCGTGACCAGTGCCGGTTTCCATTTGCCGGTGTCCTTTACCCAGCCGCGGATCACGCTCTCTGTGGGATACGCGCCGTAGCCGCCTACGCCCACCAGCTTTTTACCCTTTACCGGCAGCTGGCTGATGTCGTTCCAGTCCTTCGTATACCGCTTGCCATTCGGGTCGGTGCCGTACTTGCCAAGCAGCCAGTCCAGCTGCAATTTTGCCATTTTTTCAGCCATGGCGCAGACCTCGGCGTCCATGGTCAGCGGGGTGTTATTGCCGTTGTTCTTGCGCACTGTGTTCAGTGCTTCCACCACCGCAGCCACCTTCTGCGCCTCGGTCTTTTTGTCGGTGGGGTCTTTGCCGGTCTCGCTGCTGCCCGGCGTATCCGGCGCGTCCGGCGCGTCCGGCGCGGAAGGGCCGGAGGGCCCGCAGGCTGCTAAAAGCAGCAGCGCCATTGCAGCTGCAAGAGCCGCTGCCGTCCATCGTTTCCAAAGCTTCATCTGTGGTCCCTCGCTTTCTCCTTATGGGAGCGCGTTGCTCCCCAGTTTCATCTTATCCCCTGCTGCGGCGCGCTGTCAATGGGCAGATGCGCCAAACTTTGCCGGAAAGTTTCGGCAAAGCGTGCAAAAGCAGGAATATTTTGAATGCGCGCCGCGCCTTCCGGGTTGCGGCACCCAGCATCCGCATCGTGCCTTGGGCGGCACTCGCATCTTGCTGGCCGCTGCCCCAACAACTCCTCCCTGTTTCCGCCACTGGCGGCGGTCGTCGTCGTTGCAGCGGAAAAATTATTTTTTATTCGCAATTCCGGAAAATCGGCAGATTTTCCGGAATTGCTTTTTCACCGGGCACACTGCGCGGGCTTTTCTGCACGCAAAAAGGCTGCCGCACAGCCTGTGTGCGGCAGCCCGGGGTGTATCAAGTTATGCTCGGAGTAGTCGGCGTATAGGTGATCAGGATCAGGATATAGCTCTCATCGCCGATCTTGTGCGTAGCTGCGCCGATCTCGACCTTATTGTCACCGGGATTGAACGTGCCGGGGTCCACAAACCGGTAGAGGCCCGCGGCATTCGCCATCCACTGCATCTTCAGGAATTCGCCCATCACGCCGCTGCTCTTGATCTGACTGTCGACATCGATCGGGTTGAACATGCAGGGCGTTTTTTCGAGGTCAATTTTGGCTGCCTTTATAACAGCAGGATCCAGCAGCAGTTCCTTGGCATCCTTGCCGTTGTTTGCCTCCTGCGCGGCGGCCGTATCGGCGGCTGCCAGCAGCGCTGCTGCCATTTCATCTGCCTTTTTGGTGTGGGTCACAGTTTCGTTTACGTCTGTTAAATTATCGATCGTTATTTTCAGCAGCTCGTCCTGCATGGCGTAGCTATTGCCGCCGCCGCAGCCTACCATCGTTAATGCCAGTGCAGCGGCCAGCACGGCGGCTGCCAATTTTTTGAACAGTTTCATCGTTTCCTCCTTGCCGCAGCCTGCAATAAGTCTGCCGGGGCAGCTGCTGCAGACCGCATCTTGTAACTATACCGTTCCGGTCTTGGGGCATCCGTAAGGGCTGTCACAGCCCGGACGCTCTTATTTCATGAGCATAAGCACCCAGTTCTCGCCGTCAAGCGTGCCGATGGCAAGACCAAACTCAAATTTTCTTCCGATGTGAGGATCGCCGATTGTATGATCAGCATCCCGCCGAAGCTGATCTGCAAGACTAAAAGGCTTAAACTGATTCATGGTATCGCTGATGTAACTCGGAACGTACACCAAGGAGACTTTATAAGCATCCTTTTCCGGGTCAATGCCGAACTTTTGCAGGAACGTCTCATCATCCAGCAGATCCTGCAGATTCGGCCAATCTGCGCCTTCGTCCAAAGCAGCGATCTCGTTATTATACTCTGTCAGCAGCTTTGCCGCCAAGGCATCCAGGTCCTTGCTGTTCGTGGCCTGCTCGTTACGCATAACAGCATCATCCGAGACAGCATTCTTGACCTGCTGGGCAAGGCCTGTCTTGGAGCCGCCGCAGCCCACCATCATCAGTGCCAGAGCCGCCACCAGTACGGCAGCCGCCAGTTTCTTGAACAATTTCATGCTTCATGCCTCCTTCTTCGTCAGACACTATCCTATGCGGCCCGGACGTTTTCCAAGCCTGCTTTCTTTCATTTTACCGTTTCTTTTGCTTTTTATCAATGCACAGATGCTATAAAGTTTTTTCAGCCAATTTCAGCAATTTGCGCAAAAAAGGCTGCCGCACGGAATGTGCAGCAGCCTTTCGGGCTTAGTAATCGTTTTCGCAGCCAAGCAGGAATTTCATGTAGGCAAAGGTGCGCTCCCGCCCGAGGTCCCGCACCATGCACAGCAGTTTTTCCAGCAGTGCCCGGGTCTCCGGGTGCATCAGGTAGTGATCCTTGCTGCGCTGGTAGTACTCCCACGGGGAGGCATCGGTGTACTTGTCGCCCAGATAGATCTGGCTTGCCGCCACCCGGTCGCACACCATCTCGCAGACGTACCGCAGGGGGATCTTCATGCCGGTCAGGCCGGTCTTGGTGGTGCTGTAATCGATCCAGTATTCCAGATGATGCTTGTTGCGCCCCTTGTGGTGCAGCCACGCCGAGGTGTAGCCCTTGGCTGCGCGCTCGGCCTCGTTGGGGCTGTGGTCACCCTGATAATAGATGCACCCGGGGATGAACTCGGTGGGGCTATACTTGCTCAGGTCGTGGGCAAGACCCTGCTCATACAACCCGCATTCAAAGCAGTATTTCATCACCAGCAGCTTGTGCCGGGTGATGGTCTCGAAATGACCCTTGATGTTCATGCTGTTATTCCCTCCACTGCACCGTGATGCATCCCTCTTTCAGCCCGCGCAGATCATCGCTTTCGGAAAAATCCTCCCGGTCCATGGTCAGATTGGGGTTGTAGTAGGGGTCATGCAGGATGTTCGCCTTGCCGTGCACATCGTACAGGCGCTGCTGCTCGGCGGCAAAGCGCCGCGCCTTTACCGGGTCTTTTTCGTCCCCGCCGCGGCTCTTGCTCTCGTAGTGGGTCAGCTGGGCGTAGGGCGTCCACGCAATGCGGTAGCCCGCATCCCGCACCCGCAGGCAGAAGTCCACATCGTTGAAGGCCACCGCAAAGGCTTCGTCCAACCCCTTTACCTCGTCCCACACGCTGGTCTTTACCAGCAGGCAGGCACCAGTAACGGCAGAAAAGTCCTGCACCGTGGCGGTGCGGAACAGATAGCCGCTGCCGCCGGCCTTTTTGTACTTGTGGCTGTGTCCCGCGTAGCCGCCCAGCCCGGTAATGACGCCCGCGTGCTGGATGGTCTCGTCCGGGTAAAAGAGCATGGCACCGCACACTGCCGCCCCGCCGGGGTGGGCGCATTGGCGCAGAAGTTCAGTGAGCCAGTCGCCGCTGCGCACCTCCACGTCGTTGTTCAGCAGCAGCAGATACTCGCCGGTGGCGTACTTGCGGCCAAAGTTGTTGATGCCGGAAAAGTTGAAGCCCTTTTTCGGGTAGGTGACCACCCGCAAGCCGTCGTAACGCTGCTGCGCCTTTTTATAGTAGGCAAAGGTGGCGGGGTCGGTGGAGTTGTTCTCCACTACGATCACCTCAAAGTGCTCCCACCCGGTCTTTGTCCAGATGCTGTGCAGGCACTTTTCCAGATCCTCGGTGTGGTCCTTGTTGGGGATGAGGATGCTCACCTTCGGTTCGCCCACGATGTCCCACTTCACCCGGTAGGTGCTGGGGAACAAGCCATCCTCCACCGTGCCGGTGCGCCCGGTGCGGGTCAGGTGGTCTGCCAGCGCCTTTTTAGCCGCTGCCGCCACATAGGGCTTGGCATCAGCACCGCCGGAGGTAGACCCCGCGTGCACCCGCCAGTAGTAGAGCACCTGCGGCACATGGGCGGCACCGCCGGTCTTTTCCAGCAGCCGCAGGAACAGGTCATGATCCTGACTGCCGTCGCATTCCGGGCGCTCGCCGCCCAGCTGCTCCCACAGTGCTTTTTGGAACACCGCCAGATGGCAGATGTAGTTGCAGCACAGCAGGTAATCCGGGGCGTAGTCCGGCTTGAAGTGCGCCACCATGGGGCGGCGGATGCTCTTGGTGAACAGTGCCTCATCGCTGTACAGAAAACCGTCCGGCTCGCCGCGCTGCCGCAGCTGCAGGATGGCCTTGCCCATGGTGTACAGGGCATGGGGTGCCAGAATGTCGTCGTGGTCAGCCAGCGCCAGATACTCTCCTGTCGCCAGCTGCGCGGCGGCGTTGGTGTTGGCCGCAATGCCCTTATTTTCGATCTTTTTGTATACGATCTGTTGATTCTTTTGCTGATATTCCTTTACGATCCGCTCCACGTCCCCGTGGGCGGCGTCCGAAGCATCGGCAAGGCAGAGCTGCCCGTTGGGCGCGGTCTGCCCCACGAAGGAATCCAGAAATTCCCGCAGGTATTTTTCCGGAGTGTTATACAGCGGGGTCAGCACCGAGATGGTGGGCAGGCCGCAATCTGCCGCCGTTTTGCCGGCCATCTCTGCGCGCTGGGCTTCCAGCACCTTATTGGTGGGAAGGTAGCGTGCACGCTTGCCAAAGCAGCGGCGCTTCACAAAGCCCGCGCCGCGCCTGACCATGGTGGGCAGGCCCTCTTCCTTTGTCAGCTGCACGGCATAGCCGGCCAGCTCCTTGGCGCGTTTCAACCGTACATTCATATCAGACCTCGCCGCGCTGGGTCGCCTTGTAGGCGGCGCAGACTGTCTGGGTGTCCCCGTTCATTTTCAGGTGACCGTGGCTCAGCCATGCCACCTTGGTGCACATCCGCTCGATCTGCTCAATGGAGTGGGACACCAGAATGACCGTGGTGCCGCCCGCCATCAGCTCCTGCATCC